>Ga0157376_10001468_pt1 | contig 15534 bp, 19 predicted proteins | sample M45metaG_FD_121801 | JGI IMG/M metagenome (GOLD analysis project Ga0157376, IMG submission 121801) | Miscanthus rhizosphere microbial communities from Kellogg Biological Station, Michigan, USA - M4-5 metaG | ecosystem: Host-associated > Plants > Roots > Rhizosphere > Soil | place: USA: Michigan... | reverse complement strand
CTGTTCATCCAGCATATAGGCAATGGCCGATGTATCGTGGATCTTGGGCGGCACCGGCAGTTTCCAACTCGACACACCAAACCCGATGTCGTAACCGGCGTTCTGCATTACGAAAGTGACACCCGCTTTCTGATGATCACGTTCCCACTGCGCAACTTGTTCGGGTGCAAAACAATCGCTGTCAGGATGACCCGTTGGCAGATAGCACGCCTTGATTTCTTTTCCTTCGTGCCATGCTACACTCACGCCGACAATACGTCCGCGCTTGTGCATCCAGCTTGGTCCGGTGCCTGCCTGCAGCCCCGGATCTTCTGTTTCACGGTCCAATGCAATAATCTTATGTTTTCGCAAATCAGGAAGCGCCTTCACGCGCTTCCACGTGCTGGGTGGAGTGATCAACAGCAATTGTTCACCGCCAATATGTGGATTACGCCTCATCTTCACTATCACCATTTATTGGAGTAACGAGCATGACCGCCAGTGCACCAGATTTCACTTGATCTGAAGGCAGTCTATTGAAATTCATTAGCGCGGTCAGGATGTTATCCTGCACCGAACGAGCGTACTGGTTTCCCAGATTTATTTCTATCCGTGCAAATTCCAGCATCTGTAGCATGTCACAGAGTTTAACTCTGGCGAGTTCTATTTCGTCTAGTTTTGGCATCGTGATACCTAGATGGCGCAAGCCTGCTTCTTCAGCGCGGTCCATAAAGTGTTTCATTTCCGGGACATCGCGCTTGGCGTTGAAAGGAAGATCACCGGCGCTGAATTCACCCATGTCATGATACAGAATATGTTCTAGAACTTCAATGCGCGGTGTACCAAATAGTTCTATGTAGATCGTGCACACTCTGTGCGAATGTTCACCGATGGTTTCCTGATGCAGCACAGGGATCGTATGATAACGCTTGACGCGACTGGCCAGTGCACGGCTAGCCATCATCTTTTTGTGCTGGCTCATTTCATCCTCCTCTGCAGCCATTCAACGCAGGCAAATCTCCAGTCAGATGACCTGATTGTTCCGGCAATTTTGATAGCCATTGCTATATCACCTGAACGATACATGCGAAACGCCAGCACTGCCGGTACGAATGTCGTGCCAAACCAGTCGTTTGAAAATAATGGAAGACTTCGATCACCATTGTGCCAGTGCATTGCAGACTTGATGTCTTTATCAATTTCAGACGGCTCTGTGAACATGGGTTCAGGTTCAACTTCGCCCGATGTGTATGGATCATAATCAAGTGCACCCTTTCCCATGCGTTTTTCAAGGCGATCAAGTTCGGTCCCATATACGTGTGCATTGTTGCTGAGCTGATATAGCTTGCCAACACCGATGTCAATCCGCGCGGCAAGATATTCCTGCAGGACACTGAAATGAACTGCGTTGGCCCCATGCCCGCCCCAGATCATATCATTGCTACGGCAGCACACTGTCATGTCTAGACAGTGTTCTTGCACGCGCAGATATAGATGTGTATTGCACGGTCGCGTGCGCCACACACTGAGAAGATCGTCTTGACCCCTCAGGCTTGGGTCCCACATGGCAATCACACACTGCCTGTCGTTTGGATCCTCAATCAATCTGCGCACCACGGCATCAAGCTGATCAAAATCAAACGCGGTGCGCCAGCGACGGCCATACGCGTCGTGAATGAAACCGCTGCTTTCGGGCAACGGATCGCCATGCTGACGCTCAGCAAAGCGTGCGCCGAAATCCTTCACGTAGAAACTGAGTGTTGCCGCATCATCCCATCCAGCCAGCATCCAGATTGCTTCAACCATGTGAAAAAATGGATTGGCATCCCTGACGACGCTGCGCAACACCCGTTCGCGCGGCTGCTGCGTCACAGTCATCAGCGGTGCGGGCAGCACCAGCACTTTGCCAGCGCGAGAGTCTTCATGCCTGCCTAACTCTATCAGCATCCTCAATGTGGCGGGTAATGCTTGACAGACGTTACGGACATTGGAAACATACATCGGTCTTTTCCATTTCTAACCAAGACAGATACAGACTCTCAAACACCATGGCTGCGACAGCCTTGTTTCTTGGGTCATTGTACCAAGGATCACCGGGCAACGGAAGTCGCCGCCATATGACATCGTCAATAACTTGAGGATAGACGAGCTGTTCTGACAAACCAAGGCTGAGTGGTGCGCCTCCCAATATTACCACAACACGGTTCCGAAGTGCAGCGCGAATGTAGTAGGCATTCTCACCGAGGCTGTACCGGTCAAACACTTTCAGATAATCACGGCGTGTAACATCCGGTACTCTGGACTTGAGCATCTTGAATATATGCCAGCCAACACTCCCGGGAAAATATGGATAGAGCAGACTGTTGTGTGCCAGCAGAACTGGACGATTGTTCATGCCCTTAGCCATGATGCTACCTTTTCGAGACACTGCTTGCGATTACCCTTGAACACATGAACACCGGCTTTCTTGAAGACTTCAAATTGCTTGCGACTTTTTGCATGCAGAGCTGCGATAGTATCTTCTTTAATCTTGTGTCCACGAGCACGAACAGCCTTGATGCACTGGCTCAATGGGATGTCTATTAGTACGACACGAATATCTACTTTATCTTCATGCTGCTTGAGGATCCATGTCGGCGGCTCGGTAAAGTTTTTTCCTTCTAGAATAACGTCCAGACCAAGTTGATGGTGCTTGAGCGCGAGATCATAGGCGCATTCTAGACTCGGTAGCGTATCAATGCCGCCGTTTGCAATTTCATAATGTCCCGCAACGAAAAACCCTTTGGTCTTTTCAAAATTGCTGCAAACGTATCCCATGGGTTTTCGTTTGTCCTTGGCCGGATATTGTATGAGCGTCTTCTCATAGCGCGACATGATCTCGCGGACCAATGTAGATTTCCCGGCACCATTGGTTCCGCGGATAGAAATTATCATGCTTTGACTTTCCACCACGCTGGCGGATTGATCACTGCCGTGTGATCTCCGTCTTTCAATGCAAGTTTGATATCGGCTTCCGTCTGCGCATCAGGTTTATGTAGTTTTCCTTTTCCCATCAAGTCTGGCAGCAGTCCCACCCTATATGAACGATGATTGCAGCCCTTGCACGGCACAAAGTCACGTTCGCCTCGTATCAGTTTTTCTCGCGCCGCGCCAAAGGCATTGCTCTGCCAGATTTCATCCAATGACATCTTGTTGATGTTCGCGACAGTGTAGGGGCTGTTCCACGAGTTGCAGCAAAGCGGAATGTTTCCATCCCACTGCACGACAAGCTGACGGAACGGATGATGACATCGTTTCCCCATCATACTGTCATCTGGAGGATAACTGAGTCCAGCGTAGTTGAAGACCTTGGAATGCGTCCCGGTTTTGTTTTCTGCGTCCTGCTCCATGATATCACGTATTTGCACCAGCGTTCTGGAGTGTCGTGGTCTGCGAATATGCGGATTGCCAGCTCGGTCTTGTGGATATTTGTAGAACGTGAAACCAAGCGGATGCATCTTGCCGTTTTTCAACGGGCTCGCGCTCGGACTCCCATAGTTGATTGCCTCTATGATCTTCGGCACGAAAGCAATGCCGGTGTAGTGATCCATGCCAAGCACGTTCAAGCCTGCGTCAAACAATCCCATCACGTTATTGATTGCTCCGGGCTTGCGCAGCAGCCCGCCGCCGTTCGTCAACATCGTCATGTGCACCTTGGGCAGTCGTTCGCGCACCGCTGCCACCATCCCAATATAATCTGGATGCAAGGTCGGTTCTCCGCGCATGGCAAAGCCGACACGACAGTTCCAGCCGAGCTCCTTGATATAGTCTACCGTTCGGACGAGCGTTGCTTTTTCCATGAACTTGTAGCCTCTTCCGGGCTTGTCATGGACGGTGCCGACGGCGCACATCGGGCATCGCAGATTGCAGCCAAGCGTCAGCTCGAATGAGACATTGAACGGCGGTTCTTGTTTTCGGTATGCACGGCGTTTCATCATAGGCCTCCTTTGATCTTGGCCCATGCTGCCCGAATTTTATCCGTAAGACCATAGCGTTCTTTGGCAGCAATTTCACGCCATCGGCTGGATTGCGCCCTTTCGATCATGTCGCGCTGATCAAGTCGCCGTGATAGTTCCAGTGGATTGCGCACCACAAAATCACTTGGATCGTAACCTGCTTTACGTAAAGTCGCTCCGGCAGCTTCTTCAAAAACCATCGGCAGTTGTGCACTCAGCATTTCATAGAACCTGTTCGGCGGTGAATGAAATTCTTTATGGGATTTTTCATCCTCCAGATACAATCCCAGCCCACGCTCGCTCAGCCATTTCAATAAATCATTCTGCACGCCAACATGCTGGATATTGTCATGGTCGTATTGCTGAAAACTCTTGCTGGGACTTGAAATAATCATCTTGCATCGAGGTTCAAAGAAATAGCGATCGAACGCCTTCATCCGTCCGGTACGATAGCTGCCGTAGTAGGCAACGTCATTCTGGGAAATGATGCGCGGCACAGGCTTGAGCGCCATCGTCAGGCAGTTCCAATTGATATACGTACTCAATGACGTGGCCTTGCTCTCCTTCTCACACGTAGTCCAGAACTCCAGGTGAGATTTCCCCTGCTCCTTTCGTTCCACAAACGCTTTGCGAAACGGAGATTGCGCCTGTCCGTTATTGATGGGTGGAACAATGCTGTAGTCTTGCTGCACCCAGACGATACGCTTGGCACCAAGGATTACATCGTGGAGCTCTTGAAGATTTTTGGCAAAGGCAAACGCGCCGTTGATGATAATCAGTACGTCCAGATCCTTGTCAAGCGTCCTAGCATCGCTCGTTAGAGGGAGGTCCAGCGTGCTGGCTACAAATTTTGCAACCTTCACGCTGGCCACCATTGAATTATCGCTGAGCGCGATAAAGCTATAGACTGCAGATTTCATTTCACAACCTTGAGTTCTTTCGACTGGCGAAATTGTTGATTTACCAACCGATGCGCATCGCGAATAGCTTTCAGTTTAGCTTTATGCGCAGTGTTCTCCAACTTTAACTCCTTATTCTCTTTGCGAAGATCGACGATTTCTTCAACCATAGCGTCATAGCGCAAAACACGTATGGTCAAGCAGTCCTTGCCGAACACTTCATCCATGGCATTAGTGTTACCAACATTACGTCCGGCGCGTGTTTGTACGAATGAAGCAGCTTTCTGAATAAACTGTTTGGAAAGCTCCTCCTCGCGTGGCGCAGTTATGATTGTCGTTGTCTCATTCTTTTGATCGTGTTTCAGCCAACGATTAAGCTTGAGTTGACGTGTCATGTAAAAACTAAGTCCACGACGCAGTGCAGAGCGGGCTTTTGTTTTGACGGCATTCTGATCACTGTCGTTTATTAGACCAAGCTCTTTTAAAAGAGCGTCTTCATCCTTGCGTGTAAACGTAGTGCCTAATTCTGTGCCGAATTTGGCTTGGAATTTTGGAAACATATCTTTCGCTTTCATCTGTCTTCTCCTAGTTGAGCTTGTTGCCAGTTTCAAGCCGGGATATTTCTGCGTCTACTCTGGCACGTAGATCGTAAAGAGCTTTCAAGATTTCTCTTCTGGCTTGTGTACCATGCACAGATCCAAAATCTTGCGAGTGTATTAGTTTGCGCACGTTGCCATATGGAGTAAGAAATTCTTTTAGGATACTGACTGCTTCTCCATAGTGATGCGCTGAATCAGTTCCCTTGCTCTTTCCAGCGCGTGCTGCACGATTTTCGTATCTGCGGATCTCACTTGCTTTAGGTGGCGGTTTGTATCGCTTGGCATATTCATATGCCTTGCGGCTGGTCATCTCATTGTTCTTTTTCATCTTTTCCAAAACGGCAATACGCTTTTTTGGATCTTCAATGGGCGCGAGTTCACGTAGAATTGAATAAGACCCGCGCGGGTCTTTTTGGTCTTTCCAGGCTATGTAGACCGAGCGATAATTTTTAAGAGTGCTTTCATTAGTTTCAAGTTCTTGGGCATATTTCTTCAAGCTTGAGTCACCATATTTTCCTTCAACGCGACTGGCCAATTCACCCAAGCGCCATCGTGCATTGTCACGATCTTTGATCGCGGCTTTGCCTTCGGTCACAAAGCTCTCCCACACCGGATCTTTCTTAGATCTCTTCGCTTTCAGTTTTTCTACCGCTGCCTTGGCATTGGCGCGTTCGCCTGCTGTCGCGCCTTTATCATTGGCGAGACGTTCAAGTTTCTCGATAGTTGCGTTGCTCATTACCTTATTCCTGTGGTTTGAAATATAACGCTACAGGTAGCAGCAATAGGCATAGAAGTAAAATTAATTTTCCCACCGATATTTTTGCTTGGGCATCTGCCCTGTCTTTATCGCTCTTTCATATTTACTCAGTTCACAAAGACAGTTCTGCAGATCCTGTCTATCTACCAACGGCATCCCTGCCGCCTTCACCATCGGTGCTATCTTTTCATCAAGCCGTGCCAACGCTAGTCGGAACTCATCCGCTTGCTTGATAGATCGCCCTTCGATGATGCTGAGTCCTCTTATACTTCCGGGTCCCGGTGCCACAAATGTCGCATGGTCTGGGGCACGAAGTAAATGCTTGTCAAAGTGTTTCAAGTCGGCGACCACCTGTGCCGCAATGAAGTTTCCCATTCCGTTATACATCATCAGTTGAATGTGCCACGACATGAGCGTGTCGCCCTTGCGCGGTCGTAGTGTGTCGCGGTTTCGCCACAGCGGAGCCAGCACATCGTGCACGATGTAGACAATCTTGTCCGTAGACACACCGTTCGTTGAAACAATGTAGGCGGCATTGAAACACTTGCCACCTGAGTCGCGATGCTTCTTGATTTTCCTGCTGAAACTCACGCTGTCCCATGGCACCGGATAGCCCACCACTTCCAGAGATGCGGGCAGGTTCAGCAGTCGTGCTACGCATATTGCAAACCATAGATCCAGATCGTCCTTGTGCGGTTCACACCAGTTTTCATGGATCCACGCCGTCACTTTATCCAGATTTCTGTACACATTGCAGAACCTGTAGTCGCGCAGGATGGGATCGTTGGACCACGGTGGCGGCTGCTCCAGCATGCGACGCACGTATATGGAGTGACGCTCTTTCATGAACGCGAACAATCGTTTCACGGGATCTTTGATTTCGCGAATATGATTGGCGCTGACCTTGTCTACGTTCATTTTATTTCCTCCTTCTTCAGCGTGTCTATCAGCAACCGAACGAGCGCCAGCGTGTCGTCCTTTGACAGTGCCAGCCACGTCACCGGAGCGCCGAAGTCAAGGAAGACCATGCCGTCCTTGACGGAGACAGCACAGTCTAATCCGCCCGCATCGTCAGGACGCAACTTGCCGCGTGGATGGTGTTCACCGGTCGGACCGATTTTCGGCAATTCGTTTGTCATTTGCTTTTTTTCGCCTCCCTTGCCGCCTTGGCGGCGGCTGCCTTTTCCTCATGGATCTTAAGCCAGTGCGCAGCGGCAAACAGAATTTCCTCGTTGAACGGTGGCTGGTGTCCTTTGCCTAGAAGCCATCTGCAATAGCTGGCGTCCACTTCGCTCCACAATTTTCCGCGATATTTGCCAAATTGGACCTTGGTCTGCAGCACAGGTGTCGCGGTCAACTCGATGAGTCTTTCAGGCGTGGTTTCTTTCAGCATGTTCAGCATCAGTGCGTCAGTGACGGTGGCATCGGCCAGAGCGCGATGCGCCGCACCAAATGGAATTTCTAACTCACGCCAGTATCGAAGTGTCTGGTTCGCGAAGTTCGGTGCATCGGGCCACAGGTGGCGGGCACACTGCCAAGTGCACAGCTTCGCTGGCGGAATGATCTTGTCCGGCACTCCAGACTGCAGAAGCATGCGCAGATCAAACGCGACATTGTGCCCGACAATGGCATACGCGCCGCTCAAGAATTTACGTAGCGGTCTTATGATCTCGGCCATGGGCGGTGCATCGGCAAGTTCTTTGTCGGTGATATGGTGCGCACCGCGCGCAGCGGCATTGATCGGGACGGTCGGCTTGACCAGTGTAGACCACGTGACGGGTGACGCTGAATGCGAAGCAAGGTCGCGGACTATGAGACCAACCTCGACCACTTGATCTTCAGGCTCTGTGCCTGAAGTCTCCGTATCCAGCGTCACCACTATCACTGACTTTACTCAACGCTACATTACAAACTAGAAGGGGATCTTTTCGCCACCCTGTTCATCATAGTCTCCACCAGCAGGGGCACCGTCTCCTTCAGCTTCAAACTCTTCGGGTGCACCGGGCACTTTCTCACCTCGCTGGAATGCCTGCGCCAGTGCTCGTCCCATCTGGAGAGCCTTGTGCAGATCACCGACGATTTCACCACAACTGCGCAAGTGCTCTCCTTCAGACACGGCAACCTGAAACCATGTTCCTTTTTTGTTGGAACGCTGGTTCGTAGTCAAGTGATATAGATGTGAATACGCTGGCATCATTTTCCCATCGGGAAAACGCTTGCGTGTCCATTTGGTATTCCAGCTTCTGGCAACAGTGTGGCCGGTGCCATGGAACGAGAGCACGTACTCCAGACCTACGCCATCAACCCACACGAACCCGGCGATGTGCCGATAATGGATGCAGTTGTTTCCGGTTTCTTCAAAGGAAAAACTGTTGGGATTGTCTTCACTCTGCACCGCACCCTCAGGAGGAATAATCCTGCCTTTTTCGTCGTACTCCACATCATAGCGTGCAACGAACCCGCCACCGGCATCGCGAGGAACGAACTCAAACCAGTGTTCGGTCATCGCGGCAGGCTGGAACCAGATCCCGTCTTGACCGCCGATAATCGGCGGCGTTGCACCCTTGACCCAGAAGTCACCGGCCTCGGCATCTTCAATCTGCGAAGCACCGGCCAGCACTTGCGGGCTCAGCGGCTGGAGTACTGCGATACTCGGCGTAATGTTGTCGTTCGGTTTGGTGCTGACACCAAGTCCCGCATCGGCATACATCTGTTTGTCAAAGTCATCCAGCGGTGCCACGCTTTTTCCATTGCCAGAACCAGTGACATTGGCCTTGAAATCCCGCTTGAGCGCAGCGGGCGGCGTTGCACGTGCAGTCTGTTTCGGCGGCGGTGCCGCTTTCTTTGGTTGAACCTTCTTAACCATTTTATTTCTCCTTCGCTGGTTTAATATTTACGACACGACCAACGACTGCGCCCAACGTTCGCAGATCGTTGTCTCCAAGCCCTTCATCGTTCTGGTAGCGTTCACGAAGCCACGCCGTCAACGTATTCCATGGCACCGCACGTCGCACCTTGATGCGTTCCTTGATTTTTGATACTTTCTTGAGTGCTTTCATAATCTGCCCGAATAATTTCTGCTCGTTACGGCCAAGGTTGATTTCAATAGTGCGTTTGATCAAGTCACCTTGTCCGTTGTCTTCCAGCCAGTTCAGTCCTGCTTCTTGTTGTTCCGCTGGCCATGTTGAAGCGATGTTGGCATGGTAGTGATCAGTCATCTTGGCTTCGTATGCGGGCATATTGCCCGATGGACCTATGTCTACACGGGATACTCCCGCGCTCATGAACAGATCCGGAAGTCCCTTGTACCTCAGGTCCAGGAGCTCTTTCCTTTTGCTGGATGCCCGACCTTCCAGATCCTGGATCTCCAGTTCTAGATCACGGGCAGCGGCACAGGCAGCCCGCAGTCTGTCCAATTTGTCTTTCGGAACTTCTTGAGATGCGGCGTCCGCTGCCAGTTCTTCATCAATCGTTTTCATCTTTTTCCTTTCATCAGTTTAAGCAGCGCATCAGCGGCCTCAGGTGTTCTGGCATGCACCATGAAGTTCATGCCGTGCTGCTTGATGTTGGTATCCTTGCCGCACTCTTCACAGGTGCCGATTTCATAAAACATATTGGGGATGTCCATGGTTTGCTTGGCACCACAATGGTCACAGTTGAATTGCTGATAGCATTCCATGCCTTGCTTGATCAGGTCGTTGGTAGAAGCAACGATCTCATTCCATGGATACAGTTTCATTCTGTGTGCCATAGGTTCCCTCCATATGCGTATTCTACATCTGACGGCAAGCGAAGTAAAATGTCACACCAGCCATTTACGTAGCTGTTCGCCCGTCAGTGTGGTGGCCAAATCCATCTTGTTTCGCAATGAATGAATGATTTTTTCTTCTACTGTCCCACGTGTTGTGATGTCCACATACGTCACGCTCTTGGTTTGTCCCTTGCGGTGCGCACGGTCTTCGCTCTGCAGTCTCTGCGCCAGATCCCAGTTGTTGGACGCATAGATTACCAAGTTGGCAACCTGCCAGTTCATTCCAAGTCCTCCGGCGGCTGGCGTCGCCACCATGAACCTGCACTCCGGATCCGATTTAAACCGAGCTTCGTCTTCACCGCGGTCCTTGACGTTGCCTCCGTAATAAACCGCCACCGTTTGCGGGCCAAATTCCTCTTTGAGTGTTTCAGCAAGTTTTTGGATATCGTGCTGGTACGTCGCCCAGATGATTGCTTTCCCTTCATGATCTTCAAGGACCTCCAGCACGGCTGATATCCTATTGGAAGGCAGATCGATGAGTTCTCCGGTTTCAGTCTTGGCATGCCCGCAGCACACCTGATGCAGACGCATGATCTGTTCCATTGCATTGGTTGTCGTAATGTATTTCTCCTTGGACAACCGTGATGTGGCGTCTTCCAGAACTTCCTTGTAAATCCTTTTTTGCTCGTCAGTCAGTTCCACTTCTCTCCATTGAAACACTTTGGGCGGCAAATCAAGGCAATCTTCCTTCCGCACCCTGTAGCAGTGGTCCTTGATCTTGTCTCTCAGTTCAGTCAGGTTCTGGTAGCCCGTGATCATAGGTGCGGTAGACGGGATCCATCCGCCCAGCGCATAGCACAGGTCAATCTTCTGTTCTCTGGTGAGCCTGCTGGTGTCCGTGAAAGACCGAGCGCGAGCCTGTGCTCGCTTGAGATGCGCGTTGATCAATGGAAGTGGTGCACGGCAGATGAAGTCCATCTTGGCATAGCGTGCCCGAAACAGCGTATAGGATTTTCCGAGTATCTTTTCGTCCAAGAAGGAAAACTGTGCATGCAGGTCCATCGGTGACTTTGGCGTTGCGAGCCCAGAGAGTATGCGCCGGACCTTGGCCAGTTTCCCCAATGATAAAATGGTCTTGGTCCGTTGCGCTCTTCTTGATTTGATGGTGGTGCTTTCATCAATCGCCATAAGAGCGCGGCCCGAAGATAAAAATTCCTTGCACGTGTCCAGCATCCGAGCCTGTCCGCTCAGTGCTTCCACATTCACAAACAATGCACGCGGTTTATCCTTGGTGGCAAGTAGCAAGGCACGCGCATCGCGGGCGGCGGCACCATGTTCGCTGGATGCGATAACAAGGTGCTTGAGAAGAACGGGATCCAGATGCTTGCTCAGCTCAGAAGGATTATCTTCCCTGTCGTAGTACCAGTTTCTTATGCATCCTTTGGGTGCAATCACAAGCAGATCCATGATATCGTCCTTGGATACTCTGGATTGAAACTCCGCAAGGAGCATCAGAGTCTTTCCCACGCCCATGTCGCACATATAGGCGAAGGCTTCTCTACCGTCGGCACGCTGCACGCCCGTGATCTGATGGGCCATGAGCGTGCTTTGCAGTTTGAAAATGTTGCTCATCCGTGCCCCGATCGTTCGCTTTCCGGTGCCGGTATTGGACCATCCGGCCATTTTAGTTCGTAGCCAAGCGCCTCTTCGGTAGCGGCGGTGAGCGCCAGTTTCATCACCTCGATGAAGGCTGCACGCAATTTTTCATCTCCGACCAGAGTCATTTTGATAGAGGCAAGCAAAATTGCGTTGTCCATCGTGTTGGGTAAAGCATAATAGGCGTTCCAGAACGAACCTTCGCGGCGCATTGCCAGTCGTCCAATTTGTTGTTTCTTACTAGTCATGTGATTTTCTCCTTATGACAATTAAATCGCGGCGACTGTACCGAGAGCCAGTGCAAGGACCCTGATACAGTCGCCCGCCTCCCGAAGGAGACCCTGTCAGATTCGGAGGGAGCAAAGCACTCTGATCCAACAGTGCGGCGGGTAAGGTGCCACGGTAAGGGTTCAGAAGTAAACCTGCACACAGTGCAGCAAATTTTCCGTTATGTTTCTGAACAATGTGGTGGCACACTGTGCAGCCTAATTATCCCCAATTTGTGCAAAGGCGGTATCTCATGGACCGAAAACAACAATCGGAGCTGAATGATATAGGCAAGGCCGCGCTCGACATAGCGAAGAAGCACAATTGGAGAGTCTTTCCCTGTAGTCCGTTGGACAAACGTCCAATGATCCCCAAGCACGAAGGAGGGCATGGGTTCAAGGACGCTACGTGTGAGCCTGACAAAATTATTGAGATGTGGATCAAGTATCCCAATGCCATGATCGGCGTTGCCACAGGTGCAGCATCAGGTTTCTTTGCGGTGGACCTCGATCGCAAGGAAAACATGGGTGACGGACTTGCAACGTGGCGACAGTGGGAAATTGATATTGAAGCAGAACCTGTCAGCACACGACAGCACAAGACACCGAGCACCGGCCGACATATGCTGTTTCGCTATATTCCCGGCGTGGGAAGCGTTCCACTTGGAAAGCTAGGTGAGGGTGTCGAGATCAAGGGCGACGGTGGCTACATAATCGTCCCGCCAAGCGTTATGAGCAACAATTTAAAATACACAGGGAACGACAAAGAAATATCAGACGCCCCAGAATGGTTCCTGAACAAGCTGAGGGAATATTACGGCAGGCACCGCAGCACAAGTGGAGACAATGAGAAAGGGACACCACCCGATGCATCCGAAATTGAGGCTGCGTTGTTTGCCATTCCATGCAAGGATCTAGACTATAATACATGGCTCTATGTCGGCGCGGCGCTTTTCAAAGAACTCGGTGCCGATGGAAAAAAGCTTTTTCTCAAATGGTCTGCCACCGACAAAGCCAGATACAAGCCCGGCAAAGACAGCCGCAAGTGGGATGATGAAGTCACCAAGTTCAAACAGCACACCATTGGGACGTTGTTCTATTATGCCAACGAATATGACCCTGAATGGAGAACCAAATGGGACCAGAAGAAACATTCTGCGCCCATAGATCTATTTAATCTGTTTCCTATCAAGGAAGAACAAATTCCTACACGAAAGTGGATTGTTCCCGGATTATTGTTGCGCAAACATGTCACGATGACCGCCGCCCCCGGTGGCACAGGTAAAAGCGTGCTGACCATGTGTGCAGCCATCATGCTCGCTGCCAATAAACCGTGGGCACGCTGGAAACCGAGAAAGCAGTGCAGAGTATTGATCATCAACGCCGAAGAAGACAATGACGAACTGTCACGTCGTTCTTTCGCTGTAGCTATGAAGAGTCTGGGTATCAACGATAATTCCATATTGAAGGGATGGGTGCTCGCGGCCAAAAATCCTACAAGCATACTAGTGGCAAAATACGACAGTAGAACTAGAACCATGATACGGCAGCCACTTGTGGAACAGCTCATCAACACCATACGCAAAGAAAAGATAGATGTCGTAATCGTAGATCCTTTTGCCGAAACATTCTTGGGTGAAGAAACAGTCATGGAGCTTAAATGGGTGGCTACACTGTGGAGGGAAGTGGCGCGTGCTACGGATTGTTCTGTCTGGCTCATTCATCATACGAAGAAATACGCAACAGGCATGGCGGGGGATATTGATGCGGCGCGTGGGAGCGGTGCCCTGAGCAACGTGACACGTATTGGAACGACATTGTTTGTGATGACAAAGGACGAAGCTTCTCAGTTTGGGATTACTGAAGAAGACAGAACGCTCTACATACGATTGGACGATGCCAAGGCGAACTACGACAGGGCATCTCCGCAGGCGCAATGGTTTCGTATGGAAACGGTCCACCTGCAGAACCATCATGACGACGTTCCTGGTGACAACGTCGGTGTGCCTATTCCGTGGAATGCACCGACTGCAGTAGATGGTGTTGCTGATGATGCAACAATAGATCTATTTGCTGCGATAGATCGTGGGATAGAAGACAGCAAAGGAAACTTCCTTGGAGAGTATTATACACTCAGCAATAAATCTCCTGGGAGCAGTGACATCAATCGGTGGGTTGGTCTACTGGTGCAGCGTAAACTCAAGTGTGATGAAGGCAAGGCGTCTGCTATGATCAAGCAATGGACCAAGACAAATACGCTGGTACAATTTCAATATCGAAGCACTCGCCGACGCACATGGGTAAGGGGCTGCGGCACCATGGCCAAGAAGCTCGCCATGGAAGCTTTGCCCGAAGCCCAAAGCAGGCTGCGCGACTTATAGGTCAATATGTCGCGCACAAGTCGCGCATGTCGTGCAAAAAGGGTGCGCGAGATAGCGCTCACCACTATAGTGCAGGGTAAGTCGCGCAGAGCGCGCGACATGCCCTTGCGCATCTTGCGCAGCGGACATGCAATGCTTCCCCTGCACGACAGAAAGTGGTGATCGGAACGGCAGTGACCAAAGGTGCCCATTGCAAAGCTTTTATTACAAGGTGTACGGTACTGCCCCATGGCGACAGGCAGGTATTGGACAGCAGCAATGACCATGCCAGAGGAAGAACAACGAGCTGCCCACCACATTGAAAAATCAGGCTTCAAGTATTATCTTCCCATCGCTCGGTTCCCCAACAAAAAGGGTGAGCTGAGAATTCACAGAGTACTCTTTCCGAGATACATCTTCATTCTGTTGAAAACTGGATGGGAAACTTTGATGTGGGCTCCAGGCATCTTTCGGTTTTTCCTGTTTGAAGAAAAACCCGTTCCTGTTCCTGTGAGGGACATCAAAGGACTGATGGCGATGGAAGACAAAGACGGAATCATCAAGTTGCCAGCAGCGGCAGCGAAGCTCAGTCCATATCGTCCGGGTGCAACGGCAAAAATTCGTAGTACTAATGTACGCGATGCGTTCGCAGGGCAAACATGCAAGATTACAGTCGTGCATGAGAATTCAGGATATTGTGAAGTTGTGTTGAACATTATGGGACGTGACGTGCGCACAGTGTTGCCGCAGGCAGCACTCAGCGTCATTGCCTAGTTGGACCGACCTAGAGTGGTGTGCCACATTCTGGATGTAGCATTTACGGGGGTTTGTCCCACGTGGTGTTCTGGACCATGCACACATGCCGAAGTATAACTTAGACAGAAAGAACTTCCTCTACGATACGGCACGCTGGCGAAGGCTTGCTCGTCAGCAACTACGTGATCATCCATTGTGTGTGATGTGCCTAGCACAAGGGGACATAGAGCCTGCTACCATAGCGGACCACATCATTCCTCATAAGAAGGATCTACATTTATTCTGGTTTGGTGAGCTTCAGTCCTTGTGCATCGGTCATCACAATGGAACGAAACAGAATTTAGAGAAACGCGGATACGTCCGGGATATTGGGACTGATGGGTGGCCGATAGATCCTAATCATCCTGTGAACAAACTTTCTGCGAATAAGAAACTGACGGCCGATTGAAAAGATGGGGGGCAGGGGGGCTCTGTCAAAAATGAGTACTCTACACACACCGCGTCGGTCCGGCTGGG
>Ga0157376_10001465_pt1 | contig 15554 bp, 12 predicted proteins | sample M45metaG_FD_121801 | JGI IMG/M metagenome (GOLD analysis project Ga0157376, IMG submission 121801) | Miscanthus rhizosphere microbial communities from Kellogg Biological Station, Michigan, USA - M4-5 metaG | ecosystem: Host-associated > Plants > Roots > Rhizosphere > Soil | place: USA: Michigan... | reverse complement strand
GCGGCGAACAACGCAACGAAGCCGGCGATAGTCCAGGTGCGCAATCCGGTGCGCAGATAGGCGCACACCAGCGATGCGATCAGCACGGCGAGGACGGGATACCAGGGTGTCATGGAGTGCTCCTCGTTGCATCGCTGCTGCGCAGCGGTTCGATGAATCGGCGGACAGCATCGGTGAACGCATCATTGCGATCGCCGACGACCATGTGGGTGGCGTGGGCGACGCTGACATGCTCGGCGTGCGGCACGCAGGCGAGAAATTCCTCGATCGTGGCTTCGGAAACGATGTCGCTGCGCGCGCCGCTGATCAGCAACGTCGGCACGCGGATGTTGCGCGCGGCTTCGAGCAGATGCACTTGCTGCTGCTCGCTGTCCGTTGCGATCCGATCGAGCATGCGCGGATCCCAATGCCAGCGCAGGCGGCCGTCGGCGCGCGCGACGAGCAGTTGGCGCAGGCGTTCCGGGGACTTGCGCTCCGACCGATGCGGCAAATAGCGCGCGATCGCATCAGCAGCTTCTTCGACCGAACCGAATCCGTCGGGATGCGCGCGCATGAACGCAAGGATGCGCTCGACGCCGGCGTTTTCCCAGCGCGGTGTGATGTCGACCAGGACCAGCGCGCGGAACGGCGCGTGCGCGGACTGCGCGACGAGGCCAAGCAGGCCGCCCATCGAAGCGCCGACAAGTATCGGCGCGGTTTCGGCGGGCGGTCGCGCGGCTTGTTGCGCGAGCCGGGCCAGATCATCGACAAACTGCGGAAAATCGTAATCGCCGTCCGCGTTCCAGCCGCTGTCGCCGTGGCCGCGGCTGTCAGCTGTCAAGCAGTGCCAGCCTTCCTCGGCCAGCGTTCTTGCTGTGCCGGCCCAGGCATGGCGGGTCTGGCCGAAGCCATGGGCAAACACCAGGCTCGGCGCGGCGGCATCGCCGAAGCGTTCTACCGCGAGGGCCACGTCACCATCGACGCTCAGACGGGAAAGGGCGCGGGCGGGCCACTTCGGCGCAGACTCAGTTGGGACAGCAACGACCATACGGGTGAGTATGTTTGGCGATTTTCGAGCTGTCAATACGGGCGCGAATGGTCCAGATCATTGAGTTTACGCGATTTTGCTGCACCGCAGCGCCGACAGTGCTTCACCTTCGGTGGCCGCACTCGTTACCATGCCGGGATGCTGCAAGCTGCCGTGGACAAATTCGAACGAACCCGCCTGAGCGCAGACGACTGGGAGCAGGCCGCGCTCGACGTCATCGCCGACCAAGGCGTCCCGGCGGTCACGGTCGAATCGCTCGCGCGCCAGCTTGGTGTGACCAAGGGCAGCTTCTACTGGCATTTCCCGACTCGCGAAGCGCTGCTCAAGGCCGCGCTCGAGCGCTGGGAAAACCAGGATACCGACAATGTCTTTGCCCGGGTCGAGCCGATCGCCGACCCGCGTGAACGCCTGTGCGAACTGTTCCGCCGAACCGGCCGCGAAGCCAAGTCGCACGTGATCTATTCGGCGCTGCTGCGCTCACTCGATCATTCGCTCGTGCAGCCGGTGATGGAGCGCGTGTCGCGCCGGCGCATGGATTTCCTGACCCTGGCCTACCGCCAGGTCGGCATGACCCGGGCTCAGGCCGGGCATCGTGCGCGCCTGGCCTACGCCGCGTATGTCGGCTTCCTGCAGCTCGCGCTGCAACTCGGCGTGCCGCGACTCGATCACGCCGAATTCGAAAACTATGTTCAGCATGTGATCGATACACTCATTCCGCAATAACGTGCGACACGTGGCAAGAATAAAAGCGGCAGCAATGACTGCCGCGAATGTTTTTTATTTCCGGTTGGAGCCGGGTCTCGCGACTCGATTTAGGAGCATCATGCCAAGCAAGCTCGAAGCACTGAACCGGTGGGTCGATGACGTCGCCCGCCTGACGCAACCCGATGCGATTTACTGGTGTGACGGCTCCGAGGCCGAAAACGATGCTCTGATCGAGCGCATGCTGCATAGCGGCGATCTGGTCGAACTCAATCCGAAAACGCATCCGAACTGCTATCTGCATCGCTCGCATCCGTCCGATGTCGCGCGCGTCGAGCATCTGACATTTGTCTGCACGCGCGAACGCGACGATGCCGGCCCGAACAACAACTGGATGGCCCCGGCCGACGCGCATGCAAAGATCGACGCATTGTTCGACGGCAGCATGCGCGGGCGCACGCTCTACGTGATTCCGTACTGCATGGGGCCGATTGATTCGCCGCTCGCGCGCTGTGGCGTCGAGCTGACCGACAGCCCGTATGTCGTCGCCAACATGCGCCTGATGACTCGCATGGGCAGCGCGGCGCTCGAGCGCATCGAGCGCGAAGGCAGGTTCGTAAAAGGGCTGCACTCGACCGGCGAACTCGATCCGGCCAAGCGCTTCATCATGCATTTCCCCGAGGAATTGTCGATCAAGTCGATCGGCTCGGGCTACGGCGGCAACGCGTTGCTGGGCAAGAAATGCCACGCGCTGCGCATCGCCTCGTGGCAGGCGCGAAGCGAAGGCTGGCTGGCCGAGCACATGCTGATCCTCGGCCTGCAGGACCCGAAGGGCGACGTGTTCTATATCGCCGCGGCGTTTCCATCGGCCTGCGGCAAGACCAATCTGGCGATGCTGATTCCGCCCGAGAGCTACGCGCGCGCCGGCTGGAAGGTCTGGACGATCGGCGACGACATCTGCTGGATGATGCCCGGCGCCGACGGCCGGCTCTGGGCCATCAACCCGGAAGCTGGTTTCTTCGGTGTCGCGCCGGGCACGAGCGCAAAAACCAATGCGAACGCGCTCGCAATGCTCAACCACGATGCGATCTTCACCAACGTCGCCGTGACCGCAGACGACGAACCGTGGTGGGAAGGTTTGTCCGATGCGAAACCCTCCAAGGACTGGCAGGGGCGCGAGTACTCCGCCTCGAGCGGACCGGCTGCGCATCCGAACTCGCGCTTCACGGTATCGGCGCGCCAATGCCCTAGCTGGTCGCCGCGCATGGACGATCCGCAGGGTGTTCCGATCTCGGCGATCATTTTCGGCGGCCGGCGCGAGCACCTCGTGCCGCTGGTGTTCGAGGCGCGCGACTGGAAGCACGGCGTGCTCGTGGGCTCCGCGATGGGATCGGAGACAACCGCCGCCGCGACCGGCGCCGTCGGCGTGTTGCGCCGCGACTCGATGGCGATGAAGCCGTTCTGCGGCTACAACTTCGCCGACTATTTCGCGCACTGGCTCAGCGTCGACAAACCCGGCACGAACCTGCCGAAGGTCTTCCACGTCAACTGGTTCCGCAAGGGCGCCGACGGCAAGTTCCTGTGGCCTGGGTTTGGCGACAACATGCGCGTGCTCGAGTGGATCGTCGGGCGCTGCTGCGGCAGCGAGGGCGCGATCGAAACGCCGATCGGACTGCTGCCGCAGCCGGAGGACCTGAATCTCGCGGGGCTCGAAGTCCCGGCCGCACGTCTCGAAGCGCTGTTGCACATCGATACCGAAGGCTGGATTGCCGAATACGAAAGCATCGGCGAGTATCTGGCGTCCTACGGCGCACGCATGCCGCAGGCACTGCGCGACGAGCACCGCCGCGTATCGGCGCTGCTCGCCGAGGAGACGGAAGAATCGATCACGCCGGGATCACCCTGAGCCGACCGCCGGGCGCCCGAGGGCGCAGAGACTGGTTTTAGCGCGGATTGCCGCGGATTTCACGGATAAGAGCGGATGAGAGCGAAATTCACCTGTTCTTTATCCGCGGCATTCCGTGCTGATCCGCGTCATCCGCGCCTGAAAAGCAGCGTTTGGAAGAAGGCGATTGCCGCAGATCTTTTGGGATAAAAGCGGCCTCGGTTAAACCCTTTCGGCCGTTTGCGGCATCATAAGGCGCAAGATGCATGGTGCCGCACTCAGCATGAATGTTCGAAGCTACGAAGTCCCGCTCGGGGCGGACGACAACGCGCTCGTGCGCCGTTCCGTCGCCGGCGACACGGCGGCGTTCGAACAGCTCTATCGCGGCCACGTCGGCCGCGTGCACGGCGCGATCCTGCGCCTGGTTGGCATGGATCGCGCGCGCGCCGAAGAACTGACGCAGGACGCGTTCGTGCGAGCCTGGCAGAAGCTGTCCGGGTTCCGCCACGAGAGCGCGTTCTCGACCTGGCTGTACCGGCTCGGTGTAAACACCGCGCTGATGGATTTGCGCGGCAGGCACGACGAAGTCGCGGCGCCGGACGACGAACTCGAATTCGCCGCCGGCGGCGAAGTGCCGTTCTGCGCCGGCGAGCGCGGTGATCTCGAGCGCGCGGTGTCGAAGTTGCCGCCGCGTGCGCGTGCCGTGCTCGTGCTGCACGACGTCGAAGGCTGGAAGCACGAAGAAATCGCCAATGAACTCGGCATGGCGGTCGGTTCGTCGAAGGCGCAATTGCATCGCGCGCGCGGCTTGTTGCGGCGCGCCCTCACGGACAGTTGAGAAATGTCCGCGAAGATCCGGAAATGGTGAGGTGAGTCATGAACAATGAATTCCTGTGGCGCAATCAGATGCGCAAGCAAGCCGAAGCGGTCGAGCCGTCGCGCGATCTGTGGCCGGCGATTGCAGCGCGATTGGCGACGACGGCGGCTTCGCATCGCCGGTCGCGGCGATCGCAGATCGGCTGGCTCGCGATCGCGGCGACCCTGGTCGTCGCTGGCGGCGCAGGCCTGACCGCTTATCGCTGGCAGCGAGCAGTGCGCGCGCCGGCACCGGTCGCGATAACGGCGATCGACGCGCAGCCCGTGGACGCGCAGCCGATCGCCGCACAGCCGGCCGCCAGCACCAGCGCCACGGCGCCGGAACTCACGGCGCTGGACTGGGCGATGCCGGATGATCCGGCGCTCGCGGCGTCGGCGCAAAACCTCGACAACGCGAGCGCGCAGTTGCAGGACGCGCTCGAACAGCGGCCCGATGCGGTGTTCCTGGTCGGCCTGCTCAATCGCACCAATTCGATGCGCCTGCGTTTGTTGCGCAAGTCGCCCAACGCAGGCTGACAAAGTGAACATCTGGAGCCAATCATGAAAAGTACCGATTGCCGGATCCGCCGGGCAGGAGCCCAAGTGCCCCAGAGGCCAGGGATGGCCGAGAGGGGCCCCCAGAGGCCAGGGAAGGCCGAGAGCAGCCGCCGCAAGCCGCTGTGTTGGGCGGTGCTGGCTGCGATTGCAGTCCTCCCCGCCAGCGCATTCGCGGCTGATCCGGGCCCGCCGCAGACTGCGACGATCGTTGCCGACAAGTCGGCGCAGACGCTCAGTCAGGCCTGGCGTGTCGACAACGATGCGATGATCGAAGTGCACAACGTACGCGGCAACGTCGACATCAGTGCCGGCGAGCCGGGGCACGCATCACTGCAGGGCAGCCTGGGTTCCGGCTCGAAGCTGGTCGTGGCCGGCGATGCGAAGCACCTGGAACTGCGTGTCGAAGCCGCCGACCAGGAGCACGGCTGGTTCGGCACGCACGGACCGCGTTCCGACAGCGAGTTGACGCTCAAGGTCCCGGCCGGCGCATCGGTAAAACTCGAACTCGTCAGCGCCGACGGCAAGGTCACCGGCGTCGACGGCAAGTCGCTGAACGTCGAAGTCGTCAGCGGAAAGTTGACGCTGAGCAGTGGCGCGCCGCAAGTCGACGTCGAAAGCGTCAGTGGCGACGTGAACCTGGCCGCGACTCGCGCCGATGCGAATTCACGCACGCACCTGCAGACCGTCAGCGGCGACATCGAAATGACCGGGGCAAGCGGGCGGGTGAAACTCGAGACCGTGTCGGGCGGCGCGCGCATGAGCGGCGGCGACGTGCAGGAATTCGAAGCAGGCACGGTATCGGGCAACATCAACATGGCGGCGGCCCGCTTCGGCAAGCATGGCCGCGTGAACGTCGACACGATGAGCGGCGACGTGCGCACCGAGTTGCCGGCCGACATCTCGGCGCGGATCGAGGCGGAGTCTTTCAGCGGTCACATCCGCAGCGATTTCGGCAAGGTCGAGAAACCCGAACACGGTCCCGGCAGCAACCTCGATGCGCGCATCGGCGACGGCGACGCGCAGGTCTCGGTCAAGTCGTTTAGTGGAAATGTGGATATAGTGAAGAAGCAGTGAGGAGCAGGGGCGAGGGGCGAGGGGCGAGTGAAAGCGCTGTCGCGCCAGTTCTTTGGCCCTCAGCCCTCAAACAGCGTCGTCAACTCCGGCACAAACTCCGCGTAGCGGCGCCAGCGACCGACTGCGTGCGTGTACACGGGCTGGCGCGCTTGCCAGACGCTGGCAGTCGAGATGACTTGCGGCGCGGCGGTGTCGTCATTCGCTGCAACTGGCGCATCGGACAGGTCGAGAAACTCGGCCAAGCGGTCGAACTGCACCGCGGGGTCGGCGACGAGGTCTTCGTAAGCGACGTCGAGGATCGCCAGCGGCAGGGTCGCGCGCCAGTGCGCCATCAGGCGGTCATGGTCCCGCTTGACCTCGGCAATCGCGGAAAAATCGTAAGTGAACCCCAGGTCCGGATGCGCAAAGTGCTGTGACCACAGCGACAGCGCGGTATCGCGCGCGCCGCGCCGGCAGTGGACGATGCGCGCATTCGGAAACAGCGCCTGGATCAGGCCGAGATAGCGGAAATTCAGCGGATTCTTGTCGATGTAGCAGCGCGCCGGAGCGTCGTCACGGCGCATCTGCGTCGTGATCAGCCCTGCGACCGTCTGCAGCGCGGAGGGATTGAGCAACGCGTCCTGCGAAAGCAGGTGCGCGTGCATCGCCGCGATCCAGTTCAGTTCGCCGCGATCGCGCAGCGCGCGGTGGCGGGCCAGCCGCGTCGCGACGAGCGTCGTTCCGGAGCGCGGCAGTCCAACGACGAAGACCGGAACGAAATTCGCATCGAACGTAATTGGCGGCGGTGAACGGCTGGCGATTTGCTGCTCGACCTCGGTGTGCCATTCGGCCGGATTCCAGCGCGACGCCGCGCGCGCCAGTGCGTTGGCCTCGCGCAGCACCGCGCTCGCGCCAGCGGCGTCGTTCAAATCGTCGCGCAGCTTGCCGAGCGCAAAGCCGGCGCAGATTCGCGACTGCGGAGCAAGTCGCGAATCGACCCAGGCGTTTTCGATGAGTGCGAGGTCGGCGTCAGCCGGATCCTCGCAACGCTGGCAGTAACTCAGGCGCAGCCAGGCCGAACTCTGCCCGGGATCGATCTCGACGGCGCGGCGCAAGGCTTTGCGCGCGGCCGCGAAATCGCCGAGGGCGAGCGCGATTTCTCCGGCAACCGCGGCAATGCGCGCGTGGTCCGGCCAATGCGCGTACGCCGCTTCGGCGATCGCGTTCGCCTGAAGGTGTGCGCCGGAATCGCGCAGGAATTCGAGCAGCGCCAAGACGAGGGCCGGATCGTCATGGTGGTGATGCCAAAGCGCCAGGACGACTTCGGCTGCGGCATCGATGCGGCCATGCTCCCTCAGCATGAAGGCCAGCGACAACGACGCCTGCCGGTGGCCGGGCTTGCGCGCGAGCGCCTTGCGAAAGTCCTGCTCGGCTTCGACGTAGCGCTGGCTGACGCGCAGCGCATTGCCGCGCAGGTAGTGCAGTTCGACGTCGTCCGGATAATGCTCGAGAGCCGAGGCCAGCACGGCCGCGGCCGGTTCGGCAAAACCGCCGCGGATCATTGCTTCGCCGAGGTGAGCCCAGAACACGGCTGGATGTGGCGTTTCGCGCAGGCGCGCAATCAGTGCGGCCAGCGGCAACAACGGCCCGCTGCGCGTCGCGCCTGCGGCGAACGTGGCGATCAATTCATCGATCAGCGCGGCTTCGATCTTCGGCGTAGTCATCCGGTTCCCTCAGTAGCCCGCGGGAACATAGCGGAAACGCGCCATCTGTTCGCGGTGGCGCGTCACTATGCGCTCGACCTGGGCGCGTGTCAGCACGTCACGCCATTGATTGGCGCGGCCGGCGCGAAAAAAGTGCTTGCCCTTGATCGGTACTTCGGCAAAACCGTCGCGCCGTTCCATGCCGCTGAGGCTCGGAAAGCTGGCGTGGCGAATCGACCGCTCGACGCGGCCGCGGTCCGCGTCCAGGCCGACCAGGCGCGCGACCTTGCCGAACCACTTGGCCGGTTTCTCCAGCAGGTCTTCGTAACGCAACACGAGGACACGCGGGCTTTCCTGGTCGGCCCAGCTACGGGTGTGCAACGACCAGGATCCGAGAAATTCGCTGACGAACAGCTCGGTGTTCTCGCTCGCCGTATCGTCGTTACCCAGATAATCGATCGCCGCATCGATGCCGATGCCGAAGTGGTGCGACATGCTGATCGCGACGTCGAGCGGATTGCGCACGACGAAGATCGCGCCGGCGGTGACGTCCGGATTGTGCAGCGGGACGCCGTCGTGCATTCCAGCCGCGCTGTGCGTCTTGACGAATACCGTCTTCAAGGCGTTTGCCGCGATGTGCGCGTGCACGCGCGGGCGCAGCGCGCACAGCTGAGCAAAATCCATCTGCGCCACGGGTTCACCGGCAACCTCGGAGAACAGGTCGGGACGCGCGTCCTGGTCGGCATAGCGCGGCAACTCGGCCAGCGGCACCGGCGCCGGCCTGCCGGCGATCAGGTTCGCAAGGAACGCACGCAGCCAGGTGTTGCCGGATTTCGGATACGAGGCGAGCCAGACGATATTGCCCATTGATCGTTGTTTCTTTGAAGTTGCTTTAGCTGGAAGGTTTTATTTTGGGACGCGGATTACGCGGATGAACACGGATAAGAACCGACAAAAGACTTCTGGATGATCCAAGTAGAGTCGCGGGCGGCCACGCAGTCTGGGCAGTATCGGCGCGCCCGGTTCATTTCGTTGTCGTAACCCTCGCCGAGGCTGCACGCAACCATATTTCGATTTGCTCTATCCGCGTACATCCGCGACGATCCGCGCAATCCGCGTCCAAAAAACGCTTTTCACTCCGACGACGGCGGCGGCGCAAACGGCGGCATGCCGAGCGCGGCGCGCAGCGGATCGAGCAGGGCGCCATAGCGCGGCGCGCGCGCGGTATCGCGCCGGATCGGTTCGCGCACCTGGGCCGCGCTCGGGGTGTGCACGTCGCGTTCGGTCTTGTGAAAGTCGACGCAGCCCTGCTCGAACGGCAGCCCGCAGAACGCCAGCAGTTCGCGGATCTTCGTCTGCGGATCGGCGACGAGGTCCTCGTATACATTTTCATACACGCGGTCCGGATACAGCTCGAGCCAGTGGCGCGTGGCGCGGTCGAAGTCGCGCCAGTAGGCGGCCAGGTCGGAGAACGTGTGCGTGTACTCGTTGTTGCCCAGGTACTGCCGATAGCAGCCGAGGCAGGTTTCCAGGGGATCGCGCCGGACGATGATGACCTTTGCCGCCGGCAGCATCGCCATGATCGCGCCAACGTATTGCCAGTTATTCGGCAGCTTGTCGGTGAAACGCAGGCCCTGTTTGCGAAAATGCGTGGTGCGCTCGAGGTAGCGATTGCCGAGGCGCAACCAGTCGGCCGGCGTCATCGCCCTGACCCAGTGCGGGAACAGTTGCTTGCGCTGCTTGGATTCCTCGGTGAGGACCTGCGGCAACTCGGTCAGTTCGCCGGGGCCGGTGACCTGGGAGTGCGAGGCAAGAATCTGGTCGGTCAGCGTCGATCCCGAGCGCGGCATGCTGGCGATGAAGATGACTTCGCCGCCGATCACCTGAGATGCTCTGACGGTCGGCGGTGTCGACGCGGCCAGGATTCCATCGACGCGGGCCGACGCCTCAGCGGCATTCCACTGCCGCCGGTTGCGCGAGCGCGCATGCGTCTGGGCCAGGACCGCCAGCGACTCGGCGTATTGCTTGTGGTCGTCCAGGCCCTTGGCCAGCGCATAGCCCATGGCGATCAGGTCGTCGTCGCCCGCGGTCGGGCGTTGCATCGCGCGGCGGATCGATTCGATGTCAGCGTCGCTGAGCTTGCCGGTCTTGAGGTCGGCCAGGCCCCACCACGCCGTGCCGGCGTCGGGCTTCTGCGCAATGACGCGCCGGTATTCCGTCCCGGCTTCCTCGAAGCGGCCGCTCGCGCGCAGCATTTCGCCGAGCATCACGCGCGCATGCGCATGGTCCGGTTGCAGTTCGACGGCGCGGCGCAGCGCTTCGACGGATTCCTCCGGACGTACGCAACGCATCAGCAGCAGCCCGAGGTTGAACCACGGCGACGGCAGGTTCGGCTGCAGTTCGCAGGCGCGCCGCAGCGACGCGATTGCGGCATCGAGATCGGTGTTCTCGCCGAGCACGGCGCCGAGCGTGTTGTGATACAGCGCATCGTTCGGACGCAGCGAGACGGCGCGCCGCATCGTTGCGATTGCGCCGGCCCTGTCGCCGCGCAGGTTCTGTATGCCCGCGAGCAGGCGCAGCACTTCCGGATGGTTCGGATTGAGCGTCATTACGCCCATGATATGGCGCTCGGCTTCGTCGACGCGGCCAAGCTCGAGCGCATTCGCGGTGGCGATAACATAGCGGACCGCCTGGGGCGCGAGGCCGTCCAGGCGGGTCCTGGCGATTGCGTTCTGGTCGACAGTCATCGGCTGATCGGGTCGGAAGGGCGTTAAAATAGCAGATCGAGAGGTCCACCAAACACGCGGCCCGGAGTCCCCCGGCCTCTTCCGACATCCTGACCGCGCGGCGCGAGGGTGGGCGCGCGGAGGATCGAGTTGCGCGACCGGTTAGTCGGTCCGCTATTGCCGGCGTTAGCCTGCGAATGGCGGCATCCGCAGGGCCGCCCGCAAGGGATCGAGCTGGGCGCCGTAGCGCGGTGCGCGCGCTGTATCGCGTCGAATCGGTTCCCGAACCTGCGTGGCGCTGGGCGAATGGACTTCGCGCTCGGTCTTGTGAAACTCCACACAGGCCGATTCGAATTCGAGTCCACAAAACGCGAGCAGATCCCGGATGCGCTTTTCCGGATCGGCGACGAGGTCCTCGTATACATTTTCGTAGACACGATCCGGATACAGCTTGAGCCAGTGGCGGGTGGCGCGATCGAAGTCGCGCCAATAGGATGCCAGATCGTCGAACGTGCGCGTGTATTCGTGGCGCGCGAATAGCTGGCGGTAACATGCAAGGCAGGTTTCGAGCGGGTCGCGCCGGCAAACGATCGTGCGCGCACCCGGCAGCATCGCGCGGATTGCGCCGATGTACTGCCAGTTGTTCGGCAGTTTGTCGGTGAAACGCGCGCGGTGCCGGTGCCAGTGCGCAGTGCGTTCCAGGTAATGCCGACCGAGGCGTTCCCAGTCCGTCGGCGTCATCTCCGCCATCCAGTCCGGGAACTCCCGCCCGCGGCGACGCGATTCCTCGCCGAAGATCTGCGGCAGATCGGGCAGTTCACCAGCGCCTTCGATTTGCGAATGCGATGCCAGGATCTGTTCGGCCAGGGTCGAACCCGAACGTGGCATGCTGACGATGAAGATCACCTGGTTGCCGAGCTGTGTTGGTGCTCCGGCGGGTGGCGAAGCGAATGCCCGGATGATTGCGTCAGTATGTTGTGAGAAGCCGGCGGCGTTCCACTGCTGCCGCCGACGCGCGCGTGCGTGCGTCTGCCCAAGCGCGGCCAGGGCCTCGGCGTAGCGGCCCTGATCTTCCAGCCCCTTGGCGAGCGCGAAGCCGATTGCGATCAGATCGTCCTCCTTCACGCCCGGACGCAGCATCGCGCTGCGCATGCGCTCGACATCCGTCTCGGCAAGTTTGGTCGTCTTGAGGTCGGCCAGACCCCACCACGCAATGCCTGCCTCCGGGGTCTGTTCGACCACGCGCCGATATTCCGCAGCCGCCTCATCGATGCGGCCGCTGGCGCGGAGCATGTCTCCGAGCATGGTTCGCGCGCGCGCGTGGCCGGGTTCGAGCGCAACTGCCCGGCGCAACGCCGCGGCCGACTCCTCGGGACGGATGCTGCGCATCAACAACACGCCGAGGTTGTACCAGGCCGTGGCCATGTTCGGCTCCAGTTCGCAGGCACGGCGCAGGCTTTCGATCGCCGCGTCGAGTTCGGTGTTCTGGCCAAGCACGGCGCCAAGCGTGTTGTGATAGAGCGCATCGTTGGGCCGTTGCGCGACCGCGCGCCGCATCGAATCAATCGAGCCTTGCCGGTCGCCACGCAGGTTCTGGATGCCCGCCAGCAGGCGCAGCACCTCCGGGTGGTTCGGATTCAGCGCCATCACGCCCATGATGTGGCGCTCGGCCTCGTCGACGCGGCCAAGTTCGAGCGCGTTCGCAGTGGCGACGACGAAGCGGATCGCCTGCGGCGTCAGGCCGTCCAGGCGGGTCTTGGCGATTGCGTTCTGGTCGATCGTCATCGTGAGCAGGGCTGTGCGTTCTAAAACAGCAGGTAGCTCGAAACGATGTACTTGTCGTTCGATCGCGGCGCAAGTCCGGCGTGCTGGAACATCCAGTAAGGCGGAAACATCAGCAGGCGGCCGGTGCGCGGCGCCACCCTGATGCCGAGATTGCAGAACTCGGTCTCGCCACCCTCGGCGACGTCGTTCAGGTACCACAGGAACACGAGGTAGCGGTTCGCCTTGTCATCCATCGAGTCGAAGTGCGGCTCGAACTTCTCGTCGGCGCCGGCGCGATAGCGCTTGATGCGGATGTCCTCGATGCGCGGACGGCTCGGTACCGGCAACATGAGCCCGAGACGTTCGTTGTACAGCGCCAGGTAGTCGTCGATCTGCTTGAGGAAGAAGCCCTTGAATCCGGCATCGGCGAGCGGCGAGATGTTCAATTCGGTCCACGCGCTGGCGTTGAATCCGCGCTTGTAGCCACGTCCGTTCGGCACGTGGAACTGGTTCATGCGGTCGAACGACTGCACCATCTGCGCGCAGAAGTCCGGCGTCAGCGCGTCGTCGAACACCTGGACGCAGCGCTCGAGGCTCAACGCGCTGTGCTGAGCCGCCGCGGCGACGGTTTCAGTCTGCATAATGCCAATGCTCCAGTACCGACCTCAGCGCAGGCAGGATCGGTTCGAGCTGCCGGCGATAGCGCCGCCAGCGGTCGACACCCTTGCGGTTCACCGGCTCGGTCACCTGCGCGTAGCTCGGTGTCGCAATATAACCCTTCTGCTTCGCGTGTTCGTGAAACGACAGCATCGGCGAGGAGTCCGCGACGCCGATGAATTCGCCGATGCGCTGCGCGGTTCCGGCGAAATCGGTGAGCAGGTCTTCGTGGCGCAGCGAAAACACCGCCGGCTGCAGGACCGCGACATTGTGCAGCCAGCCCTGCATCGCGTTGACGTAGCCGCGCGCGAGGCGCTCGAGCGTCGAGCACAACAGCATGAACGCCGGAGCGCCGAAACTCTGCATATAGTTGCTCAGCACGACGTCACACGGGTGGCGCATGGCGAAGATGATGCGTGAGCGCGGGAACAGCCGATTGACCAGCGGCAGGCGCAGCATGTTCAGCGGATTCTTGTCGACCAGTCGCTGTCCGGGCCCGATCTCCACTTTCTTGCGCACGAGGCTCCAGTATACTTTGCGCAATTCGTCGCATTGCTCCGCGTTCAGCCGGTGCAGGTCGCGCGGATAGCGCAAGCCGAACTGCTCGATGCGTTCGACGACGCTTTGCAGGAACGGCTGCTCGTCCATCGCGCGCAGCGTCGGCACGGCATCGAGCATCTGCTCGAGCATCGTCGTGCCGGAGCGCGGGAATCCCATGATGAAGATCGGCGATTCGTCGTCGCCGGGAGCCGGCATGTCGACCCACTGCTGCCTGCTTTCCGCGCTGATCGGATCCAGACCGGTGGTGAGAGGTTCCGCGCCCGAGGCGATGAGCTCGGGAATCATGAGCGACGCTTTCTGCATCTGCAACTCGTGCGCCCGGGCCAGGGCCTGCATCGTGCCGTTGACGTCGCCGAGCTTGTCGCGAATGCGGGCCAGTGCGAAGAAGAACTCGCTACCGGGCGTGCCGATTCCGGCGAGCGGCTCGAGCAGGTCGCGCGCTTTCTGATAGTCGTTCTCGCGTGCCGCAAGCGCGGCATGCGCATTGATGATGTCGGTCTGTAGATCGGGGTCGCCGGCGCTGGTCGGGGCCGGCAGCAGGCGGAGCAACGCTTGTGCTTCTTCGACCCGGTTCAGCCGCTCGTACAGCATCAGCAGGCGCACGGTCACGCGCGCTTTCTCGGGCGCACGCGGCAGGGCGCGGCGCAGTATCGTCTCGGCGGCGTCCATGCGTCCGAGGCGGACCATGACCGAGGCCAGCACCAGCTGCTGCTCGAGGTCGATGTTCGTCCATTGCCACCAGGGTGCGACCAGGTGCTCCGCGGTCGGCATGTCGGTACATTCGCAACACGCGTTCGCTCCGTAGATGCGCGCTGTCGTCGATGCCGGATCGATCTCGCTGGCGCCAACGAAACACACGCGGGCGGCAGGGTAGTCGGCGCGGTCGTAGTACAGCAGGCCGAGGTTTTCGAGGACATGGCTGTCGCGCGGGGCGAGCGCCAGCGCACGGCGGTATGCCGCCTCCGCGCTTTCGCCCTGTCGGGCGTCGCGCAGTACTGAACCAAGATTGTTCCAGTGGATCGCGGCGTCCGGCTGCAGCCGGGTCAGTTCGCGAAAGAATTCCGCCGCATCGCCGGGGCGGCCCTGCATCTGCACGCTCAGGCCGAGCAGGGTAAGGATGTTTTCATCCGCCGGATGCCCGCGCAGCTGTTCGCGCGCGAGCTGCTCGGCGGCTTGCAGGCGCCCCTGCTGGATGGCCGCGGAAATCTCGGCGATGGTCGACGCGACTGGCTGCATGAATGAAACGCGTGCACCGGAAAAGAAAAAAGGCCGCGCGGTTCGCACCGCGCGGCCCTCAATGGTAGCAAACTTGCTGCTTAGAACTTCACGGTCACGCGTGCCCAGTAGAACCGGCCGACCGTATCGAACGTGTTCGGATCGACGTTGCCGTTGAGCCCGTTGTTCTGATAGATCAGAGACGGCTGCTTGTCGGACAGGTTGTCGATACCAACATCGACACGCGTGTTGAGCGGCTCGAGGTTATATCCGGCCGTGATGTTGTGGTACACCGATGCACCGTAATGCAGCTCGGTGCCGGGCACTGAACTGTCGGCCGATATTCCGTAGTCGAGGTTTGCATAGCCGACTGTGTAGTTGCCGATGTACTTCGCTGTCCACGCTGCGCTGAACGCGCCCATGTTCCAGTTCAACGTCATCAGGGCCTTCCAGCGCGAGAAGTTCGCGTAGGAGATCGCCGACGCGCCGGTCGCGAAGTGGCCGGCGTATTCCTGCACGAGGTCGCCCTCCTGACCAGGCGCCGGATCGTCCGCGAAACGATCCAGGTACGTGGTCTGGAAGTTGATCCCGAAGTTGCCGAAGCCGGTTTCCGGCAGACGGTAACGAACCGCGAAATCGACACCCTTCGCATCGAGGCGGCCGAGGTTGCCCTTCGGCTCCTGCACGTAGTCGAGCTGGCCCAGCGAAGGACCGAGTCCCTGGCGATGGATGAGGCCGCAGGTCGCACCGCCGTTTTGGGTGAAGCACAGGTTCAACGCGTTCTGCGCGGTGATGCGGCTGATTTCGTTGTTCAGGTAGACGCGCCACAGGTCGGCGCTCAGCGACAG
>Ga0157376_10001464_pt1 | contig 15555 bp, 15 predicted proteins | sample M45metaG_FD_121801 | JGI IMG/M metagenome (GOLD analysis project Ga0157376, IMG submission 121801) | Miscanthus rhizosphere microbial communities from Kellogg Biological Station, Michigan, USA - M4-5 metaG | ecosystem: Host-associated > Plants > Roots > Rhizosphere > Soil | place: USA: Michigan... | reverse complement strand
CTTGCTGTTCTTCAGCTCGCTGTAGTTTTCCACCGGGGATCGTACGATCGGCTCCGTCGCGAACATCCGGTCGCGTTCCACCTTCCGCACCAGCCAGGTGGCCCCGGCGAACGAGTTCGCGTTCGCGACGTGGTCGCCGTGATAGTGGGACATCGAAAGATAGGTGATGTCGCCCGGCGCGTACCCGGCAGCCGCCATCTGAGGGAGCAGCGGCTTGTCCTGTGTGACGACGCCCGAACTGGCCGCACCTCCGCCGGGAGGAAACGCCCGATCCGGGATGTCGCCGTTGTCCCACATCAGGGTGCCCCTGGGATGGGCGACCAGGATGCACGGGATGGACATCTCGGTCGAGGCCATCTCCTCCTTCTTCAGCGAGTAGGCGTCGCCGTTGGTCGTGTGGATGACGCCGCAGTCGAAGATGTAGAGTCTGACCGACGGCGGCGCCTTGGGCGGCTTGCGAGCCTGCGCCGTCGGGGAGCCGGCGCTCACGGCCAGCGTCAGGACGCCTCCGGCGAGGCCGAACAGGATTTTCGTGTGCGTGGTCATGACCGGTATAGCCTACTCCGAACCCACTCGAAGGAGCAGACCCATGACGCAAGGCCGTGTGGTGATCGTCGTCGCAGCAGCGTTCGTCGCGGGGCTCGTGTCCGCGAACGTCGTGCCTTCAGTGCGCGCCCAGGGAAAGGTCACCGAGCTGAAGCGTGTCGATCTCGGATCGTGGTGCGACGGCAAGGAAGCCGTGATCTCGATCGAGGAAATCGCGCCGCAGCACCAGTCGAAGCATTCGCATCCGGCGTACTCCTTTGCCTGGATGCTCGAAGGATCGCAGACGCGGTTCGTCGACGGCAAGCCGCCCCAGACGTTTCACGTCGGCGACGTCACGCAGGAGAACCCCGGCGAGGTGTCCGAGTCGGACATCCTGACGCCGACGCGCGTGCTGCTGTTCCGGATCCTCCAGAAAGGGCAGCCCGCGACGACGCGAATCAGTCAGTGACCGAGGCTCTGCCTCAGCGTGCGCCGCTCACGGCGGTGGCTTCGCGCTCTTCGGCGCGCGCCGCGGACAGAACGTTCTCGAGCCCGCGGTTGCCCTCGTGGCACGCGTACTCGTACATGCGCCCCTGCGGCGCCAGATCGAGCACGGCCGTCCAGGGACGCTCGAAGGTGTGAGGGTCGTCGATCGTGACCTCGTAGCGAAGCCCGTCCTTCGCTGTTCGCGTGTAGCGCTCGACGAGGTGCAGCGTCTCGCCCGATCCGCGGTAGTTCGTATTCGGATGGAAATTCGTCACGTCGATGACCAGCGTGTTGCCGTCCCAGCGTCCGCGCGAGTCGCCCAGGTACTGGCGTATGGCCGGTGAGAGGTGGGGCCGGCCATCGAGCGGAATGATGCGCGTGTCGTGCATCATCTCGTGGGTGACCGTGACGTAGCCGGGCGCCTGCAGGATCTGGACGTTGTTGTTGTAGCCGGTCGGAAACATCACGCTCGGCAGCCCGACCGTGATGCAGCGGTCCCAGAGGCTGCGATCCTCCCAGGAATCCGCCGGACCGCGGCCGCGGCGGGCGACGGCGGCCTGCGCCGCGAGCTGCTGCGCCTCGGCGGTCAGGGCCGGCAGCCGTCCATCCGGAGGGTCGATGATGAGCGAGCTGCGGCGGGATCGCGCTGTCAGGTTCTCGTACCAGTGCGAGGGGCCGGCGCCGACCGGGCCCCCGTCCGCCACCGCGGCGATCATCCTCGCGCGGGCGCGGAGCGCGTTCTCGAGATCCGCGCCGTCGAGCATCGCTTTGCCGGCGACGTCGGCCGGACGCTCCAGCGGCACCGAGAAGTTGTTGTCGCTGGTCCAGACGCCGCCGAGGTCCGGATCGCCCCACGAGGTTCTCGCCGGCGTCCACGGTCGCGATGGGTGTTCGGTCCCCGCTTGTTGCTGAGCCGTGCCGGGCGTCCCCAGGGCGATCGCGATGCCGATCGTCAGCAGCCATGCACGCACCGCAATCCGCGCCATGGGCCTGCATTCTAGGCGCATTCTCGTTGTCTGTCTCTCCAGAACCAGTACCAATCACACGACGACGATATACAACGCAGAGCACGCCGAGCACTCAGAGACGACTAAGCGTGGGCACTCTGCGCCGCCGCTTTCGCGGCGCCGCGTCGAGCGTCTCGGCGTGCCCGGCGTGCTCTGTGTTGATCGTCGTGCCGTTATTTGCAGACGAAATTCTTCGCGTCGTCCGTGCTCCCTTTGCCTTTGTACGTCGCCACCTGCGGAAATGGACACAACGGGCGCGTGCGGACGACGTTGCCGTGCTCGACGCGCGACGCGATCACGGCGTTCGGCGCCTGGCCGCGCTCGACCCATCGGCGCATGACGGCGAGCATGTCGAAGGTGTCGGTGCCCGGTCCGCCGTTGCATTCGATCATCCCCGGGACCATGTAGAGGCGAACGGAGCGCCGCGTGTTCTCGCGGCCGATCGTGGCCTCCACGCGGTTGTAGTAGTCGAGGACGGCCCCGGCCGGCACGAGCGCGTTGTTCCAGCCGCCCGAGAGAATCAGTTTTCCGGCTCGCTTGACGTAGGCGGAGATGTCCGGGTTCGACGCGCTGGCGCGCGCGATGTCCGACCGATCGGCGAGCGCGACGTGGCGGTCGAAATCGACGGGGGACGTTCGATAGTCCCAGGCCGGATCCTTGAGAATCGCGTCACGCAGCGTGGTCGTCGCGATGCCGATGGGGTTGGGGGTGTCGATGAAGAAACTCCAGTCCAGCTCGCTCCCGCGGTAGAGCGGGGACCAGACCCGCTCGTTCGTGCGGGGATTGGTCGGTCCCGCGTTGATTTTTCGAACGGCTTCGACCTGCGGCGCGGTCAGACAGGTCGGTCCGTCGCCCGTCGATGCCGGGCACTCGATTTCCTTGGGGTCGAACGCGCAGCGGGTCGGGTTTTCGAGCAATCCGTCCTTCACGCCGTCGAGGCGATCGCACTTCGCCAGGACCGCGTCGTGGATGACGGGGAGCTTCGCCGCGGGCAGGATCGCGACGCCGTTCGGGTGCGTCGCCTGCCAGAGCCACAGCTGCCCGAAAATCTGCCGCGTCAGGTGAGCCGCGTGGCCTCCGACGACGACCCCGTCGTAATCGGCCGGGTACTTCTGAACTTCGTGCAGGGCAGCGGCCGAGCCGCCGCCGCACTCGATCATGTACGAGTACCTGGGCGCCATACCGTAGTACGCGGCGGTCAGCGCCTTGCCGGTCTCGGTCGTTTCGTGCATCGCGCGGCCCGCGAAATCGGTCACCTTGTCGGGCACCTGCATCCAGGCCGTGTCGCCGCCCTGATGCCCAGTGTCCGTGCTGGCGACGGCGAAGCCATCGGTCAGGCCGACGCCCATTGCGTTGTAGTTGATGACGCCGCCCAGGCCGTTGGGGCTCGTGCCGCGGAAGTGGCCGTTCCAGCCGGTGATCGGCATCCACAATTCCATGTGAATGTCCGACGAGGCCGACGGCCTCAGTGTCGCCACCACGCGGCAGAACGCGGGAAGCGCGCTGAACGGCGGAATGCCGCGCCCGCCGTTGTATCCGAGTCCCAACCCCGCCGTGTTCGCCGTGACTCTCCCGGGCACGTCCGGCACGGGACCGAGCGTGCCGGCGAGTGCCGACGATCCGCCACCACCTCGTGCCGCCGGGTTGGCGGGCGCTGTGAACGCGCCGGCGTTCACCACCTGCACGAGCGTGATCGCCGTGTTGGTCAGCGGCAGCGAGGCCAGCTTCTCGCACGCGGAAGAGGGCTGTGGCGCGCGCTGGGCGATGGCAAGCCCCGGCGTGAGCACCATCGTCAGGACCAACACAGCACGCATCGGGACTCCTTCGATCGCCGCAGTGACGTTGATCATGTTACGGCGCGGCACATTGGAACACGGTTGACGCCGCGGCCTCAACAGCTACGACCCGTGCAGAATTGGGAACGGCCCTTTTACGTCAATAACGAACACCATGGTTCATCAATGGACACATTGACCAGTCGCCAGATTCGTAACTGATTTCCTCACAACGAGTTACACGCTCGCGGATTGGGCCTCCCGATTGCACTCCGCGATAGCGAGATAACCCATGTCGTACGTGTTAGCGATCGAGCCGAACCAGGGACAGGCCAGCGTGCTGCGCGACATCGTCGCCACGAACATGGCGTCGAAAGTCGTCGTTGTTGGATCGGTGCAGTCTGCGCGGGCCGCGATGCAGGACGGGTTGCCGAGCGTGATTCTGGTGAACGCCTTGCTGCCTCCGGGCGAAGAATACGATCTGGTGACGCAGCTGCGGAGCCTGCCGCAGCAAGCGGCGCCGGAAATCCTGATCACGCCTGTGTTCTCCGAGTCCGAGCGGAACGACAGCATTCTCCCCGGCCTTGGACGGTTCGGACGGCGAATTCGACGGCCACGACCCGAGGGATGCGCGCGTGTGAACTTCACCGAGCAGCTGTCCGCATATCTGTCGATCGTCAGCGAGCGCCAGGCCGATGCCGCGTTCGTTGCGGCTCTCGAGCCCGAGCCGCTCTCGACGCCGGAAGCGCCGACGCCGGCACCCGAGCCGACGGGCGCCGACCGCCGTGCCTCCGCGAGGATTGAAGGCATCGAGTGGGCCCGGATTCGAATCAACGGCACGCCCGTGAGAGTCGTGGACCTGTCGCTGACCGGCGCGCAGATCCTGTCGCCCGCCGTCCTGCGGCTCGGTGACTCCGTCCACGTGATGCTGGCGAGCGACGCGGACATCGTCCAGTGCGACGCGGGTATCGTCTGGGGCACCTTCGACATGATCGGGTCCGCCTCCGCGCCGCTGTTCCGGGCAGGCCTCAGCTTCAAGGACGCCGATCGACTTGCCATCGAACGGCTCTGCATCGATCGGCATCGCACCGGGCCCGATGGCCCTTTCCTCCAGTCATAAGGATTGCTGACCATGGGCGCCGCCACGCAGGAATCACCGTCAATCTTCCGGAAGTCGTCAGTCCCGAGTCCTCGCGCGCAGCGGCGGAATCCCGCGGAAGTGCCGTCGGTGTCCATGGTGAGATTCCCATGGGGCCTCGAGGCGCGCCTGTTGAATATTTCCCGCACCGGGCTGCTGTTCGAGAGCGGCACGAGGATTCCCCCAGACAGCTGCGAGCAGCTGACACTGGTCGGTCCCGGCACCGAGATCCAGGTGCCGTCGTGCTTCGTGCGCAGCGAAGTCGCCCTTGTCAGCGGGCTGGGCGTCAAGTACCACATCGCCGTGATGTTTACGGCGCCGATCGAGCTCGAGGAGAACAACCGCCCGTTGTCCCTGGTCCCGCCGCCGACGACGAAGTTGAGCCACTTGCTGTCGTACCTGGGTGCGGAGCTCGAAGCCGAGCCTCGCTCGACCCATCGCGAGGCTGTCGAACGCGCCGTTCGTCAGGTCACGGGGGCGCTGGACGTCCAGATTCACGACGGGGCCGTCGCCCCGGCCGTTGACGGCGAAACGGTCGACTTCGCCGTGCCGACATCCGCCGATGGACCGGTGATCATGCGGGTGGCCTTCGCGCCCGGCTCGAAGCCGACGCAGGCGGACCTGCGGCTCTCGAGAGCGGCCGCGCGCCTGGCGGCGGTCATCCTCGAATTCGAGGGGCATCCCCGGCACTCCTGAAAACCTTATCCCTCGTTAGGTATACTGCGCCCGTCTGCACGCGGGCGGACGAGGGGGAACAACGTGCGAAAGATCTGCTGGGCCGCGGCCGCTGTCCTTGCGCTGGCGGCGGCCGGGGCATTCTCCGCGACGGCTGCGGCGCAGGACGACGGCAGCCTCGACGTGGTGAAGGTCCGCAGGAACTTCTACATGATCGCCGGCGCCGGCGGAAACATCGGCGTCCAGATCGGCTCGGACGGCATCGTCCTCGTCAACGCCGGCACTGCCCCGGCCTCCGAGAAGGTGCTGGCGGCGCTCAAGAAGCTGACCGACCTGCCCATCCGCTACATCATCAACGTCGACGCCGGGCCCGAGTTCGTGGGCGGCAACGAAAAGCTCTCCCGCGCCGGCTACACGATCTTCACCAACGCCCTTGGCAACGCGGCGGCCGTCGCGGCGATGACCAACGGCGGCGGCGCCTCGATTCTTTCGCACGACAGCGTTCTTCGCCGGATGAGCGCGGATACCGCGGCGAAGTACTCCAACGGGGCCATGCCGTCGGAGGCGTTCTTCACGCCGCGCAAAGCCCTGCGCATGAACGACGAGGGCATCGAAGTGCTGTACCAGCCGGCGGCCCACAGCAACGCCGACAGCTTCGCGCTGTTCAGAGCGTCGGACGTCGTCGTCACCGGCGACGTCATGGACATGACCTCGTTTCCCGTCATCGATCTCGCCAACGGCGGCAGCATCCAGGGCGAGATCGACGCCCTGAACAGGCTGATCGATCTGACGATTGCGCCGACGCCGTTCATCTACAAGGACGTCGGCACCTACGTCATCCCCGGGCACGGCCGCGTCTCCGAGCAGATGGAGGTCGTGGACTATCGCGACATGGTGGTCCTCGTGCGCGACGTCGTCGCGGACCTGATGAAGCAGGGAAAGACGCTCGACCAGATCAAGGCCGCGCGTCCGGCGCTGCCGTACGAAACGCGATACGGCACGAAGGGTTCCACGAACGCCTTCGTGGAAGCGGTGTACAAGAGCCTGGCCGCGGCGAAGAAGTAGAAGGGAATCGCGATGTCACCGAAGCTCTCGCTCGTGCTGGCCTTTTTACTGGGCACATCGCTGGCGATGCCCGTTGCGGTGTCCGCGCAGGGCCGGGGGGCCGCCCCGCCGCCGCAGACGGCGAAGGTCGCAGCGTCGATCGATCTCACGGGCTACTGGGTGTCCGTCGTAACCGAAGACTGGCGCTATCGGATGGTGACGCCCGCGGCCGGCGATTACCAGGGCGTCCCGATGACGCCCGCGGCGCGCGCGATCGCCGACGCGTGGGACCCGGCGAAGGAAGAAGCCTCGGGCGATCTCTGCAAGTCGTACGGCGCGCCGGCCCTGCTGCGGGTTCCGGGCCGCCTGCACATTACCTGGCAGGACGACCAGACGCTGCGGATGGAATCCGACGCCGGCAAGCAGATCAGGACGTTTCATTTCGGAGGCTGGAAGGCCCCGGCGGGGCCGCACACGATCCAGGGCGACTCGGTTGCCGAGTGGGAAGGCGGCGGGCGCGGCGCGACGGATGCCTCGATGAAGGTCACAACGTCGAACCTGAAGGCCGGGTTCCTGCGCAAGAACGGCGTGCCCTACAGCGAAAACGCGAGCCTCACCGAGTACTACGAGCTGATCGCGCAGCCGGACGGCGCGCCGCTTCTCGTCGTGACGATCGTGACGACCGACCCGGCGTACCTGCGGCAGCCCTTTGTGATTACGTCCCATTTCAAAAAAGAACCGAGCGCCGCGAAATGGAATCCGACCGCGTGTTCAGCGACATGGTAACCATATGATTCGCACACCACTCATCTTCGCCCTGGCGCTCGTCTTGTGCGGAAGCGTCCCCGCACGGGCCGAGATCGACCTGTCGGGATCCTGGTCGTCCATCAATCACGAGGATGCCCTCGAGCGGGGCGCGGGCCCGAACCCCGACGACTGGGCCGGGCTGCCGTTCAACGAATCGGGACGGGCCAAGGCGCTGAGCTTTTCCCAGTCCGTCATCTCGATGCCGGAGCGCACCTGCTGGTTCCAGACGCAGTGGCACATCGCGGCCGGGCCCTTCAGCCTCAGGATGTGGGCCGTTCCCGATCCGATCACCGGCAAGGTGCAGGCGTGGGTCGTCGCCGCCTGGGAGACGCGCGCGCCGATGACGATCTGGATGGACGGCCGGCCCCGTCCGTCGAAGAACGCCGCCCATGATCAGACGGGCTTCACCACGGGCGTGTGGAACGGCAACGAGCTCATCGCCACGACGACGCACCTGAAGACCGGGTACATCCGGCGCAACGGCGCGGCCAGCAGCGATCAGGCCACCATCACGACACACTTTCGGCGTCACGGCGACATGCTCACGCTCACGCTGTTCATGGAGGACCCGGTCTACCTGACCGAGCCCTACATCCTGACGCGCTCGTACAACCTGAGCACCAATCCCGTCCCCATCGGCGGCCCGCCCTGCATCGTCGGGGACGAAGGCGTCGAATCTGGCAGGGTCCCGCACTACCTGCCTGGCAAGAACCCGTTCCTCGACGAGATCGCGAAGCGATACGGCATTCCTCCCGACGCGGCGCTCGGAGGCGCGGAGACGATGTATCCGGAGTACCGCGAGAAGATCCGGGCGAAATTCGTGCGCCCGGCCAAGTGCACGATCAACTGTGGCTAGTGAAGGAGTAGTGCAGGCCTTCAGGCCTGCCCGGGCGATCGCGCCCGTCTGAAGGGGGATCGATGAAGAGAGTCCTTGTGTCGGCATGCCTGGCAGTGGCTGCCGCGATCGCGCCGCGCCCGGCGATAGCGCAGGATGTGGCCATCACCAATGCGCGGGTGATTGTCGGCAACGGCCAGGTGATCGAGGCGGGCACCATCATCGTGCGCGGGGGAAAGATTGCCTCCGTGAGCGCCGGCGCGGCGCCGACGCAGGGGCTGCGCACGATCGACGCCCGGGGCATGAGCGCCATGCCGGGATTCATCGACGGCCACAAGCACGTCAGCAACGGCGAGAACGCGGCCGCGCAGATGCGTTCGCTGCTCGAGGCCGGCTACACCACGGTTCTGGCCGGCGGCGGACAGGCCGAAGCCAACATCGCGTTGCGCGACCGCATCGACAAGGGCGAGTTCATCGGGCCGCGCATCATCGCGTCGGGCCAGGTGAACCTCCGGCAGACGCCGGCCGAAGCGCGCGCGGCTGTCCAGGCGCTGGCCGCCAAGGGGATCAAGCACACGGGCGAAATTGCACTGACGCCGGAGCCCGCGCCGCCGCAGTCGGAGATCGAAGTCCTGAAGGCGATCGTGGACGAGGCGAAAAAGGTCGGCGTGCAGGTCAACGTGCACGCGGTCAGCAGCCCCGCGATGGTGGCGGCCATCGACGCGGGCGTAACGCGCCTGGTGCACCTCCCGAACAAGGATTTCACCACCTACGAGCAGGCCGAGAAGGTGGCGCAGGCCGGGGCGATCGTCGCCGGCCTGATCGCGTTCGGCGCGCCGAACATCGACACCCTGTCGCCGGCGCCCGCGCAGGTGCAGTGGCCGAAGGACAACACGACGCGGTTCCGGGACGGCAAGCCCTGGCCCGAGGCGATCGCCGGCGCGAACCGCGACCCGAAAGGCCGCGCGACCGGCACCGAGGGCGGCTACACGATCATCAACGCGCGCCGAATCTGGGACGCGGATCCGAACCACCAGACGATCTCGTATTCGACCGATCAGAACGCTGCCGACCTCGTGGTCCTCGAGCACGAGCTGAAGTCGTTCAGCATCGTGTTCTCGATGGCGGACATCCACCGGATCATCGGCTCCAACGCCGCGCGGTTCGTCGGCATGGCTGATCAGATCGGCACGCTCGAAGCCGGCAAGCTCGCCGACATCATCCTCATCGACGGCAACCCGACGCTGAACATCTACGAGATGCTCAAGACGAAGATGGTGCTGAAGGAAGGCAAGGTCCTGATCGGGGCCCGCTAGGCGCCGGTCCATCGCGGAGCGCGCTTCGACAGAAACGCGCTGACGCCTTCCCGGAAATCCGCGCTGCCGTAGCAGCGGCCGACGAGGTCGTCGCCGCGCTCCGGCGCGAGGCGTCGATCTTCCCGGACGCGCCTGATCATCTCTTTCGTCGCCGCGATCGTGAGGGGCGCGTGGGCCGCCACGCTCAGCGCCAGCTCGCGTGTCGCGGCGTCGATGCGGTCAGCATCGGCGATCTGCGCGACCAGCCCCGCCGGCGTCAGTTCGTCGGCCGTCATCAACCTCGCGGTCAGCATCATTTCCCGGAACCGCGCCACTCCGAGCACGTCCATCATCCGCGACGTGTTGGCCGCGGACAGGCAGTTCCCGAGCGTCCGCGCGACCGGCACGCCGAACCGGGCGCCGGGCGAGCAGACGCGGAGGTCGCACGTGAAGGCGATCGCGCACCCCCCGCCCGCAGCCACGCCTTCGACCTGCGCGATCGTCGTTTTGGTCACCTTGTCGAGCCGGTCGATGACATCGTCCAGGCGGCGTTCGTAAGCGATGCCGTCCTCCGGAGACTTCAACGTCGTGAACTGCGAGATGTCGGTGCCGGCGGCGAAGGACTGGCCGGCGCCCCGGATGATCAGCACGCGCAGATCGGCCCGCGCGTCGACGGTTTCGCACGCGTCGACGAGACCGTCGTACATGGCCCAGGTCAGGGCGTTGCGTGCCGCGGGCCGGTTGAACGTCAGGAACGCGAGGGGAGGCTCAACGGAGAACAGCACTTCAGGCATAATCCGGGTCAATCTACCATGCACGCCCTGGCCGGTCTCGTGGTGCTCGACGTGACGCAGGTGATGGCGGGCCCGTACTGCGCCATGCACCTCGCCGACCTGGGCGCCGACGTCATCAAGGTCGAGCCGCCGTCGGGTGACCCGACGCGAGGCTGGAGCCACGAGGGCGCCGGCACCGACAGCCCCGAGTTCAACGCCGTCAATCGCGGCAAGCGCAGCATCGTGCTGGACCTGAAGACCGACGCCGCGCGGGAGGTGTTCCACCGGCTCGTCCGGCGCGCCGACATCGTCATCGAAAACTTCCGTCCGGGCGTCATGGCCGCGCTCGGCCTCGACTACGCGTCGCTGAGCGCCGGGAATCCACGGCTGATCTACGCGTCGATCTCGGGCTACGGGCAGACGGGGCCTGACGCGCGCAAAGGCGGGTTCGATCTCGTCGCCCAGGGCGTGACGGGCATCATGTCGATTACCGGCGAGCCTGGATCGCCGCCGGTGAAATGCGGTGTGCCGATCACCGACCTCGGCGCGGGCCTGTTCGCGCTGGTGGGCATCCTCGCGGCGCTGTTCCACCGGGCGCAGACCGGCAGCGGGCAGCACGTCGACACCTCCTTGCTGGAAGCAGGAATGGCCTTGTCGGTCTGGGAGGCGACCGAATATCTCTCGGGACGCGGCGTGCCCCAGCCGACCGGATCCGCCCACCGTCTCACCGCGCCCTATCAGGCGATCCGGTGTTCGGACGGCTACATCACGCTTGGCGCCGCGACCGATCGGCTCTTCGAGCGTCTCTGCGGCGTTCTCGGCCATCCCGAATGGGCGCGGCGGCCCGAGTTTGCGAACCCGGCGAAGCGCGTCGCCGCGCGAAAGATGCTCGCCGAGTTGATCGAGGGCGTCACGAGCGGCGCCCCGCGCCGCCACTGGCTCAATCTGTTCGACGTGAACGAGATTCCCGGCGGGCCGATCAACGACTACGAGGCCGCGACGCGGGATCCGCAGATCCTGGCGCGCGGGATGATCGGCGAAACGGATCACCCGACGCTCGGTCGGCTCCGGACGCTCGGCTCGCCGGTGAAGATGTCCGGCACGCCGACCGACGCCACCCGCCGCGCACCGCTCCTCGGCGAGCACACCAGGGACGTCCTGCTGGAATCCGGATACTCGGACGCCGAGATCGATGCCCTGCAACGGCAGGAGGGCGTCGATCGAACGTAGTGCAGGCCTTCAGGCCTGCCCTGAGGAGGAAGATATGCGTGGAGCCATGTTGTTTGCAGCCGGACTGTTCACGGGGTTGGCCGTGCAGGTCGGAATCGCGCAGAACGCCGGCGGCGTGGTGATGATGAATCACGTGGGCATCAACGTGCCGGACATCCCGGAGGCGATCACGTACTACACGCAGAAGATGGGTTACCGCGAAGCGTTCCGGGCCAACGACGAGAAGGGGCAGCCGAGGCTGGTTTACATGCAGATCAGCAAGAACACGTTTCTCGAGCTGAACCCGGCGAACGCACAGCGGCCTGCCGGATTCACGCACTACGGCCTCCACGTCGAGAATGCGAAAGAGGCGGTCGCGAGGTTCAGGAAGAACGGCGCGGTCGTGAGCGACACCAACGTCAGCGACACGAAGGCCATCCTGGCCAACATCACAGACCCATACATGGGCCGCATCGAGCTGGCCGAGCTCACGCCGGAGTCCCTGCACTACAAAGCCATCCAGAGCTGGAAATGAACACCATGAGAGCTCCGGCGATCGCGCTGACCCTCACCGTCCTCGTGCTGCTGGGAACCCGCGTTCACACGCAACAGCGGGGAGGCACCGCGCAAACAGACAAGATTCCGCCCGTCAACAGCGGCGCCAACCCGTACCGCGTGGTTCGCGACTGGGCACAACTGCAGATCCCGGCGAGGCCGTGGGGCGGTTCGAACGGCGTCGCCGTCGACAGGGACGGCAAGTCCGTCTGGGCGACCGATCGGTGTTCACCGGGAACGGCCCCGGGCTGTCTCGGGACGAACGCGAGCCCGGTTCATCATTTCGACGAGTCAGGGAAAGAGATCAGGAGCTTCGGCGGCGGCATGTTCGTGTGGCCGCACGGCATCCATGTCGATCGGGACGGGAACGTATGGGTCACCGACGCGCGGGCCGCGAGCGCCGACGAGCTCACGAAGTTTCCCGGAGAAGACAAGAAGGGAAGCGTCGTCGTCAAGTTCAGCCCCGACGGCAGGGTCCTGATGACGCTCGGGAAACCCGGTGTGCGGGGCAATCCTCCCGAAGCCCTGACCGACCCGACCGACGTCGTGACCGATCCGGGGAACGGCGACGTCTATGTGGCGGAGAGCCACACCGACGTGACCGATCCGAATCTCGTCGGCCGCATCTCGGTGTTCGACAAGAACGGGAAGTTCCTCAGGGTCATCGGAAAGAGCGGCACGGGGCCCGGCGAGTTCCGGACGCCGCACGCGCTCGAGTTCGATTCAAAGGGCCAGTTGATCGTCGCCGACCGCCACAACCATCGCATCCAGATCCTGACGAAGGCCGGCAGGTTCGTCGCCGAGTACGACGACTTTGGCCGGACCAGCGGCCTGGCCATCGACAGGAACGACGTCATTTACACTGCCGACTCGGAGTCGACCGAACGGGTTCACCCCGGCTGGCAGCGGGGAATCAGGATTGGCAGCGTCAAGGACGGCAAGGTGACGATGTTCATCCCCGCGCACGTGACGCCCAATTCGCCGGATGGCGCGATGGGCGAGGGGATCGCCATCGACGCCGCCGGCAACATCTACACCGCCGAAGCGCAGCTGAGGGGCATCACGAAATACGTCAGGAACTAGTGCCTGTCTCTCCAGAACCAGTACCAATCGCGCGGACGACGACGTACAACACAGAGCACGCAGAGTCCGCAGAGACGACTGAGCGTGACCGGTAGGCGAAGCGCTCGACGCCGGCGCCGCGTCGAGCGTCTCTGTGTGCTCCGCGCTCTCTGCGTTGATCGTCGTATCGTTACCGAATCATCGGACCTAGCGCCGCGACGGAAAGATCCCCTGATCGCAGATCGAGTACGTCATCCCGTTTGGCGCCGCGGCCCGAAGATCGGGCAGGGCGAAGGTGGTCCTGCCGTCTCCGCCGAAATTCGTGCCGAGGAGCGAAAAGAGCGCCGTGTTCTGAATGATGTGCAGGAGTTGGCCATTGGCCGGCACACCGTTCGCCACGGCGCCCGCAGTCAGCAGGATTTCAGATAACGTGCACGTCTGCCCATTGCCCGGAACTGCCTGGTTCGTGTTCGTGCCGAAAAGCGTCTGGGTGCCCGGCGGCCCCGGCGGTCCGGGAGGCCCCGGGGGACCGGCTGGAATGTTTGTCAGCCCGGAACCGTCGCCGACAAAAGCCGGCGCCGTCTGAGTGCCGGTGAAGATGTTGGAGCCCAGAGTCGGGATGCCTCCCGGCGCCGTGGGTGCGTACGCAAACCGCAGGCCGACGATGTGATCGGTCGTCGTCGTCGGTGACGTGAAGGCCAGCACGCTCAGGTAGCTCGCGCCGGGCGTGCCGAGATGCGCGCCGACGGGGCCGCTGATGTCGATTTCCACGAGTTGATTCGCCGTGCTCGTGAAACTTTTTGCAAAAGGACCCGCGCAGTTTGCCGAGATGTTCTGATTGGCCGCAGCAGGACATAAATAGAACGTCAGCACCGGCGCCGGCGACGAGGCCGACGGAATCAGCAGGAGCTTCGCGCCCTGAAAAGCCTGGAGGTCCGCGGGAATCGCCCACGCGAGACGGACGGCGCCGCTCTGCGTCGCCGGCCAGGTCGTGTTGATCCCGATGCCGAGCCCGCCGAGATCCTGCTGAGAGGTCGGCGCCACCCAGATTTCATCGGCATGAGCCGGCGCGCATAAACCTGCAGCCAGTGCGCACACCGCCCAGATAACGCTCGTCGAACGACGCCCGTAGGTGGCCATAGGGTGCTCCGTTTACGCGTGAGGAATCCAACAGCTGAGGAAGGACGGCTAATGCTATGCGGGAATGCGGGGGCCGGGCAACCGCCGGGCCGCGAATCGGTATAGAGTGTCACGGGATATTTCTGACCGTCCCGCTCGACCCGCATGGAAAAGGAGCGAATATGTGCGACCAGGACCATTTTGACGACGATTTGAAAGAATTCGAAGCTCGCGGGTTGGTGACGCGACGCCAGTTCGGCGTGTTGCTTGGCGCCGGCGTGGCGATGCTGCTGCCGCAGGTCGCGAACGCGGTCACCGTCACCGAATCGGAGGTGACCATCACGACACCGGACGGCATGGCCGACTGCTACTTCGTGCGCCCGGCGAGCGGCACGGCTCCGGCCGTGCTCGTGTGGCCCGACATCTTCGGCCTGCGGCCGGCCTTCCGCACGATGGGCAAGCGGCTCGCCGAGAACGGCTACTCGGTGCTCGTGGTCAACCCGTTCTATCGCGTCAAGAAGGCGCCGACCGCCGAACAGGGCGCGGCGACCCCGATCCCCTCGCTGCTGCCGCTCGCGCAGGCGTTGAACGAGACGACCCACATGACCGACGCGAAAGCGTTCATCGCGTGGCTGGATCAGCAGCCCTCGGTCGCCAAGAACCGGAAGATCGGCACGCAGGGGTACTGCATGGGCGGCCCGATGGCGTTCCGCACGTCCGCCGCGGTGCCCGATCGCGTCGGCGCGGTGGCCTCGTTCCACGGCGGCGGGCTCGTGACACCGAACCCGAACAGCCCGCACCTCCAGGCGTCGAAGACGAAGGCGCAGTTCCTCGTCGCGGTCGCCGCGAACGACGACATGCGCTCGCCCGACGAGAAGAACGTCCTGAAGGACACGTTCGCGAAGGCGAACCTGCAGGCGGAGGTCGAGGTCTACACGGGCGCCGCCCACGGCTGGTGCCCGCCGGATTCGGGCGTCTACAACGAGCCGCAGGCCGAGAAGGCCTGGACCCGTCTGCTGGCGCTGTACTCGAAGGCCCTGGCGTAAGAGATCGACCTCCGCCGCCGACGCACATCGTCGGCGGCGGAGGCTGCTTCGCTACTTCAGATTCCGGTAGACGGCCTCTTCGACACCCGCATAGACCTTCATCGCCGCCTCGTCGTAGAAGGGCAGCGTCTGCATCATCACCACGACACCGATCTCGCGGCTCGGATCGACGAAGAAGTGCGTGTTGAAGATGCCCGCCCAGGT
>Ga0157376_10001463_pt1 | contig 15555 bp, 10 predicted proteins | sample M45metaG_FD_121801 | JGI IMG/M metagenome (GOLD analysis project Ga0157376, IMG submission 121801) | Miscanthus rhizosphere microbial communities from Kellogg Biological Station, Michigan, USA - M4-5 metaG | ecosystem: Host-associated > Plants > Roots > Rhizosphere > Soil | place: USA: Michigan... | reverse complement strand
GCGGCCGCCGCTCGATTCAGGAACAGGCGGCGGCGATGTCGAAGAACATCGCGCTCGACCGCAACTTCGTGCGGTCGACCTACAAAGTATCGCCGGTCTCGATCGCCTGCCAGCGCTGGGTCGACAGCAATCCGGGCGTCACCAATGCAGGCTCGATTGCTGCTGGGCTACTGAGCGTGTTCGTGTCGTTCGACGATGCCGGCCTGGCGCGGATCAGCAAGCATCTGTCCGGAGATGCCTTCGACGTGCAGCCGGTCGTCGAGGGTGCAGGAGTGATCAAGGCGTTCATCGCGCAGTTGCCTTCGCTCGAGCGCTTCCTCGATCACGAGGGCAACCTCGAGCGCTGGCATCTGCAGTTCGCGAGTTGACGCCGGCCGATGCTGAGCCGCGCGCGACCGCCGAGCCGTGGCAGCGGCAAACTGTTGCGGACGGCTCCGCGCCACCCGTCCGGAAGGATGACCAGCAAGCGGTCACAGGGGCAGCTTGATTACCTTGCCAAGGAGATCGCCCTTGCGTTCGAAGAACGATACTCGAAGCTCCGTCAAGTTAACGTCGAGGCGAGCAAAATTGTCTGTCGAAAATACGGTCGACAGACGCTTGCTGATGTATTTCTCGTCGCCGGTTCCGGACAATGCCTGCCCGAACAGGAAATCGCTCTGCTCCGTATGAGGGTACGGCCAGAAGAACGACGACGAAACTACTGAGTAGACAGAGAACTTGGGATCCGACTCCGCCGTCAGCTGTGCCACAAACGAGCAGTGCACGTCGCCCGAGAGAAAGACGACCTTGCTGATTTTGTTGGTCAGTATGTAGTCGAGGATCTTGGTCCGCTGTTTGGGGAAGGCGCCCCACTTGTCTGCCGAGTCGCTGGTGAGATCGGGAAACACAGGAACCGAGCTGACAACGAACTTGACTTTCCCGGAGCCGTCGTTCAACCACAACAACAGGGCCCTCATCTGCGTGTCGTTGATCATCTGGGGTTCCGCAGGGCTCACCATTCGCTCCGTCCGCGCATCCAGCACGAACCAATCAGCGCAGCCGTCTTCGAATTGATACCAGAAATGCGCAAGGGTTCCTTCGATGCGACCGTCTCTGGTAGACGTAAACAAGGGGCTATGGCTGCACTGGTAGATCTGGTAGGCATGGATCGCGTGCGGATAGAGCGTAACGCGGTCCTGCGGAGTCGCTTTCGCTGGCCAATTGTCCTCGATTTCGTGGTCATCGAGAATCATGTATGTCGGCACACGTGCCATTAGCTTGGCGACGTTTTCCTGCGAGAAGACCGTGCGGTAACGATCAAGGAATTGATCGAGCCGAGTGTCTGGAGAGAGAACGTTGAGATCGTCGGCGTAGATCTGGTCGCCAATCATCAGCACCGCATCCACTGGCATCGATTTTTCGTCAATCTGCTCGAGTACGGATCGAAACGTCTTATCGCCCCGGTCGTCGAAGATCGTGCCACCGAATAGCCGTAGCAGGTACCGGCACGAACCGACAACATAGGACCTTCCGGCGCTGCGTTTCGTCGTGCCGGTCTTGAAGCGCACCGAACTCTCCGGCCATTCGATCTGCTTCTCGGTGAGTTCCTGAATCTTGTCGAGCTCAGCGTCGGCGAAAAACCATCCCGCTTGGTATTCGTACTCCGTGTCCGGCGACAGATTGTCAAGGACAAGTACCCCCGTCATATCGAAATTGGGCGAGAGTTTATTGAACAGCGGGTCAGACCAACTCTTGCCGGTGGTCCGCTTCCAGCGTACGACTGCGAAGCAACGTCTGAAATCCGTGCCGGATCGCTCCACTTCGCCCCGAATGAGCATTCGCGATTGCGTCGGGGTCGTGTAGCCAATGATCGGGCCTACGGTCGGTGGACTGAGCTTCATGACGTCCTAGTGCGTGCTGGATCGGGTGCTGTGGAAATCGGCAATTGCGATCGCGCCTGCCGCTCGCGGAGATTCAGGTCTCGGGGAACAGCGCGCGTTGATAGTTGATCGGTGCGTGGTCAGCCAGATCGCGAACCGGTGCGTTGTTGAAACGCCAGGCGTATTTCTCGACGTATTCAATACGTGCCTTGGTTCGATCAGCCTCGATCTCATCTTCCGTGATTCCGGTGCGAAGGCGTCCTGCGCAATCGATGTACAGCGCGTTCCCGACGTGCGAATACCAATGCGTCTCTGGTGGAACGTGGGTCACGATGTCGCAGCAATCAACATATCGCGCTACAGCTTGGGCCTTGATCGTCTGGGTGAACGCGAGGTTGCCCACTCGAGGCGACCCGAAAGTGATCAGGTTCGACGCCACCCAGTTCGACGCAGAAAGCGTAGCCAGCGCTGCACCAAGGCTGTGTCCCGTGAACACGACTTCGATGCCGGGATGACTTGCCAGCCAGTCGGCGATCTTGATTTTCACGCCGTCAAAGGCGTTGGCAAAACCGGCGTGAACGGTGCCGCCGGCGGGCCATACCGTCGTCGAAGCATCGAGATCGACGCCGATATCCGACACCCTATCCGGTTCGGTGCCGCGAAATGCGACAATTGCGCGAGCTTTCGCAGGTACGACCGCGGCAAAGGCTTGGGTGCCGGTAGCCGGATCGTTGAACCCGACCCAGTCGACTGCTCCTACGAGTGCCAGGGCATCGCCTAGTAACTTGTGATGCTCCTCGCTACTTTCGAATCGAAGGTAGACAAGGCGCGAACATTCGGAGCAGATGGCGTCGAGCGAAAGGCGTCCGCCGTCTCCTGCCTTGAACAAAGTCGCGCGAACGCTCGGATGCAGCAGCGCCTCTCGCGTCGGATCGTATGAAATGTTCATGCATTTCCTCTTCCGATAGCGCGAACAATTTACAACCAAGCAAAAAACCGTCGCCCGGCGCACAGTTATCGCTCGTAAACCACGATTTGTCCCAGTAGGTGTCGCGACGGCGGAAAACCTCTCACCACGTCTGAAGATCCCATCCCGGCCCAGCACTCTCGATTCGGAACGCGGACTTCGTTCGACACCTGAGGGCGCTCGAAGGTGCGGTCCCCAATTTCAACGACTCCGGACGCCATGGGCGACGCGCTTGGCCAGCGACAGCAACACCGTTCAAGTCGTAAACAGATGGATCTTCTAACTCATCGCTCTAGTGGATGGTTCGAACACGTGAGACATCTGCACGGGAGCCGACACCTAAAACAGGGCATTCGGTCTCTTGGGGCACGATGCTCGATTTTGTCGCAGGCCACTGGGCAGTGCTTCAGAGAAAACTGGGGTCAGAGTGCGCGTTCCGGTGATTTTCCAGAGCGTAAGTGAACCTGTCACCGTTTCTGTCAGAGACCATTGTGGCCATCTTGAACGTAGCAAGTTCAGAGTAGGAGGCGGAGTGCACATACACGCGTCTAAGGGCCTGTCATTACTCCAATGATGACGATTACATTCACGTTCTTACTCGGCACGTTCGCCGTGCTAATGGGGGCCTATCTCTGGTTCTCATTGCCACGCCGCTTGGCGCAATCCGCGCCGGCGAAGCTAAGGACAAAGAAGGAGGACCGATATCGGCTGCTGCTCTCTCAGTACCTCGGCGGCATAGCCATCTTGATCGGCCTGATCGCCGGATATCTCCAAAACCAAAAGACCAGCGCCAATTTTGAGCGCGACTTCTCTGCCCGTTTGGCACACGACAGCCGCACAGAGTTCTTCACCACCATTGAACAACTCAAAGGTACGGACCCATCGGTCCGTACCGCAGCAATCTACGCCCTGAGTGAATTGCTGCACAGAGATCCGAGCGTGCGCGAGGCAGTCCTGCTAAGTCTTGTCGCGTTCGTCCGCGCTGCGCGGTCGATCGATTCTCACCTCGACGCGGTCAACACGTTGGTGCCGCTCGATGTGCAAGCTGCAATTCGAGTGATCGGATCACGCAATCGAGGCGACGACTCAGGTCGCCGGCGCAATGATACGAATGGCGATCGAGTGGCACTGGATTTTGCGCGTCTCGCGCTCTCCGGCGCCAATTTTCGCAGCGGCGACTTCGAAGGTGCTAATTTCCAGCAGTCAAATTTGCGCGGCGCGAGCTTCGCGGATTCCAATGTGCGGGGCGCAAACTTCATCGAAGCCGACTTCGACTATCGATGTCTCGCTGTCGTCCTTCAGGGCAAATACGATCATACGAAGATTCAGCCAGACCACTTCTGGGACGCACCTTTGTGGTGGCGCCAACAAGTTCAGGCGACGTTTGCCAGCGCCGTCGCAACAGATGCCAATTTCGATCACGCGCAGCTCGTAGGCGTCGATTTTCATGGCGCGGACTTGCAAGGTGCGCAGTTTCCGGACGCCAACATTACGTATGCGGATTTTTCAGCTGCGCACTACGCGCCCAATGCGTTGCGCCTCGCGCGTTGGACTGGAGAACCTCATCCGGAATCCCTGAAGACCGGCGTCGCGGAGACAGCCTATACAGGACCGGGGAACTGCAGCGCGGACAAATGGAATCTGGAAAGCCTTAAGAGCCCAAATTCGTGACCACGATCTTGCTGCTCAGCAAACAAATGTAAGTGAACTGCGGAAAAGGGGACGGAGGCAACTATTAAGCCTTAATTGCCTCCGTCCCTTTTTCAGAGCGCCTTTTTTCAGGGGCACAAAATCACAAAATCAGGGTACTACCTCGAAACCGTCGCCAAATATCGTATCGGCATAAAAGTAGGCGCTATCGCCGTATGACGTCAGGTCCGGCAACCCCGCGAAGTTGTATTGAGCAATGCGATACAGAACGTAGGCCGCCGTAGGCGGCGCGACAGCAGATCCCGAGTAGCTCTGCCACGACGTGGTGAGGCTCGGGACAATCGAAGCAGTGCCGATTCCGATTGTATTGCAGGCGTTGACGGTGTCCTGGTACCAGTACAGTTCTACGCTGGTTCCGTCGGTAGGCAGCCCCGGAGCCGTCGGGCCCTCCTTGAGTGATGCGCCAAAGTCATAGCGCACACCGGCATCGATCTTCAAGCATTGCGCCGCTAGCACTGTACAGCAAGCCACGCCGGTCAGGAGAACCGAACCCGGTGCGGGCGACCCATCGCTGTCGTCGTAGGTGGCCGCACCCTGCGAAGCGTTTGTAGCCGACCAACCCGACAGCTCCATCGCCGGATCAAAATCCGGGTTATCGAGAAGGTTTATCGCGAAGGCGTCGATGGCGAGGCAGAAGAGGAACGGTGCGATTACCAACCTTCCGTAATGAATCACGTCCAACCTCCTCAACGAAGCGCGAGAAAATGTGCGATGACTTGTGCTTTTGCCCTGCCCCGATCTCCACGCACGTTACTCCGGGGAAGGCACGGAGGCAACGAGTTGGACCTAATTGCCTCCGTCCCCTTTTTATTGCGCCATCGAGGAAGAAAATACAGAACCCCGCGCGATTCAAACGGACCATTCATCGTCGAATGCAAGCCGGTCACGCCCTCGCCCGCTTCGATTGCATCAGAGCAACGACGTGCAATATCACGAACACTGGCACCATGAATGCCGGAACCAGCACGAGCGGCAACTGCCCCATCGGCGCGATCGTAGGCGGGACGTCCGTGGTGATGAGCATCGCGCAGACGGTAGCCGTCGTGAAAGCGATGACGAAGTCGAGGATGCCAAGCGCGTTCCATAGTCTGAATCTGGAACTCCCTGCAGCGCTCGGGTTCTTGCTCAAGGCAATGATCCACCAAGGTGCGGCGATGCCGATCGCCATGTCGCCAAGGCCCGCCGGCCAGGCGAACAAGCCCGGCAATACGTGATTCGCGTATAGCGCGATAAACCCAAAACCGGCATAGCGCCAAGCCTGCATGGCTACGATCAGGCGGATATCGAGTGCCATCACGAATTCACGAAATGCCAGTGACGCGCGTATCGCGATAGCAAATACGATCAACGGCACCACGGCTCCGGCAAACACCGGCAGCGGCGGCTGGCCGGGCGCACCCACGAAGACGCCGCTGGCGCCCGCGATCAGCACGATACCCAGCCACACGGCTAGTGCCGCTTTTACGGTTTGTCCGACCATCGGTCTCGGGCCGCTTCCGAATACCGTTGTGACTTGTGAAGCTGAACTGGTCATGGCCTATCTCCTTAGTAACTTGCATTTTGCAAGTATGTGGACGGCACGCTATCATTGATACTTGCGATACGCAAGTGACAAAAGATGAAGCCGACAATCCGTGCAACAAACCCGAAGCCGCTGCGCCGCTCCGCCTGCGCGGTTGCGAACACGCTCGACCGCGTGGGCGACAAATGGTCCCTGTTGCTGGTGCGCGACATGCTGGCAGGCAAGACGACCTACGGGCAATTCCTGGAATCGCCGGAGGGAATCCCGACGAACATCCTCGCCGATCGGCTCAAGCGCCTGGAGCAATTCGGGATCGTCACGCGCTCGGCATATCAGGAGCACCCTGTCCGCTACGCGTACTCGTTGACCGCCGAGGGAAGGCAACTCGGCCGTGTGCTGCGCGCGCTGGTCGATTGGGGCCTCGAAAATATTGCTGGCACGAAAAAGGAACTGGGGCCGGGTTCGTTTGTAAAGTGAATGTTGTTCGCGCTTCACATAAACGCAGTCAGAGTGCCAATACGCCAGCCCCGTTTGGTTGCCTGTTCGCCGGCTTTCGACTGCGAATTAAATAAGGGTTCTGTCGCTGCGGCACTCTGGTATCCTCGCAGGACATTGCCGATCGCGGCGCCGCCGAAACAACGCTCAGGTGTTCGGCGCTCAAGGCGCGCGGAACTGTCCACAGGGGATATCCATGCACAAGCTGATCACAAGCTTTCTTCTCGTTTTCGCTGGATGCCTCGCGTGGTCCGTCGTGCCGGCGGCAACTCCTCCGGATGATGGCGATGATCCGGACTTGCCGCCCGGCGTAACCATCGCCGACGAAGCCGATTATCTAGCGCGTCGTGACGCCTTCGTCGCACTGCTGCGCGGATACGATCCGAACAAACCGGTCGATCCAACGGCGCGCTCAAAAGCCAACGCATTCCTTGACCAGCAAATCGCCGTGGCGCGCAAGGCGATGGCGCCAGACGCCTTGCTTGCCGTGCCAACCTGGACCGAACTGGGTCCGAATCCGATTCCGAACGGGCAGACGCAGAGCGTAAGAAGTCCGGTCAGCGGTCGCGTTGCGGCGATCGAAGTTGATCCCACGGATCCAAACAAGGTCTATGTCGGCGCCGCGCAGGGTGGCGTTTATCGGTCACTCGACGGCGGCACCACATGGGTGCCAATTTTCGACGGTGCGCAGTCGCTGGCGATCGGCGCGCTCACGCTCGATCCGGCAACAGGATCGCTGTGGGTCGGCACCGGCGAGTCGAACAGTTCCTTGGACAGCTTTGCCGGCGTCGGACTTTACCGGATCGACAACGTCAACACGGCCGCGACTCTCGTCGGCCCGATCAACCCGACGCGCAACTACAACGACGCCAGCAATCAGGCGCGAAGCACGGGATTTTTCACCGGGAATTCAATCAGCAGGATTCTCATCGCCCCGGGCAATCAACTATTCGTCAGTTCCACTCTGGGTTCTATGGGAATTGGTGGCAATTGTTCATTCAATTGCACTATTCCACCTCTTGCCATGCCCGGGTTGACGCGGCTGGCAAATGTCAACGCCGCATCTGCCGCGTCCATCACCGCGACGCGCATTGCCGTCGGCACGGGTGAAGGTTGTTTCGACAACCCATGCACGGGCTATCTCGACATCTCCGACATCCGGCTCGATCCGAGAGACGCGACCGGCAACACGCTGGTCGCCTCGCGAACCGGAAACGCCGCGGCAGGCCAGGGCGGCATCTATCGCTCGACCAATGCGATCGCCGGTGCCCCGACGTTTACCCAGACGTTGACCACAACGGTCAATTACGCGCGCAGCGGTCTCGCCGGGTTCGATCGCGGCGACGGGACCACGACGTTCTACGCAGCAACCGGAGAGTCGGGGGCGGGAACGATCTGCGGCGGCGGCAACGGCGCGCTACGTCGCTCGACGGACGGTGGTGCAACCTGGAGCGCGAAGCTTGCCGGCGGCGGTGGATTCTGCGGCGGGCAATGCTTCTACAACATCGCCATGGACGTCGTGAAGGGTGCAACCTCGGCGACCGACAAGATTCTGCTTGGCGGCAATGTCAGAGGCACGTGTACGCTGCTGGAAGGTACTTCGACTGATGGCGCCGCGACGCCGTTTGCGAACACCGATTCCGGACTCCACCCTGACAGTCACGTCATCAAGATCGCGCCGTCCAACGCATCGATCGTCTATCGTGGCGACGATGGCGGTGTCTGGAAGTCGACCGATGGCGGCGCGACCTGGGCGAGCCTGAACAACGCGACGATGCGCGCGACGCAGTTCCAGAGCATCGCCGTGCATCCGACGGATCCGGACTTTACGATCGGCGGCACCCAGGACAACGGTACCGAAAGGTTGACGACCGGTCCGGCCTGGCTGCATTCCGACGATGGCGACGGCGGTTATGCCTTGATCGACCAGAACGCCACGAACACGACCAGCGTCACGATGTACCACACTTATTTCAACCAGGTGAACAACCTGATCGGCTTCGCGCGCAGCACTGACGCGGGCGCTTCATGGCCGAATTTCTTCGGCTGCAACGGCGGGACCAACAACGGAATCGTCTGCAATGCGACGGCGGTCAATTTTTATGCGCCGATGGCCTTGGGCCCGGGCAGCCCGAATACGGTTTACGTCGGCAGCGACCGCTTGATGCGCTCAATCGATCAGGGGTTAACCAATCTCACCGTAAGCCAGGCGCCGCTGGTCAGCGGCGTCGCGGTCAGTTCGATCGCGATCTCGCCGCAGGACGACAACTATCGCATCGTCGGCCTCACCAACGGCGCTCTGTTTTTCACGACAACTGGATCTTCGACGCTGACGAGTCTGGATCCGACCGGTGCCGGCAGCGTCATTCCCGATTACTACGTCGCGCGAACGTTGTTTGATCCGGCCAACAAGAACACAGTCTACATCGCGCTCGGCGGCTATACCGGGGGCACAGCGGCCGCGCAGTCGCACGTCTGGAGAGTCACCAACCTGGGTACGACGCCGGTGTTGACTGCCATCAACAGCGGCCTGCCGGACGTGCCGGTCAACGGACTTGCCGTTGACCCTGGCGCTACGTCCAATGTCTACGTCGGTACCGACATCGGCGTTTTCCTGTCGACGAACAGTGGAACGAACTGGTCGTCTTATGGAACCGGCCTGCCGCGCGTGGCTGTCTTCGACATGGCGGTGCAGAACGTCAAGAAGGTGCTGCGCATCGCGACCCACGGCCGCGGCATGTGGGAAGTACCGCTGAATTCGGCCCCGGTCGCGGATCTGGCCATCACCAATTCCGATGCGGTCTCCAGCGTCATCGCCGGTGGCACGACCACCTACACGATTCGCGTGACCAACAACGGACCGAACAGCGCGACCGGTGCGATCCTTACCGACGCAGCGGTGACGGGGTTGAGCAAGACCGGAATCCTGTGTTCGGCTACGCCCGGGCAATGTGTCACTCCGCCGAGCGTGGCGCAGCTGGAAGCGGGCACCTTTGCCTTGCCGGCGCTGGCCAATGGCCAGTTCTACGAGATCAGTGTTGCCACGAACGTGACGGCAATCAGTGGCAGCGTCACCAACACGGCCAAGGTAGCCGCACCCGTGGGGACTGTCGACCCCTCCTTCAACAACAGCGTCGGGGATACCGACACGGTAACTCCGGCAGCCGACTTGAGCATCACGAATTCTGACGCTGCCGGCAACGTCAATGCGGCTGGCACGACGACCTACAAAGTGCGCGTGACCAATGGCGGCCCGAACAGCGTGACCGGCGCGATCCTGACCGACGCCGCGGCGACGGGCCTGGGCAAGACGAGCGTCCTGTGTTCGGCCACGCCCGGGCAATGCGTCAGTCCGCCGACCGTGGCTCAGCTGGAAGCGGGCGCCTTTGCCTTGCCGGCGCTGACCAGCGGCCAGTTCTACGAGATCGACGTTGCAACCAATGTGACGGCTCTCAGCGGCACCGTCACCAATACGGCCACGGTTGCTGCGCTGGGCGGCACCACCGACCCTACCCCCGGCAACAACAATGCCGGTGATACGGACACGGTAACGCCTGTGGCCGACTTGAGCATCACCAATTCCGACGCTGTCTTCAACGTCAATGCCGGTGGCACGACGGCCTACACGGTGCGCGTGACCAATGCTGGCCCGAGCAGTGTGACCGGCGCGATCCTGATCGATGCCGCAGCAACGGGGCTGGGCAAGACCAGCATCCTGTGTTCGGCTACGCCCGGGCAATGTGTCACTCCGCCGACCGTGGCGCAGCTCGAAGGCAACGCCTTTGCCTTACCGGCGCTGACCAGCGGCCAGTTCTACGAGATCAGCGTTGCCACGAACGTGACGGCCATCAGCGGCAGCGTCACCAACACGGCCACGGTCGTAGCACCTGTCGGGACTACCGACGCCTCCGGCAACAACAGCGTCGGGGATACCGACACCGTAACTCCGATAGCCGACTTGAGCATCACCAAGTCCGATGGCGTGGGCAGCATTGCCGCGGGCGGCACGACGACCTACAAGGTGCGAGTGACCAATGGCGGGCCGAGTAGTGTGACCGGAGCAATATTGACCGACGCTGCAGCGACAGGGCTCAGCAAGACCGGCGTGACCTGCTCGGCGACACCGGGACAATGCGTCAGCCCTCCAAGCATTGCGCAGCTCCAAGGCGGCGCCTACGCATTGCCGGCGCTGACGAGTGGCCAGTTCTACGAGGTCAATGTGGCCGTGACCGTGACCGCCTTGTCCGGAGCCGACGTCACCAATACCGCGACGGTCGCGGCACCCGCCGGAATCACAGACCCGGACTCCGGCAACAATATTGCGATCGATACCGATCCGCTGATCGTGGGAAATCTGACGATCAGTCCGGTCCCGCTCGACTTCGGTGACCAGACCTCGGGCACGACCAGTGCGGACAAGTTTGTCACGCTCGGCAACAATGGCGGCGGAGCGCTGAGGATCAGCGGCATCACCCTGGCAGCCCCGCCATTCAACCGGACGGCAGCCGGAACTTGCGGCAATTCGTTGCCATTCAATATCGCCGCGAGCGGCGGCTGCACACTGAGCTACACATACTCTCCGCCTGCCTTGCTTTACGGACCGGCGAATCAGAGCTTCACGGTCACCGAGACCGGTACGGGCACGACGAGCTTCTCGCTGCAGGGCAACAGCATCGATCGGATCTTTGTCGACGGTTTCGAAGGACAATGAGCAACGGACGGACTGCTTGCGCAGTCCGTCCGAACATTGTCACCCTCACGCGTTTCGCCAGCGGGGCGGCGATTCCTGTCGACCAGCAGAATCAATCTTGGTCTGCTGACCGAGATCGCCTCTGCAAACGCTGTCAGCGTGCACGCCTGCGTGCTGATGAGCAGGGCGGATCTGACGACGTGGTTTCGCTGGATTCAAATGCGTTTATGTGAACCTGTCACCGTTTTTTGACCGATTTTCGACTGGACGCACCCTCGTGCAGGTGCCATGCTCGAAAACGCCATTCGATTGCCAGGGGATCCATGCGCAACATCGTCGTCTTCGTACGCGTCTTTTCGTTGTGCCTGCTAGTCTGCACTCAGCTCGCATGGTCTGCCGATGTCCAGGTCACCAGTAACGCCGACACCGGGCTTGGCACCCTGCGAGATGCGCTCGCGAATGCAAACAATGGCGACACGATCGTTTTTGAGTTGCCAGCCGGCTCGACCATTACTCTGGCCACTACGCTGACGGTAACGAAGACCCTTGCCATCGATGGCGCCGGATCCAGCGGGCTCACGATAAGCGGCAATCACGCGACGAGAGTGCTCACGATCAACGCCAGTGCCAGTGCGACGGTCTCCAACCTGGCTATCGCCGACGGAATAGTCGGCCTCTACAGCGTGGGCACCCTCAGTGTGTCCAAATGCACGATAAGCGGAAGTACGATCGGCATCGAAAGCTACAGCACCTTGACTGTCGCCAACAGTACATTCTTCGGAAATTCCAGCCCGGACCTCGGTGGCGGCATCAAGACCCATTCCGGATCGGCAACGGTCACGAACAGCACCTTCGTGAACAACTTCGCCCACCGTGGCGGCGCGATCGCACTCAGCTCGAACTCCGCATCGACAGTGACGAACAGCCTGTTTCAGGGAAACTCGGTAACCCAGTTTGGCGCCCCCATATACGACGACTATGGCGGCAAGGTCAGCGCCGACCACAATCTCTACTGGAGCAATATCGACCCGGGCGGCGACAATTGCTCTGGCTGCTCGATCGACGCGAATGCAACGCTGGCCGATCCGTTGCTCGGCTCCCTCGCCGAGAATGGCGGCCCGACGCAAACCTATCTCCCCGCTTTGGGAAGTGCTGCGATCGACAGCGGCGACGACACGACGTGCGCCGCGCCAGCCGTCAACAGCCTGGATCAACGCGGAGTCGTGCGGCCGGCCGGCGCGCACTGTGACATAGGCGCCGTGGAATCGAACGACCAGCTTTTCCTGGATGGCTTCGAACCTGCCATCTGATTGTTGGCTTCACAACCAGGTAAATTAACTCGGATTAATTATCTCCATCCGCTTTTTCGTTCCTTTTCGTTCCTTTTCTCCGTCCATCGCGGCGCAAAGTCGCGAGGTCATCCTGACTCAAACCCATTGCGGAAGATGATGACCTCCTCGGGCTGCCGTTCGACAGAGCCCATGTCCGACTTGGCGTTGACGCAGCCCGACACACCTCGCTGGTCGGTGAACAGGCACTCGGTAGTCGCGTCGATGACCTGGCTTCCGGAATCCGGCAGCATGGTCGCAGTCGGGCCACCGTTGGTGCCGAGAGCGCCGAGCTTGGGATCGACGCCCAGCAGGGAAAGGCTGGCGCTGATGGTCGCGGAACCGGTGCTCTGCACCAGGCTTTGGGTCACCGTGAAGCTGCCGGAAAGGTCTGTGAGTCCGTACTTGTTGAAATTGCCGGCGACGATGCTGTACCGGACAGATGCGGTGGCGCCGATCGCGTAGATGCCGTTACCCGACGTCTTCGGGGCGGAATTGAGCGCCACGGTGCTGCGAAACACCGAAGAGTGGCTCGCGGAGTAGGCGTCGGCAAGCGTAACTCCGCCGCCCTTCTGGTAGCTGGTGTTGTTCACGACTGTCGAATAGCCGAGCGACACCGTGGATCTATAGGCGTAAATGCCACCGCCTCCGGAGGCATCGTGAGCGGTCACCGAATTGTTGTTGATCGTCGACCGATAGATGTTGGCCTCGCGCCCAACGCCTTTGAGGTCCTCTACACTGACGCCTCCGCCAGCCTTGCCGGCGGTGTTCGAAGCAACCGTTGACGTGTTGATGTTGGTGTTGAGCGGGCCGCCGTCGATCTGGATGCCGCCTCCAGTCTTGTCCGCGTGGCAACCGGACACGATAGAGTCCCTGATCACGCCGTTGTCGAAGCGGATACAGCCACCCCGTCCGGCGCGCGAGGCCGTGACGACGGCGTCATGCAGATCCAGGCTGCAATTTGAGGAAAACAGGGCGCCGCCGCTGTACAACTCCCCCTTGTTGCCATGCGCAAGCGTCAGCGACGAGATCTCGACGGTTTCGGTCCCCGGGCAACTCAAGAGGAAAATCGTGTCCACATCGCCACCGCTGATAGTGAGCTTGGCCGCACCGGGGCCGAGAATGCTCATGGAGTGCGTGACGTGGATCGCGCCGGTGGCCAGCGTGATCGAACTGCCCGAAAGCGACGGATTGAACTGCACCGTGTTGCCATTGGCAACATCAGCGGCCGCAACCGCCTGGCGCAGGCTCAGCGTGCCCATCGGTCCCGGGTCGCCCGTTGTGTTCACAGTGAACGTGTTGCCTGCCAGCGCGGTTGCCGGCCAATCCAGCGCAGCGGTCAGCCCCAGGGCCGATGCCAATGCGCGGGCGATACGACGCCTCGGTGCGGCCAAGCTTTGTCGCGTGTGCGTACGTCGGTTACCGTTCACGTCGGTCCCTCCGAGCGCCGGGCGGGACCGTTTCGAACGGCCCGGGGCCGGCGCATTGGCCCTAAACGGCAATCGGCAACCAAGGCCGATTGCGCTCCAAGTCTCTGAAGCTCATGCCCGCGAACTGCTTATATAAAAAAAAGCGGAGGGAGGCAATCGGACGCATCAATGACCTCCGTTGCCTTTTGCGCCTCGATTCGCAAGATTCAAACCAGCGTAAGTGAACCTGTCACCGTTATTTCCCGCTAGCGGCGATCTACGGCACCATCTCTCCGTCGAAGCCATCCGCGAAGATACGCTCGAAAGCTTCCACCGCGCCGATGTCGCACTGCGGGCCCTTCGGCCGAGCAAAGCCGCGCTGGTCAACATAGGTTACGCACGAAACGGCATCGATGGCGGCGCTGCCCTGGCCCGGCAACATCGTCAACGTGGGGCCGCCATTGTCGGCCAGCGCGCCGAGCTTGGGGTCGGCATACACCATGGATTCGCAGTTCGTTGCGGGACACGCGCCTTGTCCTGCGCTCGTGTTGTAGACGAGACTGTTGTTTAGAAAAACCGCAACGTACGCATTCACGAATATTTCCGGACCTTGAGCCGCAACATCGTCCACGAAGATCACGCGCCCTCCCGACACAATCGACGCCGAGAAGCAAAGGGTTGACGGGGACGAGGAACATTCGCCGAAGATGGCGCCGCCGCGATTGTCGGCGCTGTTGCCACTGATCGTGACACTTTCCAGGATCGGGTGCCCGTATTGATCGATCGAGATTGCCCCGCCATCCACGGCGTGATTTCCGTGGAAAGTCACGTCACTGAGAAATGGCTGATTAGCGTTTGCCGCGGTTCGCTTGAAGACGATCGCGCCGCCCTTCTCCGCGGCCAAAAAAGGGGACGGAGGTAGTTAGCCAGGTTTAATTACCTCCGTCCCTTTTCGATAAGGCACTCTGACCCCGTTTCACGGCGCTATCCGGAATAAAGCCCGTCGCGGAAAATGGACCTGTGACTCGAACGCTCGATTGGCTACGCCCCATATTTGCGGAAGCCACCACACGCGCCTCCTGACCTCGGCGGCGAGAAGTGGCGCCTTCGTTCTTACATCTCCAGGCGCAGCAGTTCGCGCTCGATGGCGAAGACATGCGGATCGTCCGCGCCAAGCTGACGCAAGGCATCGGCCAGGTGCAGCACGTAGTCGCGATTGGCGCCGCTGGGACCGTGCGATCTGGAGATGTGCCGCGCGATTTCGCGCTCGCTGGCGGCGCCGAGGAATGCCGCGTTTGTCGGCGTGGCGATGTAAACCAGTCCATTCACATGCCGGCCATCGTCCAGGGTGAGCTCTGTCGCAAGGCGCAGGTAGCCGTTTTTCTCACGCACGTCGAGCGAAGCAAAAGTCTCGGGACTCACCAGGTAGGCCACGCCCATACACGTGGCATCCGGTTCGGCGATCAACGTGACGACGCGACCGGGCGCCTTCGGCGTTCCACGATGGTCGTGCGAGCCTTGCCAGAAGCGTCGCGCCCAGCCGCGAATGCTGGCGGGTCGGCGCTCGATATGAGG
>Ga0157376_10001458_pt1 | contig 15577 bp, 11 predicted proteins | sample M45metaG_FD_121801 | JGI IMG/M metagenome (GOLD analysis project Ga0157376, IMG submission 121801) | Miscanthus rhizosphere microbial communities from Kellogg Biological Station, Michigan, USA - M4-5 metaG | ecosystem: Host-associated > Plants > Roots > Rhizosphere > Soil | place: USA: Michigan... | reverse complement strand
GCTCGCGCTTTCAGGCTGCGACTCACAAAGTTTGGATGCGCTATGCCAGCCGCAACGGTCACAATGGCGCGTCGAATAATGGACACAACGGCTTGTCAAATAACAATGACATGACTGTGATTGAAGCGGATCACGATAAATTCCCCGAAGCTTAGTAAGTAGTTGTGAAGCAGTGAGCCTTGGATGGGCCCTAAGTTTTCAGTCCGTGTGTTGTTTTTGTTGTTGGTCGTTGCGTCTGCGTATGGGCAAAATTCAGCCACGACAGACAACACCATAATAAGTCCGCCGTCGGCCAGCAATGAAATCCCGGTAATTTCTCCGGCTCCAACCCAAGTCAGGCGAAACCCGTTTGCTGAAGAAGTGTGGAGCTTGGTGGACGATCAGAAGGCTTTGTTAAGTTCGCCCGCTCGCACGCGTTTTTCCGACGCAACCTGGTTGGTGCCGTTGGGTGGAATAATGGCCGGTTTATTTGTCACTGACAATGACACTAGCCGCCACATATCCAAAAACCCTGCCACCTTGTCTCATTATGATCACGCATCACAATTTGGAGTGGCGGCTCTGGCGGGTTCGGCCGGAGCCATGTGGCTATTCAGTCACGCACACTCAAATGATCAATGGCGTGAGACTGGATTGCTGTCAGCTCGGGCCGCATTGCAAAGTCTAGCCATCACTGAAACCTTGAAATATTCTCTCCGTCGAGAGCGTCCCGGCGAGGGGTCGGGGAGTGGCCAGTTCTTTCAGGGATCTGGAAGTTTTCCCTCTACTCATGCGACTCTTGCTTGGTCGCTTGCAAGCGTAATCGGAAATGAGTATCCGAAACCTTTCCCCAGAATTCTGGCTTATGGCACAGCGGCGATGGTCAGCTACTCTCGAGTGCGTGCTGGACAACATTTTCCTACAGATGTTTTCGTCGGTGGGTTAATCGGGCAATTAGTCGCACGGCAAATTTATTCTCGTCATCATGATCCGCTGCTTAGCCCCGCGCAAGACAACGGTCTGATAGAAAGCCTGCGAGGGCTTTCAGTCGAACCTTCCACCGCCAACATGGGTTCTCCGTATGTGCCGCTCGACAGTTGGGTTTATCCGGCAATCGATCGCTTGGCAAGTATGGGCTTCATCGAGAGCGGCTTCGCTGGTATGCGTCCATGGACTCGGCGAGAGTGTGCCCGCTTGATCAGTGAAGCGGAAGGCAATATCGGTGACATGGACAGCGTGGCAGGCAAAATTTATTGGCAGCTCGATCATGAGTTCAGCCCGGAGTTTAGCCAGCCTTCTGCGGCGATAAAAGCAAGGGTTGAATCTGTGTACGCTCGTGCTTTAAATATCGCCGGCGCTCCGCTCACTGACGGCTACTACTTCGGTCAGACCGACATCAATGATTATGGCCGACCTTTTGCGGAAGGATTTAACAGTGTTGCGGGGGTTTCAGCTTACGCGACCGGTGGCCCATGGGTTGGTTATGTCCGAGCGGAGATGCAAACGGCCCCGGGCCTCCCCGGACTACCCCTGGCAGCGAGCCAATTCATAGAAAACATCGACCATTTGCCGTCTGGTATGCCGAACACCTCCACCACGCCCGTACAGCAATTGAAAGTATTGGAAGCGTATGTCGGGCTTACGATCTCTAACTGGCAGATCAGCTTTGGCCCACAAAGTTTATCTTGGGGGCCGGGAGACGGCGGCGCGCTTATGTTTAGCGACAACGCAGCGCCGATCAATATGTTCCGCATCAATCGAAACACACCACTCAGCATTCCATTGGTGTCCCGATTCCTGGGGCCCGTCAGAACTGAGTTTTTTTTCGGTCAATTGACCGGTCACTATTTCGTCGGCGAACCCAACAATAGCGTTATTGGCAACTTCACGCAGACTCTGCGCTCGCAACCATATATTCACGGAGAAAGATTCAGCTTTAAACCAACCAGGAATTTCGAATTCGGTTTTTCTGCCACCACGATTATGGGTGGTCCCGGAGTTCCGCTCACATTAGGCACCTTCAAAAACAGTCTGTTTGGGGGCCTGCATAATGGTCTTCCGGGCAGTCCACAGGATCCCGGCGACCGGCGCTCAGGTATGGACTGGTCCTACCGTTTGCCAAAGCTGCGCAATTGGCTGACGTTCTATGGTGATAGTTTTACGGACGACGAATATTCACCGATTGCCTATTGGGACCGTTCTGCATTTCGAGCAGGACTGTTTTTGTCTCATTTCCCACATATTTCCAAGCTGGATTTTCGGGCCGAGGGCGTGTACACCGATGTTCCGGTCGGAGGAAAAATTGGCCACGGTTTTTTCTACTCCAACACGCGTTTTCGTGATGGTTACACCAACGATGGCAGCCTGATGGGAAGCTGGATCGGCCGTGCGGGTCAAGGCGGACAGGCTTGGGTGAACTATTGGTTTAACGCAAAAAGCCATGTTCAGCTTTCCTTCCGCCATCAGAAAGTGAGCCGCCTATTCGATCCCGGTGGAGGCACGCTCACCGATTTTGGTGCGCGCAGTGAGTTCTGGACAACACCTCAATGGGAGATGTCCACCGGGATTCAGTACGAAACTTGGAATTTCCCGGTTCTCAAATCCGGAACGCAAGTGAACTTCAGCACGTCCGTGCAAATTACATTTCATCCCAACGCACTGTTCCATTTGGGCGGCGCGGAATAATCGGGGAAGCATTTGTTTCGCCAGTAAAAAATTGGTCATGGGGACACAAACCGCGGCGCAGGAAAGCGGCACGTCGGCCACCGAAAACGTATCGGCCCGAAGTGTGATTGCCGAACGTCTGCAGCTTGCAGCGTATGGCATTACAGATCAGGCGTTGGCGGTGGGTGGAATGTTCCTGGCCAACATTGCGCTGGCACGCGTGAACAGCAAGGAAGAATATGGGGCGTTTGCCCTGTGCTATTCCTTTTACACATTTCTATCAGGGCTGCATAACGCGATTATTGTAGAACCCTACACCGTATTCGGGTCTGGTCGATACCACAAATCCTTCCAGGCTTATGCGCGGTTCATGCGGGGAAAGAATACCCTGGCATGTGCCGCTGTTTCGGGGGTGCTGTTTATTGCATGGCTGATCATGCGATGGGTTGTTCCCGGGCCGGCGATTCCATCGTTGCTGGGCATGGCTTTGGCGTGTGGAATTTTGTTGACGGGGACTTTCATTCGCCGCGGCTTTTATGTTGAACGCAGGCCGGACCGCGCTGCGGTTTTTTCTGCATTATTTTTCGCAACATTGGTTGTGCTGTTGGCCGGCACCATTCGTTTTCACTGGCTCGCTGGACGGACTACGTTCATTATTTCTGCCCTGGCATGGAGTTTCGCCGCGATATTAATGATTAAGGTATTGCCTGGGCACTCGACGGGTAAGTTTCAAGAATCCCAGAACGGTTACTGGAGCGAGCACTGGAAATATTCCGGATGGGTGTTGGCAACGGCTTTTGTATTTCAGTTAATGACGCAAGGCTACTACTGGCTGGTAGCGGGATTTCTCTCGGTTAAGGAAGTGGCCGGCTTGCGCGCGATCCATCTATTAGTACTTCCGGTGGATCAACTATTTGCTGCGTTTACCCTGCTTATTTTGCCAGTAATGGCGCATCGTTATGCCACGAGACAACACAGTGCATTGATTTCTCTTTGGGTCAAATATTCATTACTTTTCCTGGTGGTGACGTCCCTTTTTGGTACTGCCGTTTGTTTTTTGAGTTTGCCGCTTCTGCACATCATCTACGCCGGCAAATATGACGATCTTTCTCAGCTTTTGGCACTGCTTGCGTTTGTTCCACTGGTGATGGGAGTGGGCACCGCCAGCAATGTGGCCCTCAAAGCAGCAGAGCGCCCCAAGGCAGTATTTTTTGCGTATGTGGCGAGCGGAACAGTAACTTTTTTGGCTGGGATGCCCCTGGTAATTTATCGCGGATTGCCCGGGGCTGTGTACGGCATGCTGCTCTCGGCTGCTGCCTACACAGTCACCCTGTTCGTACTCTGGATATCCTTTGTCAGAAATGGAGCGCGGGAGAAGGCCGCGATAGCTGTGCGCATCGCAATTATCGAACCAGTCTGGACCAGTTATCGTTACCGGGTCTATCACGAGATTGCTCAACATGCACAAGTGGATTGGCTTTTCTCTCCTGCGGACAGCAATGACGGTTTCGGAAAGCCATCTCCGGTTGAAACGCCGGCCTTGCGATATTACGAGTTGCCCATGGCAAAACCGTTTGGCGCAAACCTGGGATTCTGGCAAAGAGGATTGGTGAGCTACTTGTGTTTTGAACGGCCGGATGTGGTAATGACCTCATCTGAGCCAAGGGCACTTAGCTTTTGGTGTACGTTGCTCGCGGGACGACTTCTGAAAATTCCTGTCTACGCGCATGGCCACGGTGTATTTAAGAAGAAACAAATTTCATGGGCCTATCGGCGGATGATCAATTGTCTGCTCAGCCTTTCCTCCGGATACATCGCCTATTCCTCATTCGTTCGCGATGCGTTCGTCAAAAACGGATTTAAGGTTGATAAGGTATCGGTGGCTGAAAATTCTCTGATTAATTTGTGCCCGGTGCTGCCAGAAGAAAAAACAGGAAATGAAAAGGGCATACTTTTTCTTGGTCGGCTGCGGCCTGGCTGCGGTGTCGAATTGTTGTTGGATGTAGTTAAGTGGCTAAGAGAGCATGAACATCCAGATTTGCAACTACACATCATCGGTGATGGCAACAGAAAGCCCCAGTTGCAAAAACAGAGCATCGGATCTCTATGGGTTCACTGGCACGGCGAGATTCACAATCCCGCGAAAATTCGTGAAATTTCCAAAGTTTGCTTTATTGGTTGCCATCCGGGGAATGCTGGTTTGTCAGTGGTCCACCTGATGTCTCTAAGCCTGCCGGTGGTTGTACACAGCGAGTTAGAGTCGCATCAAGGGCCTGAGCCGGGTTACATAAAAGATGCTGTGAATGGTTTTCTGTTTGATCGGACGCGGGCACGCGAAGGTCTGTATCGAGCACTGCACATCGCTGCAACCAATTTCGAGGGATGCTCCACCATGCGACGGGCCGCATTTAGAGAATATACTGCCTTGACCAGTCCAAGCTTGGCGAGCCGAATCTTGGCAATCTTACGCGATAGAACCAACAATTCCGCCGTGCTCAGCCCTGATAAGACTTCTGAGATTTATCCTTTGCCCTCATGAGAGCCTTTTACACGTTTCTTAACCTGGTCTTGTTGGCGGGATATGCTCTGACTCTGCGACGGATAGTTCGCGGTTCTCGAGGCCTAAACGCACTCTTGGGGTGGTGGGTCGGGTTGGGGTTCTTTGTTGTTGCTCCGCTTTCTCTCATGGTTTTTTGTGGGGGCTATGAGTTGCCGGAATATATTCACATGGATATTTATTGGCGTGAGATCAGTTTTACGAACGGAAATTTTCTCCTCCCGTACTTGGTCGTCTGGTTCACGTTGATGTCTTCATGTCTTGCCATCTACTTATTCTTTGATCCACAAGCGGGCGTGAAGATAAACAGAGGCAGTCTGGTTCAGAGTGGAGTAGAGAAAATTCTGCTCTTGACTATTGGCATTACCATCCTTGACTGGCTGATAACAATCAAGCTGGTTGGAGGTTTTGAATCTTTTCTGATTTCTCACTGGTACGAGCGCGGCGATGATCTGGTAACGCAATTGGGCGATTCATTTGTGTTGTTGTCGCACATTTCGATGGCAAATCAGGCCGTATTTACCGCTGCGCTTTCGCTCTATGCCTGGATGGCCCTTCAACGTTACCGTATTCGCTGGAGCATGTTCTCATTCGGGTTCCTCGCTGCATTGATGGAAGTTGTGATGACCGGAAATCGTATCTACCTGGCGACATTTTTGTTGGCTTTTCTTACTTCTTGTGTACTTTGTTCCCGCAGGAAAATTATTGCAGGGCTACTGATCGCCTCTCCGCTTCTGGCGATTGTGTTCAGTGCATGGGCCGCCGTACGGCACGATTTAACTGATATCCCAAGTTCAGCCACCGCCTACCTGGATGATGGAGTTGCTAATCACACTGTGTCTTCCGCATTCGATGTTACGGAAGGCATGGACATCTTATTAGCGATGCACATGATACGGGACTTCGGTTCAAAGTATGACTATTTGTACGGGTCGAGCTACAGCCGCTCCATATTGTCGTTTGTGCCAAGGCGTATTTTTCCAGGCAAGCCAGAGACCTTTACTGGCTTCTTGGCTGGAATTTACGTGCCGAATGTCTTGACTAGCTTAAACGCGACAGCGATTGGGGAAATGTATGCCAATTTCGGACCAGCCACACTGCTAATGTTTCCTCTTTTTACATTTGGAATTGCTCTTTGGACCAGATGGGAAAACGCTCATTGGCATGAAAATGGTCTGCTTTCACCTTTGCTGTTCGTCCTGATGATATGGACGGCCCGCGTTACTGTTGAAGATAGTTTCGTGCTGCTTTTATTGGCACTGTGCATAATGCGACTTTTCCGGATGGAGAAGGGTCTGTATCGCTTAGAACTCGCAACTGTTTAGTTCAGCAAATCATAAACTGGAAACTCCCATGAGCGTCACCGCAGCTTTGAAAGAACACTATACCAATTACTATTCGGGAGATCAGTCTCTCTCTCACTGGCGGCGACTTGGTGCCATCGACAAAGCACGAAACATCATGGAGTTATGCGCGAGTCTTTCACACGACAAGATTCTAGAAATCGGTTGCGGAGATGGCGCGGTGCTGGAGCAGTTGTCCGCTAAAGCGTTTGGTTCACAACTTGCCGGCATTGAAATTTCCCGAAGCGCAGTCTGCTCCGCCCAGCAAAAACAGATACCCAATTGTCAGATCGACTGTTTTGACGGAGACAGTATCCCATTTGAAGATCAGATCTTCGATCTTGCAATTCTTACCCATGTCTTGGAACATGTCGAACACCCGAGAAAAGTTCTATATGAAGCGGCCAGAGTCGCAAAATGTGTTTTCATCGAAGTACCGTTGGAAGACAATGCCACTCTTCCCGATGATTATGTGTTCGATCCTGTCGGGCATATCAATTTCTATAGCCCGCGAAGTATCCGTCAGCTTGTTCAAACGTGCGGATTCCATATCTTGAGTACTAAGATCATGCATAGTTCTCTTCCGCTCTATCTCTACCGGAAAGGCGCCGTGAAGGGGCGCTTTACCTATCTGGTTAAGGACATTGCGCTGAAATGTTCGCTAGAACTGTCGACGAAAATCTGGACGTATCACTCTGCTCTGGTATTCTCGCGAATAACGACAGCGAAGGATGGGAAATTCGAGAAAATCGATGCTGGCACACCTACGTAACAATTACCGGGCGATCAAGAAAACTTGGAGGGCTTGTAAGGGGGAGGAATTGCTGCAAAAACCCCAGGTTCGCTGCCGGACCAAAACCCTTGGCACCGATGGTGCTGCTTGGACGATTTGCCTGGATGGTTTATCAGTGAACAGCGTCATCTATTCTTTTGGTGTAGGGGAAGAGATTTCGTTTGACCTTGAGCTCATTAGCACCCTTGGTGCTACCGTGCATGCTTTTGACCCGACTCCGAAGTCGATTGGATGGGTGGAAGCCAACGAACTCCCTTGTCAATTCGTATTTCATTCCTATGGTATAGCTGCTGATGATGGAACAAGAAGATTTGTGCCCCCCGTCAATCCGAATCACGTTTCACATACGCTGCTGGAGCGGAATTCCCCTTGGCCAGCGGTTGAGGCGCAAGTCTTCCGGCTTAGTTCGATCATGCAGACGCTTGGACACCAAAAGGTCGATGTTCTCAAAATGGACATTGAAGGCGCGGAGTATGAAGTACTTGAGGATGTTCTAAACGCGAATATTGCGATTGGCCAACTGCTCGTAGAGTTTCATCATCGTTGGCCGGAAATCGGAGTAGACAGGACTCGCCGTGCACTCCGTGAGCTCAATTCTGCCGGCTACCAAATTTTCAGTGTTTCGCCGTCCGGCGAGGAATACGGATTGATCAAAATCAGCGATTGAAGATAATTCACGGATTTCGCAGTTTATTCATTGTCGTCCACGAAAGTCCGATCGAAGAGGAGTATGTTCCCCCTAAATGCACGCCGATTTTAGGCACAGGAACCCACAAGCCACGAGTGACGATCTCCGTCACATCAAAATATTGTGATAACCAAGCAAGGAGATTGTTGCGATCAAACATTTGTAACTGAATCGATGGGACATCTTGAAGCCGGTATTTGATGCTTCCAATGTTCGGTACGCTTAGAAGAAAATGACCGTCCGGCTTCAGGACTCTCCCAATTTCACGAATCGCTTTATTCGGATGTTCTAGATACTGGAGTGCCTGCAAGGAAACTGCGAGATCAAAACTGCCATCTGCGAACGGTAAGCGAGTGAGATCTCCGCGAACATACGTATCCGAATAAATTCGGGCCGCACGCAGAAGAGGGCGTGCAGAAAAATCAACGCCGACATAGCGATGTCGCTTGGAAACCCAGGGACGAAGCATGCCATCACCGCAAGCGGCATCGAGAATTGTGAGAGACCGTGCACCCGCAATTTGCTCGCTTCGTCGAGCTGCCCACGAATATAGATATGCGTTTCCCAAGTTCGCGATCAGCGTGCGAAGTGGCCGCATCCATGCGCGATCCGGCCGTTGTGAAAAGATTGCATTGTAATTTTCGCGCAGGTGGGCCTGCGATGTATCGATAGGTAAAAGATCAAGTATGTTATCCGTGATTACGAATTCATGGCCACAAAGATCACAGCGGTATCCCTTTTCAGATTGGATCAGCCGGCCCGAATCGTTGGGGCAAGTCAGCAGACTCGCAGTGTGCACATCCATGTGCAAAATTCTAAACCACCCCGGTCCTCGTGGAACAAATGATCGCGAGTAGCGTTCGAAGATAGCAACGATTGCCTATGATTCGGCACACTTTGTCCAAAGCAATTCGTTTTTGTGACAACGGCCTTGGGCTATTGAGCGATCAGTTTTTGTCTCAGTCTCCCTCGCTGACCATATTTGCCTTCCACAGTCTTTTTGTGTCAGACGATGAGATCGTGTCCGGATTTGTCGATCCACAACAAGGAATTACGGTCGAGATGTTTCGGAAATTTGTTAGTGATTTCCAGATGCACGGCTATCGTTTTGTGACTCCGCGGGGGGCACTCGAAGGCCTCGGGCCGAAATCCAGAAACGTTCTCATCACATTCGATGATGGCTACTACAATAATTTACGCGCATTACCGATATTGGAGGAGTTCAAAGCACCAGCTGTCTTTTGTGTCTCGACCGATTACATAGAGACCGGAAAGTCTTTCTGGTGGGATGCCCTCTATAGAGAAGCGAAAAAAAGAAAGTGGCCGCAGGCACGAACAAATCGCACACGAAACGCATACAAGCTCAAACGTACGCTTGAGGTCGAGGACGCGCTGACTGGAGAATTTGACAAAAAGGTTCTTGATCCAGTATCTGATGTGGATCGCCCAATGACTGCTGCGGAATTGGCAAATTTAGCCAATCATCCGTTGTGTCATATCGGAAATCATACGGCTGAACATGCAATTCTCACAAACTATACCGCAGCCGAAATAAAACAACAGATTTCCAGCGCGCAACAATATATACAGCGCACAACGGAAGTGATCCCGGAGTTGATTGCCTATCCAAACGGCAACACATCTTTAGAGATATTACAAATCACCCGCGAAAGTGGATTGCGGCTGGGTGTCACAGTTCAACCGGGTAAAAACCGAATCGGCGACATCCAACATCATGGCAGAGTTCTTACTCTTAAGCGGTTTACCTTGTGGGGCAACAGTCAATTAGAACCACAGTTCCGTAATGCACGGACCGCCTTCAGCCTGGCAAGTGTCGTCTCGCAATTACGGATGAAGTCCAGCACCTCGTTCACCAGCTGAAAAATGTCTACTCCTGACAGTTCTCTGCGAATTTTGCAGGTCCACAATTGCCATGCTCCGGGATGGGGCGGCGAAGAAACAGTTGTCGAACTGGAGTATCACCTTTTGCGGCACTGGGGACACACTGTTCAGCAATTCCAGACTTCCAACGCTCCATTAAAACGAGCATCAGCCTTGAGGCAACTGTTGGCAGCACCCGGCATGTTGTGGTCGCAAAAGAGCTATAAGAAGCTACGGCAGGTTATCGATCAATTTCATCCCGATGTCGTTCATGTGCACAATACTTTTCCGCGCTTTAGTCCTAGTGTTTTTTGGGCGGCCAATAGGGCTGGAGTCCCGGTGGTGCAGACCCTGCACAATTTTCGCAATACCTGTGCCAACACCGTATTGTTTCGTGACGAAAAACCCTGTGAAGATTGCGTTGGAGGAACAGGTTGGGCGGCGCTTCGACACAAGTGCTACTCAAATAGCTTTGTTCGCACTGGAGCCGTGCTTGCGATGAATGCCTTGCACCAAGGCATCGGCACCTTTGCTAACAAGGTTGATGCCTATATCGCACTTAACCATTTTAGTAAAAGTATTTTTTTACGCTCTGGTTTGCCGCCGGAGAAAGTTGTGGTCAAAACAAATTTTGTTCCAGCGTCTACGCTTCGCCAACCAATTAGATCACGTCAGATAGTTTTTGTTGGATCAATGATGCGCCATAAAGGGGTGCATACATTATTGGATGCTTGGCGAATAGCCAACCCTCCGGATGCAAACCTTGTGCTAATAGGTGATGGACCTGAGTGGTGTAGTTTGCAAGACAAGTATAAGGATCCTCAGGTTACATGGGTTGGTACGCTTCCGCATGATGAGGTACTAAAGCGAATTCGCGAGAGCCGCGCTCTCATCTTGCCTACGCTGGTATACGAAAATTGCCCCATGGTGTTGTTGGAGGCCTTTGCAGAGGGCACGCCTGTGATCGTTCCCGACCTGCCAAGCATGGCCGCATTCGTAGCGGACAGGCAAGAAGGTCTGCTTTATGGTGCTGGCGATACCGCAGCGCTGGCGAATGCTTTAGGTGAAATTCTCACGGTGCCCGAAGATACTTGGTCACTGTGGTCTCAAAACTGCCGCGAAGCACACTCCAGACATTACAGTGAGTCCACAAATTACCGCCAACTAATCTCGATCTATCAGTCAGTGATCAAGGGCCGTGGCCGGGTGTTACACGCAGAAAGAGATTTAGATATTACTGGCGAAGATGCATTGTCAGTAGAAGTAAACCAACCGTAAGCATCGTTCCAAATATTCCAAATCCTAAGAACGGGGTGATTCTCAATGAGTGACCGCAAACGTATTTTGGTGACCGGAGCCGGTGGTTTCATCGGCCATCACTTGGTAAAGCGCCTTCACGAAGACGGCCATTGGGTGCGCGGCGTAGACATCAAGGAGCCAGAATACGAAGCGACCCGGGCCGAGGAGTTCGAAGTTCTGGACTTGCGTAAGTTTGATAACTGCTTGATTGCTACGCGGTCTGGTATCGATCAGGTTTACAATCTCGCAGCAGACATGGGCGGGATTGGATTCATCTCCGCCAACCATGCCGATATTTCGCGCAACAATACGCTGATTAATCTCCACATGTTGGAGGCGAGCCGGCTTCAGGCAGTTGGGCGATTTCTGTTTTCATCTTCGGCTTGTGTGTACGCCCAATCAAAACAGAAAGAGCAAGACGTAACCCCGTTGTGTGAGGAAGATGCTCATCCTGCGGAACCTGAACCGGGGTACGGGTGGGAAAAGCTGTACGCGGAACAACTCTGCCAATATTTCACCCAGGACTACGGACTCGAGACTCGCGTGGTGCGGTTCCACAACGTGTACGGTCCGCTGGGCACTTACGAAGGCGGACGAGAAAAAGCACCGGCGGCTGTTTGCCGCAAGTTGGCATTGGCGAAAGACGGTGGAGTGATTGACATTTGGGGAGATGGCCAGCAGACTCGCTCTTTCATGTACATTCAGGACTGCGTGGAAGGGCTGTTGCGAATTATGGCGTCGGATTTTCGTCAGCCGCTGAATCTTGGCACGGACCGGCTAATCAGCATTGACGGTCTCGTGGACCTCATCGCAGATATAGCTGGTAAACAAGTCACCAAGCGTCATGATCTTTCACGTCCTCAAGGAGTGCGTGGCCGCAATAGTGACAATAGTCTGCTCAATCGAGTTTTGGGGTGGCAACCATCGATCTCATTGGAACAGGGATTAGCGGTGACCTACAGCTGGATTGAACAAGAGCTGGCCAAACAAGGTCGGGTTCATCTTGCCCACGGCGTAGCCCATAGCGACTAACGAATCAACCTTTTCCTACTATCCAATTCACTCGACGATGCGGATTCTCATTATTGGTATCAACTATTACCCGGAACGTACTTCTGTCGCTCCATTTAACTCAGGACTAAGCGAGCATTTGGCAGCGAAAGGCCACGATGTTCGTGTGATTACTGCCTTTCCCTACTACCCGGAATGGCGGATATGGGATGGGTACCGCGGCAAACTGACCAGTAAAGAGACTTTGAATGGCGTTCAGGTGCGAAGAGTAATTCACTTCGTTCCCTGGAAGGCCAGCCGCCTGATCGAGCGATTGCTGCATGATTTTTCTTTCGCTTTGACGGCACTATTCGCCGGGTTGATGAGCGGCCCTTGCGATGTCATCTATTGTTCTTCTCCACCTCCTGCAGCTGCGCTGACCGCCTACGTGATATCCAAGGTGAAATGTGTGCCTTACACGATTAAGCTGACTGATCTCGCCTCCGAGGCAGCAACCGCAACGCGAATTCTACGGGAGGACGGATGGGCGGTGCGCGCGGCCAAGGCGATCGAGGATTTTGTTTATAGGAGAGCAGATACCATTTTTTGTCTGTGTGAAGGTTTTGTAGAAAAACTTGGTGCACGGGGAATTTCATTAACCAGGCTGAAACTCATTCCGGACTGGGGTGATACCGAAGCGATACGTCCGGTTCCCAGCGATGGCTCATTTCGCCAGCAGTATGCAATCCCGCCGACCTCGTTTGTGCTTTTACACACTGGCAATATGGGCAAGAAACAGGGCCTGATCAATATCGTTAAGGGAGCGGAGCTTACGCGGGAGGACGAAGGCCTGGTCTGGGTCATTGTCGGAGAGGGAGAGGAACGTGGGCTCATCGAAAATGAGATCCGCGTTCGTGGCCTCAGCAATGTCCGGGTGCTCCCACTCCAGCCACGCGAGAGTATGTGTCAAATGTACGCGGCCGCAGATGTACTTCTGCTAACCCAGACCACAATGGTCAAAGATTCTGTCATTCCCTCCAAATTGCTTACTTATCTGGCGTCGGGGCGCCCCGTTCTGGCATCGGTAAATCCTGCAAGTGAAGCTGCAAGACTTGTGCAAAGCGCGGGTTGTGGAGTTGTTGTTCCTTCCGAGGACCCAAAAGCAATCGCAAATTGTGCGCGTACTTTGCGAGCAGAAAATCACCTTCGGAATTCTTTCACTGGACGTTCGTACGCTGAGGCGCATTTCACCAAGGCCCAGGTACTAAGTAGTTATGATAAGTATTTTGATGCGTTCATTTCCTCCGGACCTTCCTATGGCTTGTCAACCAGCAAGTCCGGAGCAACAGACTGAACCCGGTTAGCCACCTTTAGTCAGTAACTCTGTTCCCACCCCGCTATTTTCTACTCAATCATCGCAAGAAGAGGTAAATCATTCCAATGTTTCTAGCATTGCGCCTTTATCGCCGTCTCTTGATGGCAGTCACTTACCTTCTGCCTTTTCTGGCCTTCAAAATTGGCTACCTGGTTTGGGCGTCCGGATCACAGCGAATCGGGAGAGGAGTCCCATATCCCGGGGGAGGGCATATTGGCGTAATCCTGATTGGAACTTTTGTATGGGTATTCATGGCAGAGAGATACCACGTAACTGGCGTGGATGAACTGTTTCGAGAACGGACAGGGGCTAGAGCGGTCTTAGCAGCGGTCTTCGCGACTGCAGTATTTTTACTGGGCGTTTTGTTCTTCAGCCGGGACAGCGTATTTCCCCGCGGTTTATTCGTGGCAGCATTGTTAGCATTGATCGTGCTGGCTGTCCTAATGCGCGCAATCTTCCGGACGATGATCAGGCAGGCTAGAAGATGGGTGAAGCCATCTCAAATATTAGTAGTCGGTGCTGATACATTTGCCCATCAGGCAGCAGAACGTTTAAGGAGATTGGCTCATGCTCCGTGCACTGTCGCTGCATACGTGTGTTTGCCAGGGCAGAAACCAGCGCCGAGTTCAGTCCCCGTCTATAACCTCGATCAGCTTGGCGAGCTCAATGGAAACCATGGGTTCAATGAAGTGGTGATTGCCATACACCCGGTGCAATTTGGCCGCATTCCTGCAGTCGTGGAAGCCATGGGGAAACTATCCTTGCCTGCGCGTGCGATCATCGATCTAGGCGAAGGCATCGTTGTACGTGAACGGCTGTTTCAGATGGGACGTATGCAGATGCTAGATTTGACCGCAACTCCGGCAGATTCTCTAGACTATGCCTTGGTGAAACGTGCGTTTGATGTCGTTTTCTCTCTCATCGTCCTAGTGTCAGCTGCTCCACTGTTTCTGGTGATTGCCGTTCTGATCCGTCTCACCTCGACGGGGCCGGTCTTCTTCGGGCAAGACCGGGTTGGTCTAAATGGAAAAACATTTAAGATGTATAAATTTCGCACGATGAGAGTGGCTCCTGAGAGTGAAAGTGATCTTCTACACACAAGCCAGAATGATCCGAGGAGGACCTCGATCGGTATCCTGCTTCGCAAAACTAGTCTTGATGAGCTGCCCCAGTTTTATAACGTCCTTATGGGAAACATGAGTGTTGTGGGGCCGCGGCCAGAACTCGTCTTCTTTGCTCAGAAATTCCTGGGGGAGATCGAACGCTATAACCATCGCCACTGGTTGAAAGTTGGGATTACTGGGTGGGCTCAGGTCAACGGATGGCGAGGGAACACGTCGATGGAGAAGCGGCTCCAACACGACCTTTACTACTTGCAAAACTGGAGTATGGGATTCGATCTTCGCATTATTGCCTTGACTGTTGCATCTGTTTTGATTCAGCGGAATGCATATTGATTAAACGTCATGACAGATTTGAATAAAAACAACTTCGGGCCAGTTGGGGAGTCGTCCTGAAACGATGTAATGTATGGCATAGAAAAGACTCCATGACATCCTGGTTGGCGGCTCACCTGAGCCGTCATTTTTTTTGGACGGGGGCCCTACATTCAGGAAACGTACGGTCGAAGCCAGGGTCACAACTCCAATGAAAGAATGAACCCGTTTGGCATCCGCACTCCCCTTCACCTTCAAAAACGATATATTGTGAAATAATACGAAAATAAACGAAATTATAAGATAGTCTAAACGCAGATTGCCATCATGAAATCCGCTACAAAGCACAAACAAGGCTCCAGCCAAAAATTGCAGGAGATTATCCAATGCAACCGCCAATCTGGAGGAGGTGGCGTGTACTCGGTCTGCTCGGCCCACCCCGCGGTCATCGAAGCCGCCGTTCTCCAAGCGATTGAGGATGAAGCGATTCTTTGTGTGGAATCGACGTCCAGTCAGGTAAATCAGGACGGGGGATATACCGGACAAGCACCGCAGGCGTTCGCCGATTTCGT
>Ga0157376_10001450_pt1 | contig 15619 bp, 10 predicted proteins | sample M45metaG_FD_121801 | JGI IMG/M metagenome (GOLD analysis project Ga0157376, IMG submission 121801) | Miscanthus rhizosphere microbial communities from Kellogg Biological Station, Michigan, USA - M4-5 metaG | ecosystem: Host-associated > Plants > Roots > Rhizosphere > Soil | place: USA: Michigan... | reverse complement strand
TAGCATCTGCTTATTTACCGGTAAACTGGGCAGTTGGTGGTGCTAATATTTACCCCGGAAGGTTAACAAGAGGTGCAGCAAATGCTTTGTGGGCACAGACTTTTCTTTTCCGCCAAAAATGGGATTCTGTAGCAAAATACTGTAACCTGGTAATAGCATCAGGGCAATATTCACTGGCAGCTACATTCCCCCAGATCTGGCAGGACGGATTAAATGGCGTTGGTAAAAATGGTACCGAATCAATCTTTGAAATGAACACCAATGTGGGTCAGAACGGAACCAACAATAATGGGGTACAATGGGGAACCAGTCAGAATGTAAGACAAGGTGGTGCTACCAATGTATGGAATCTTGGATGGGGTTGGAATACACCTACTGCCAACCTTGAATCAGCGTGGCCTTCAGATGATCCGCGTAAAACACAGACCATTTTATACTCAGGCCAGTTTGATGGTGGACAGGCAGCAGGTGGTTATGGAGCCACACTTCCTGCATACAATCCCGGCCCCGGCCTGGATCAGCCATTCTGGAATAAGAAAGTATATTCTGACCCGCAAATGCGTGCGTTTACAGGACAGATACTGGGCTCAGGTGGTGCAGACTGGATCAATCACCGAATCATACGCTATGCAGATGTTATTCTGATGCTGGCAGAAGCCGCTAACGAAAAAGGTGATGGCGCCACTGCCGCTACCAACCTTGAACTCATCAGGAACAGAGCCAGTGGTAATAAGGGGGCCGGACGCACTATTGTTGTGCCAATACCATTTACAAGCCAGTCGCAAATGCGCGCCGCTATTAAAAATGAAAGACGATGGGAATTTGCCATGGAAGGCTACCGCTTTTACGACCTGGTACGCTGGGGCGATGCCAATGCAGCACTTGGGGCCCTGGGCTATACAGACAGGTGTAAATATTATCCCATACCGCAAAAAGCCATCGACTTATCCGGCGGCGTTTTAAAACAAAACCCGTTGTGGTAATGGATGCAGACAGATTTAGTGTATTAATAAATAAAAACTCTTTTATGATTTTTAATAAAATAATTAAAAATGCCTTTTTAATACTGGCAGCGGGCATTGCAATAAGCAGTTGCAAAAAGCTGGACCGGCCTGTACTTGGAGACTATCCTAAAGATACCAACCCGCCCGGTGGACCGTTGAAATTTTATGCAGCCATGGAGGGCAAAGCTGTTGACAGCATCAGGGCTAATTTTGGTGTAGACAATAACAGCTCTTATGTAGACGGTGGTGTTTCCGGCAAAGCCCTGCAACTGGATGGATCCAAAAACGGATATCTTGCTTTTCCCACAGCCAATGACTATGGCGCATCTACCAGTTTTACTATATCCTTTTGGATCAATATCACTATGGCACAGAAAGACAATAACCATGCTGTTGGCGTCTTGACATTTGCGAATTCAAAAAATTTCTGGGGAAATATCACTTTTTATGCAGATAACAACGCTAAAAGCCCTTCGGATTCCATGGATTTAAAAATCCATTTCAATGCGCCCAGTAATGGCGACAACTGGAATTATGCAGGATACAATTTTGCCAATGCATGGCCAAAAATGTACGATGGCAAATGGCACCAGGTAGGGTTTACATACGATAAAACAACTTTAACCGGGACTGTTTACCGCGATGGCGTGCAGTTTGATAAAAAAACAGGCCAGACAATTGCCTTTGAAAACTCATCCAAGCTAATATTGGGTGGTTTCCAGGAAGCAGATGGCATAGTAGGAAAATATGCAGACAATACCTGGATGGCCGGCTTTCCGGGCAAAATAGACCAGGTAAGACTTTACGGAACGGCGCTGTCTGCTGCTGATATGGCTGCATTGTATGCAAACAAACAATAAGCACACACACACAAAATAAGAACAAGGGCTGCAAAAAGAGCAGCCCTTTTTTTGATTATTAATTTTATGCAATGATTGCGCAAAGAATAAAGTGGTTGGGCAGTATTTTTTTTGTAATGGCCTTTTTGTCCTGTAGCCAGCAGGATAAAATGTTTACTGAAGTTGCACCTTCTTCTTCAGGCATTCATTTCACCAACACACTGGAAAAGCATACAGCTTTTGGAATTTTATATTATCTCTATTATTACAATGGCGGTGGCGTGGCAGTGGGAGATATTAATAATGATGGTCTGTCGGATATCTATTTTACAGCCAGTAATAAAAGCGGCAATAAACTTTACATCAACAAAGGCAATTTTCAGTTTGAAGACATAACTGAAAAAGCTGGCGTAGCCGGCAATGCTGATTGGTGCACAGGCGCTACTATGGCCGATATAAACGGCGATGGGCTACTGGATATTTACGTTTGTGCCGTACAGGGAGAACATGGACTGCAGGGCCGAAATGAACTTTATATCAACAACGGGCCGTCTCCCTCTCCATCCGGAAAAGGCCTGGGTGAGGTCACTTTTACCGAAAGCGCAGAAAAATACGGGTTAGCATTGTCTGCATGGAGCACACAGGCTGTTTTTTTTGATTACGACCATGACGGCGATCTCGATTGCTTTGTACTAAATCAGTCGCACCACCCCAATGAGAATATTACCGATACTGCCAAAAGAAGAAAACCCGATGTAAATGCCGCCAGCCATTTGTACAGGAATGATATAAGTACTACCGGCAAATTTACCGATGTATCTGCTGAATCAGGTATATACCAGAGCAGCCTGGGCTATGGATTGGGCGTTTCGGTGGCCGATTTAAACAACGACGGATGGGAGGATATCTATGTAGGCAACGATTTTCATGAAAACGATTATTATTACATTAATAATGGACCATCTCCCTCTCCCCCTGGAGAGGGCCGGGGTGGGGTCACTTTTACTGAAAGTGGCGCAAAACATTTTGGCCACTATTCCAGGTTCAGCATGGGCAACGACATAGCCGATTATAACAATGACGGACAACCTGATATTGTAACCGTAGATATGCTGCCACCAGCCGAAAAAACAGTAAAAACCTATGGCAGCGATGAAAACTTTGATATCTATACATTTAAGATCCTGCACAATGGCTTCCAGAACCAGGTATCAAGAAACTGTTTACAAACCAATAATGGCAGCGGCAGCAGTTTTAGCGATATGGCATTAATGGCAGGTGTTTCAGCAACTGATTGGAGCTGGTGCCCACTGTTTGCCGATTTTGACAACGACGGCAATAAAGATCTATTTATTTCGAGTGGTATTGTAAAACGACCGGTTGACCTTGACTATATCAGGTTTGTTTCTGACCTGGCCGCAAAAACAAACCGTAACGGCTCGGATGAATATGATGAAATGACATTAAAGAAAATGCCCGATGGCGCTTCTCATCCTTTTTTATATAAAGGCAGCGGACAGGCAGACTTTAAAGACGTAAGCAATGAATGGGGTACCGGCAGTATGAATGGGTATTACAACGGCGCTGCCTATGCCGATTTAAATAATGATGGCAATCTCGATCTCGTCATCAACTGCATCAATGCACCAGCAGTCATTTTAAAAAACAATGCACCAAAGAAAAACTCACTGACACTTTCTTTTAAGGGCGATGGCATGAATAAAAACGGTATTGGCGCAAAGGCCTATTTGTTTGCCGGTGGTAAAATGCAATACCAGCAACTGATGCTGACACGTGGTTTTCAGTCTTCTTCTGAGCCGCGTTTGCATTTTGGACTGGATAGTCTGAGTATTGCCGACAGCCTGTTAATTGTTTGGCCCAATCAAAAATGCCAGTCACTAAAAAATATACCAGCCGGAAAACCGCTTACTGTTTCACAAAAAGATGCAACGATAGATTTTCAATACAATTTATTTTTTGCTGCGCCCAAACCTGCTTTTGAAGATATCAGCCAGCAGGTAAATCTTAACTGGAAGCATACCGAAAATCAATTTATTGATTTTAATGTGCAGTATTTAATACCGCATATGGAATCTGCACGCGGGCCTAAACTGGCAGTGGCCGATGTAAACAAGGACGGATTGGATGATTTTTTTGCCTGCGGTGCAAAAGGATAACCAGGCTGCCTGATGCTGCAGACAAAGGACGGCAGATTTATTATGGCAGATACGGCTGTATTTAACAAAGATGCAAACAGCGAAGAAGTGGATGCTGTCTTTTTTGACGCCAACAATGATGGCTATCCCGATCTGTATGTAGTAAGTGGTGGCAATGAATACATTGATGGCAATATCAGTCTTGCAGACCGGTTGTACATTAATAATAAGGCGGGCCATTTTTTACCTGCCGCTGCGGGGTCAATACCTGTTATTCTAACCAATAAGACCTGTGTTGCAGTAGCGGATATTGATAAAGATGGCGACAGCGATATTTTTATTGGAGGTTTTGCCAGTGCAAGGGCTTATGGATATGCGCAACCTTCCTATTTATTATTAAATGACGGGAAAGGAAATTTTTCTCCGGCTACCACATCAGTAATTAACCTGAACGAAACTGGTATGCTGACAGCCGCTTCTTTTACTGATATCAATAAAGATGGATGGCAGGACCTGGTAGTAGCAGGTGAATGGGAGCCTGTAAAAATATTTATTAATAACCACGGCGTGTTTAAAGAAACTGCATTGCCGCAATCTACCGGTCTGTGGCAAACGCTTTTTATAACAGATATCAATGGCGATGGCTACCCGGATATAATGGCGGGCAACTGGGGCCATAATTCAAAATTATATGCCGGCAAAGACGGGCCGCTGAAATTATACGTAAAAGATTTTGACAAAAACGGTTCTGTTGAACAGGTAATGGCTTATACTATTAATGGCAAAGAATATACATTTTTAGCAAAAGATGAACTGGAACGCGAAATGCCGGTGCTAAAAAAAGCTTATCTCACCTACAGTGAGGTGGCGGGCCAAACAGTGCAATACATGTTTTATGATTTGTTTAAAGATTATAAAGAATTGAAAGCAGAAGTACTGGGCTCATCAATATTTATAAATGATGGAAAAGGCGGTTTTGCAAGAAAAGACTTGCCAGTGGCTACGCAACTGGCGCCGGTGTTTGCATTCGGCCAGCTGGGAGGAAATACCAATAATTACCTGGCGGCAGGCAATTTTTATGGCGTAATTCCCTATGAGGGCCGATATGATGCATTGTGCCCAACGCTTTTCTCTTACAATACAACTACAGCGCAGTTTGACAGGCAATCTGTATTGCCAAATATCGGCGGGGAAATAAGGGACGCCAAATGGATAACTTATGCAGGCGGACAAAAATTATTATTGCTTGCCAGAAACAACGACGACATTGTTTTTCTTAGACCAACAAAATAATAGCATGAAGAAGTGGCAATTAGTGATGAGCTTAGTTCTTTTTTGTAGTTTCTTTTCCTGCAAAAAGAAGGAGGACCCCGTTGTGACACCTGTCACACCCGCAGGCCCGTTGAATACCGTTGCAGTCTCAATCAATAACACGCCGTTTGACAACAATAATATTGGTGTATCAAATTTGCCCGTTATAAAAATTCAATTTTCTGCTGCATTGCTAAAAAGCAGTGCAGGCGCTGCATCAATTGTTGATGCTGCTACGGGCACCACTGTTGCCACGGGTTCCGGCTTTCAAAACGGCGACTCCTCCTTGCTGCTGCAGCCAACATCTGCACTCGCATTTTTAAACAAATACATTTTGAATGTGAGTACAGATTTAATTTCTGTACAAAATGTGCACTTAACCGCTGCTGTCAGTAAATTTTTTATTACCAGGATTGATTCTTCCAGGAAATTTTCGTTGCTGTCTGACAATGATCTGCTGGATACCATACAAAAACGAACATTCAAATATTTTTGGGATTTCGGTCACCCCGTAAGTGGTTTGGCACGGGAAAGAAACTCGTCTCCGGAAACTGTTACTTCCGGCGGTTCTGGCTTTGGCATAATGGCCATTGTTACCGCAGTGAGCAGAAATTATATTACCCGTGCTCAGGGGCTAACAAGATTGCAAACCATTACCGCATTCTTAAAAAATACTGCACAAAAATTTCATGGTGCATTTCCGCACTGGTTAAATGGTACATCTGGTGTTGTTATTCCTTTTAGCACAAAAGATAACGGCGCTGACCTGGTGGAAACCTCTTACCTCATGCAGGGACTGCTTTGCGCGCGGCAATATTTCAACGGAACAGACGCAGCCGAAACAACATTACGTGATGATATCAATACATTATGGAATGGCGTGGAATGGGATTGGTTCAGGCAAAATAATCAGGACGTTTTGTACTGGCACTGGAGCTCTAACTACAACTGGGATATGAATGTGCAGATAAAGGGTTGGAACGAATGTTTGATTACCTATATACTTGCTGCCTCATCCACTTCACACAGCATTCCAAAAACGGTATACGACAACGGCTGGGCCTCTAATGGCGCTATTAAAAACAGCACTTCCTATTACGGTTATACTTTGCCTTTAGGATCTCCGTCGGGTGGTCCCTTATTTTTTTCCCATTATTCCTTTTTAGGCATCAACCCCACTGGTTTAACAGATGCCTATGGCGACTATGCCGCCCAAACAAAAAATCATTCTCTTATTAATTACAACTACTGCAAAACAAACCCGAATAATTTTTACGGCTACAGCGATTCCTGCTGGGGATTAACAGCCAGCGATATACAAAACGGGTACACGGCCAGTTCACCCACCAACGACGTGGGTGTAATTGCACCAACAGCAGCCATCTCTTCGCTGCCCTACACACCGGCAGAATCTATGAAGGCCCTGAAGTTTTTTTATTATGTGCTGGGCGATAAGCTCTGGAAAGACTATGGCTTTGTGGATGCATTCTCTTTAAAAGATCCCTGGTTTGCGAATTCTTTCCTGGCCATCGATCAGGGTCCGCAGATTATTATGATTGAGAACTACCGCAGTGGTCTTTTATGGAATTTATTTACCAGTTGTCCGGAAGTAAAAACAGGAATGAAGGCGCTGGGTTTTTCAGCATCGTATTTGTAAATTTTTAATTTGCCATCATGAAAAAAGTTTTTATTGCCTTTCTATTTATTATAACCAGCACAGTTCTATCAGCGCAAAAGAAACCTATTGCGGTATCAAATGAGAAAATTGCAAGACCGGCTAATCTTTCTGATTCGGCTTTGCTGGATTTGACACAAAAGCAAACCTTCCGCTATTTCTGGGATTTTGCGCATCCGGTAAGTGGCATGGCAAGAGAGCGGAGTAATGTGGCGTATAATTATGGTAATGAAGTGGTAACTACCGGTGGTACGGGTTTTGGCGTAATGGCTGTAATTGTGGCTGCAGAAAGAAAATGGATTGGGAGAGATACTGCTGCAAAGTTTTTGCTGAAGATGGTTAATTTTTTATCAAAAGCAAATGCTTACCACGGCGTATTCCCGCATTGGCTTAATGGTGCCACCGGCGTTACCATTCCCTTCAGCCGAAAAGACGATGGCGCCGACCTGGTAGAAACATCTTACCTGATGCAGGGGTTGCTTTGTGCAAGACAATATTTTAATGCAGACAACAGAAACGAGCGTGAATTGCGCAACCGCATCAACTGGATGTGGAATGATATTGAATGGAACTGGTTTACAAAAGAAGGACAGGATGTGTTGTACTGGCATTGGAGTCCCAACAACGGATGGGCCATGAATTTCCCGGTGCGTGGATTTAACGAATGCATGATCATGTATGTGCTGGCGGCGTCTGCTAACCGCTATCCCGTGAGCGCATCCGTTTATCACCGCGGTTGGGCACAAAGCAATTTCTTTAAAAATGGGAAAACGTTTTACGGATATACATTGCCTTTAGGTTTTGACTACGGTGGCCCGCTGTTCTTTTCCCAATACTCCTTTCTTGGCCTGGATCCGCGCGGATTAAAAGATCAATATGCAGATTACTGGGAGCAAAATAAAAATCATACACTTATCAATCATGCCTATTGTCTTGATAATCCAAAAAAATTTGTTGGTTATGGCGAAAATTGCTGGGGACTTACTGCAAGCGATACTTACGACGGATACAATGCATTTTCACCTACCAATGATTTTGGAACCATCACGCCAACTGCGGCTTTGTCCGCATTTCCTTATACACCAGAATTTTCCATGAAGGCGCTTAAGCATTTTTATAATGATTTGGGCGATAAAATATGGAGTGAATACGGATTTACCGATGCATTCAATGAAACAAAAAACTGGTATGCCACATCGCACCTGGCCATCGACCAGGGCCCTATTGTTGTAATGATAGAGAATTACAGAAGTGGTTTAATGTGGAAACTTTTTATGAGCTGCCCTGAAATACAAAACGGGCTTAAAAAACTGGATTTTGAAAGCCCATGGTTAAAAAAATAGTATGTAACTTTTAGATTGCTAACGCCAGTTTGCCGTGAATGTTAAAACGATTGTTTACATATTGCCTTTTGTTTTTGTTATACTTTTTATTTGCCATAAACGGTTACGCGCAATTGGGCGCACCTGTATACAACCAGGATTTTGGTTTGGGAAATGCAGATCCGAACACCATTGGCGCCGCATTGCCTGCCAGCGTATCAAGTTTTGCATTCAGTAGTTCTTTGTGCCCTCCGCCCGGTAGTTATACAATAGCCAGAAGAATAAATGTGAAAGGATGTTATAATGACAAGTGGATACCACTGAGCAGTGATTATACAAGTGATCATATTTTTGGAATGGACCTTGGCAATATGATGATCGTTGACAATGATGGCGTGGCTAAACCAAGAATTGTGTATGCTGATACAGTAAATAAGGGATTATGCCCGGGAACGAAATTTGAATTTTCTACTGCTATTATAAACATTGACTATCCTGCCAATTGTGCGCCTTTTCCCTCATTTCCTTATTTTGTTATGGCCGTAGAAGATGGTATTGGCAATACAATAGCCACCGATACCATAAAAGGGGTAGGCTATGCAAGTCCAACACCCAAGTATATGTTCGGCAGGTACTCCGTCAATTTTATTATGCCTGCAGGCGTAAGCAAACTGGTGCTGAAAGTGATTTTGCTGGGAGAAACTGTTTTTAACCGCTGTGGCGGTGATTTTGCTATTGATGATATTGTTTTAAGTGCTGCAGGTCCTGCAGTAAAAATTGCATTTAACAACCTGCCAGCTGCCCAGATTGTGGCCAGTTCCTGTTTCCAGGATAATAAAATTTTTTCTATGTCGGGAAGCATGGGTGCTTATTATACAAATGGCGCACTGCAGTGGCAACAAAGTACAGATAATGGCAAAACCTGGGTAGATGTACCCGGCGCTACTACCAATACTTATTCAAAAACTTTCTCAACACCCGATACTTTTCTTTTCAGGCTAAGCGGCGCTGAAGCCGTTAATATTTCAAATCCTGATTGCCGGGTGATATCAAATATATTAACTGTAAATGTGGATGGTATTCCGTCAAACTTTGAGGTGACGTCTAATTCACCAGTGTGTGCAGGCGAAGATCTGAAGTTTAATGCAACAGGGGGCTCAACTTATAACTGGTCGGGTCCGAATGGTTTTTCAGACAACGTTTATTATTCGCATATCTATCATTCAGTATTGGCTGACAGTGGAACCTATTATGTAGATATTATCAGCCTGGGTGGCTGCACTGCCCGTGATAGTGTACATGTCACAGTGATTGGTACAGATGTCTTTGCACGACCAGACACCGCTATATGCAAAGGCCGTTCCGTTCAGTTACATTCCAACCCAGGTGCAGTCAGTTATGCCTGGTCGCCCGCAGAAGGGTTATCATCCACCATCATCCCCAATCCCATCGCTACACCATCATCAGGCACGGAGTATACAGTAAAAATAAAAGGTGCCGATGGTTGTACCGGCGCTGCAACCGTTAAGCTAAAAATTGTAAACAGCATTCAGGTAAAAGCAGTCATTAAAGGAACGAATGATCTTTGCCGCTATTATGATTCTGCATCATTTCAAAACAACAGCAGCGGTAATATAAAAAGCTGGAACTGGGATTTCGGAAATGGGCAAACAAGCATATTGGCGAACCCGCCTGTACAATACTATTCCAGCTCCAATAATGAAACGGGCTTTGTTGTGCAACTGATGGTAACGGATACTACCGGTTGTGCTGATACAGCATTGCATATACTGAATGTGGCAAATAATTGTTTTATCGCGGTGCCATCTGCATTCACCCCCAATGGAGACGGCAGCAATGATTACCTCTATCCATTGAATGCATATAAAGCAACCAACCTCTCATTCAGAATATATAACAGGAATGGGCAGTTGGTTTTTGAAACAAAAGAGTGGACGAATAAATGGGATGGTACGGTAAAAGGAAATCCGCAACCCGGTGGTGCTTATGTATGGATGCTGAATTATACAGATGCATTAGGCAAAAAACGGTCATTAAAAGGAACAAGCATTTTACTCAGATAATGTTGTGGAATTTATTTATGAAGATACCAGACATACAAACGATTTGAAAAAACCGGGTTTTAAAAGCCCTGCAATGAAATAATCATGATTTATTGCTGCCCCACTCTTTGGAGCGACAATAATGCCAAAATAGAAAGCATATGAAAAAAGAAATATCACGCAATGATTTTTTGAAACATACCGCTATGGCAGGGGCGGCTGTGTTGCTGTCTTCACTGGAAAGCTTTGCTGCCACCTCAGAAAAAAAGCTGAAGGTTGCCATTATTGGTTGCGGAAGTGTAAGCAACCGGTACATTCCGCATTTGCAAACTTCTTCGCTCATTGAGATTGTAAGCCTTTGCGATATAAAATATGACCGGGCGATTGACCAAAATAAAAAGTACAATGTAAACGCAGTTACCTACCCGCATATTGATAAACTGCTGACAGGCGTGCCATTTGATATGATGATTACCACAACAGACATGCAGATGCACGGCGAACTGAATAAAAAAGCATTGCAGGCCGGCAAACATGTATGGAGCGAAAAGCCAATGGCCAATACATACGCAGAAGGCAAAGCACTGCTTGATTTGGCAAAAGAAAAAGGGCTTAGAATTTGGGGTGCACCTGCCGTAGTAAACAGCCCGCAGTTTGCATTTATGAGCAAGTGCCTACAGGAGGGAAAACTGGGCCGTGTTGCCAGCGCACACGGGCAGTATGGCCATACCGGGCCAACATGGAGCGCTTTCTTCTATGAAAAAGGCGGTGGCAGCATGCCCGATCTGGGTGTTTACAATATGGCCACCCTAACCGGATTGCTGGGGCCCGCAAAAACCGTGATGGCCATGACAAGCATTGTAAATCCCGAAAGGAACGTAGATGATAAAGGAAAAATAAAAGTGGCCGCAGAAGACAATGCCCATATTTTACTGGAACACGATAAAGGCGTAATTTCTCATGTAATGTGCGGGTTTAATTATTTTGATCCGCACGGACATGACGCAAAAGGCCAAACTTTGCATTCGATTCAGATTTACGGAGACGCCGGTAATATGCGACTGGTGGGTTACGACTGGGAACCCATGGGCGTATGGCTGGACACATCGTGGACAGAGCCTGCAAAATTTTACCAGGAAAATGCGGAAGGTTATCAATGGCAGGAAGGGGCGACGAAGATTGGAGAATCGCTGGTAAAAAATATAGAACCCCGTATTGCAGCAGAACATGCATTGCATGTACTGGAAATTATTGAGGCTGCAAGGGCTTCATCCGAAAGCGGCCGGAAAATAATATTGCAATCAACGTTCAAATGGCCAATGGTATAATTTAATAAATTCATCTTTATATAAAATAATAGCGGGTAAACAATCTATTCATTTTAAAATCACTTGCCATGATAAATTTTGATCTTACGCCTGAACAGGTTAGTAACTACAATCGCGATGGTTATATAATTATCAGGAATTTTCTGCAGAAAGAAGAAGTGGACAAACTTTACAGTATTGCAATAGAAGATGACACTATGCGCAAGCATTCTTTTGATTTGAATGATCAAACCGGTAAAAAAACAAAACTGGCATTGTGGTATACACCGGGAAATGACGCATATGGCTTGCTTACAAAAAGCAATAGAATGATTTCTTCTGTTAATAAGCTACTGGAAGGTGACAGCGCTGTTTGTCACTTTCACAGCAAACTGATGCAGAAAGAACCAAAAGTAGGCGGTGCATGGGAATGGCACCAGGATTATGGCTACTGGTATAAGAATGAATTTTTGCTGCCCGGCCAGATGATGTCTGTAATGATAGCAATAACAGCAGCCAATAAACAAAATGGCTGTCTGCAGGTAATAAAGGGCACGCATAAAATGGGCCGCATTGAACATGGGTTTGCCGGCGAACAGGTAGGAGCTTCGCAGCACTATGTAGACCTGGCATTAAAAACAATGGAATTGGTATATGTAGAATTAATGCCTGGCGACGCTTTGTTTTTTCATAGTAATTTATTGCACCGTTCAGAGGCAAATCTCTCCGATAATTCAAGATGGTCTTTGATATCGTGTTATAACAGGAGCGCCAATAAACCATACAATGAACCTTCAGCATCCAGCACCATTCCGCTGGAGGCTGTACCCGATGAGGCACTGCTGCAATGGAAAACAAAAGGGCTTGGCGAGGGATCAAATTTCCTGGAAAAGGAAAAGGATGAAGCATTGAAATAACCATTTATTCCCCCGCCTTTGGAGAGGGTCAGGGTGAGGTCGGTTTTCTCTCCCGGGAGACGGTTAGCGTGAGGTCTGTTCCTCTCTTTTGGAGTTGTGATGGCTATCGGAAAGGGTAAGGTAAAACATGATTTTCTAACGAATTGCAAGCATATGAATCGATTTTTTTCTTCTTCACCTTTGATGCCACAGGAAGGATTGGCCATTGTAAGAATTATTGTAGGTCTGTTTATGATCTACCATGGGTTTGAGATGTTTGATAAGGAAACAATGATGGGTTATGCCACCTGGGCGCAGTTTAAAGAAATGCCTTCTCCAGCCCTTATTGTGTATACAGGCAAGGCCGCGGAATTAATAACGGGTATATTATTTACCATTGGCTGGTTTACCCGCCTTGCATCGCTGGTGCTGATAGTAACAATGCTGTATATCACTTTTTTTGTTGGCCATGGTAAATTCTGGTACGATGATCAGCATCCATTCTTGTTTGTATTACTTGGCTTCGTTTTCTTTTTTACCGGCCCCGGAAAATGGAGTGTTGATGGGTTATTATTCAGTAAATATAAAATCAACTACCCATGAGCGATAGTCTGCAGGTAAACCTGAATACCAAAGGCAAAGATGCCAACACTTACGATGCTATTGTTATAGGAAGCGGCATTAGTGGGGGCTGGGCCGCCAAAGAATTGTGTGAACAGGGATTGCAAACGCTGGTACTGGAGAGGGGTCGCAATGTGGAACATATTAAAGACTACCCAACGGCCAATTTATCAAGATGGGAACTGCCTCATCGCGGACAGATTACCAGCGAAACACAAAGGCAAAACCCGCTTATCAGCAGGGCAGCGGGTTATGGAGAAGATACAGAGCATTTTTTTGTAAAAGATGCTGATCATCCATACGTACAGGAAAAACCATTCGACTGGATACGGGGCTACCAGGTAGGCGGAAAATCATTGACATGGGGAAGGGCCTGCGCACGCTGGAGCGAATTTGATTTTACCGCACCTGAACGATTTGGTTACGGCGCATCTTTTCCCATTAGATATGCAGACATAAAAGACTGGTATAGCTATGTAGAAAAATTTATAGGCGTTTGTGGCAGTAAAGATGGCATACCTTCTATGCCCGATGGCGAATTTTTACCTGCCTATGAACTGAATTGCGTAGAGCAGCACATGCAACAGGTCATCAAAGAAAGATTTGGCAGGCATTATGTTTCCGGCAGGTGGGCACATATTACCGAACCAAAGCAAATTCATATAGACCAGGGCCGCACGCAATGCCTTAACAGGAATCTTTGTATGCGCGGATGCCCGCTGGGCGGTTATTTCAGCTCTGTAAGCAGTACACTGCCCTGGGCAAAAAAAACCGGCAACCTAACCATCAGACCATATTCGGTAGTTCATTCCATTATTTATGATGAACAAAAAAGCAAAGCCACCGGCGTACGGGTAATTGATGCCCATACAAAACAAAGCACCGATTTTTTTGCGAAAATTATTTTTGTAAATGCTTCAGCGTTAAACAGCAATCTTATTTTATTGAACTCTGTCTCAAACCGTTTTCCCAACGGACTTGGTAATGATAGTGGTGTACTGGGCAAATATGTTTGTTTTCATAACTATCGGGGAAGTATGTACGGAACCATAGACGGCTATACAGACAGATATTATAAAGTGGCAAAACCAGCGGAATGCATTATTGCCAACTTCAGAAATGTTCCTGAAAGAGATACGGATTTTTATGGCGGTTATGTAATTTATTCCGGCGCCGGAAGAAGATCTTTAGACGAGAACAGCGTGCAACCAGTAGTTGGCACTGCATTTAAAGATGCACTGAGCGAACCCGGTGGCTGGGGCGTTTACATGTACATGCAGGGCGAAACCATTGCCAAAGAAACTAACCATGTACGGCTAAGTAAGGATCACAAAGATCAATGGGGTATACCGTTGCTGGTAACATCGGTGGGTTATGACGACAATGATGATAGAATGGTAAAGGATTTTCTTGAACAGGGACATGCCATGATGGAAGCTGCGGGTGTAAAAAATATTACTACCAACGATAGCAAACAAGCGCCCGGGCTGGATATTCATGAGATGGGTGGTGTACGGATGGGCAGCAATCCAAAAACATCCATGCTTAATGAATGGAACCAGTTGCATCATTGTAAAAATGTATTTGTAACAGATGGAGCCTGTATGACAAGCACTGGCAGCCAGAGTCCGTCTATATTGTACATGGCGTTTACGGCAAGGGCGGTTAAACATGCAATGGAAGAATTGAAAAAAGGGAATTTATGATTATTAGCCGCAGATTCGCAGATTTAGAAATGCATGATTTGGAACTACTTTCAGAAGACAATAGCTGTAGATTTACCGGTTCGATTTAATAAAAGAAATATATGAACAAACGTTGTTATTAAAGAACAATTAGCCGCAGATTCGCAGGCTAATAATAGTATCAATGGAAATGTTCGACAAGCAGGATTATCCATTTCAAAGTGAGACATACAAAATAATAGGGATCGCAATGGAGATTCACAGGCTATTAGGAAGAGGGTTGTCTGAGATTGTTTATAAAGATGCATTTGAGTATGAATTTAAACACAATGGTATTATTTATGAGCGGGAGAAGGAGTATGCAGTAAATTATAAAGACACGATTTTACCACACAAGTTTTATGCAGATTTTGTAGTGCACGATAAAATTATTCTGGAAATAAAATCGAAAAAAAAGATAATTGATGAGCATTATGCACAGGTAATGAATTACCTGGCAATTTCGAAATTAGAAATTGGGCTATTGATAAATTTTCATGAGAAATCTCTTGAATACAAAAGAATTGTGATGACAAAATAAAGTAATCACAGACTTGCAGCCAAGATCAAAATCTGCGAATCTGCGGCAATTTTGAAATCAACCAAGTAGTAATTATAGACTTTCCTGTTAAATTTTTAGAAAAATGGATAAAAGAAATATACTGAAATGCAATGTGTGGCTAAATAAGATCAAAATCTGC
>Ga0157376_10001449_pt1 | contig 15622 bp, 24 predicted proteins | sample M45metaG_FD_121801 | JGI IMG/M metagenome (GOLD analysis project Ga0157376, IMG submission 121801) | Miscanthus rhizosphere microbial communities from Kellogg Biological Station, Michigan, USA - M4-5 metaG | ecosystem: Host-associated > Plants > Roots > Rhizosphere > Soil | place: USA: Michigan... | reverse complement strand
ATCTCAGGACCGGGCGACGCTCCGATCATATCGAGGTGCGCGAGAAATCGGCCGAGGTGCTACTCCACGAAGCGACGCACGGGGTCACTAAAGACCTTATCGACAATCTTCAGCCCGGCTCGCGCGAGATGCAGGTGCTGAGCACGATCCGCGACGAGTTTGCCCGCGGCGCCGAGATGCACGGTATGGGCGGCGACGAGCGGGTTGCTTATGCGCTGAGTAATCCGCACGAGCTGCACTCGATGCTCCGCACCAACCCGGAGATGCACGATTTGATGCGGGGCATCGTGCCGGGGCCAGAGTACCGGGCCCGCATGGCGCAGCTGGGCTACCCCGTGGGCCCGGCCAAGTCGCTCTGGCAGTCCTTCGTCCGCTTTGTCAGGCAAGCGCTGCACCTGCCGCAGAACGTGACCAGCCTCATGGATCACGTCATGCGCCCGCTCGACGATATCGCTGCGGCCGGCGCCCGGTTTAACCGCGAAGCCCGGCCCGCCCCGGTTGACCGCACGGTCTACCGCCGTGGCTGGGAGCCGGAGCCGCTGGTAGCCCGCTCGGAGCACGAGCTGCCGAGCTTCAGCGACGTGCGCGACGCCACCAGGGATACCTTTGACCCGTCGGGCCGGCTGGGAAACGTTTTCTCCGGTGCGCGCCGGGGGCTGCGTCAGACCGCGCCGCTAGAGCAACTGATTGGGTTTAATCGGCATTTGTTCAATCCGTCGGACGGAGGTCGCAATCTCCTCGATACCCTCAAGGAGGCGGGTGAAAGGGTACATAGCAGGGCAGAAGAATACGGTAAAGAACTTATAAACAAAGTACCCCGCGACACGCTGGTTAATCAAGCAATTAAGAAGCTAGATGTCGCGACCAATACTGCTCTACTTAACTCGACGGTGATTGATACAAATCCGGCATATCCGCGAGATCATCCACTAAACAGTCAGAGTCGTGCCGACAAAGCCCAATTTGAGATACTACAAAAAGAGTACAACGCGCTGACCGACGCGCAGAAAAAAGTCTACCAAGACACGTTTGCGATGAAGCGGCAGGAGCGAGCCAACGAGAGTGACGCGGCGATGCGCGGCATCGGCAAGGCATATCTCGATGGGGTCGACGACGCTCAGCTGGAAACCCTGGTCCGGCAGATGCGGACTGAAGGGGGGATCGACCAGATCCTCAACCAAGCCGACACCAACCCTGTCGCCAAGGCGTTTGGTGAGGCGTGGGTCACCAACCGGGAACTGGTTAACGCGCTAGCGCGGGAGCGCAAGCGCGGCTGGATCAATAATTATGTGCCGACGGCGCGCAGCGGTGACTGGGCGCTGACTTACACCGAGCCTCCGACGTTGGCAAACGGTCGACCTAACCCGGCGAGTGGCGAGCTAGGGTATGCTACGCGGGCGACAATACGTGAAGCGGAGCAGTTGCGACAGGAACTCAGCGCGCGGGGCGCCGAGCCGTCATTGGTGCTGTCGAAGGAGAAGATTACCCCGCAGAACATTCCCCGGCTGGAGCTGATCGATCGATTTGAGGATCGACTCCAGAGCAAGTTAGCTCCCTCCGGCACGATGATGACGCCGGAGCAGCTTGCCCGCGAACGCGCTGCCGGACGGATCTTTGATCAGCACCAGATCGACGCGGCGCGGGACCTTCTGACGAAGGTGATCCTCGACAGCTCTCGTTTCGCTGGCTCAATGCGGGAGCGGCTGGGTATTCACGGCGCCGATCCAACCAAATTACCCGAGGTGATGGCGCAGAACTGGATGGCGCACAAAAACCGCATGGGCACCCTCGAGTATGGGCCACAAGTTGAGGCTGCGCTGGGGGCGATGCAACGACACGTCCGCGAGCTGGGGAGCGATGCCAAAACGGTGCGGGTCAACGGGCGTGATCCTACCAACGCCGACGCGATCCGAGCACAGCAGGTCCTCGAAGAGGCTCGGCGTCGCCGGCCAGTCAGCGATGACCCACAGAACATGCTGACCCGCGGCGCGCAGAACGCAGTGATGTTCACCTATTTCAAATTCCTCGCCTCGCCGGCGATGACCATCAGAAACGGCGTCGAGACGTATGTAGGGGTAGGGCCGCGTATCGCTGCCACGATGGGTGTCGGACGGGCAACAACGGCGCTGGCTCGTGCTAGCGCCGAGATCATGCCGCGGCAATTCACTCGTGGTGTTGCCGGCACCGGTGCGGTGGCGCGCGGCCGGCTTGACCCAGCGGAGTGGAACAGCGCGCCACAGATCGTCCAGCGCCTCACCGAGGGTACCCGCAAGAACGATGCGGCTGGCATCACGGCCCTGTACAAGCGGATGACCGACGCAAACTTGATTGGGTATTCCAGCTTCCGCGATTTGCAGAACATGGCGAAGGGGAGTAGCGGGCGTATTCGTAACGCTACGAATATGGCGGCGGATTTTGTTTCGATCCTCAACAACAAAATGGAGGATGGTTTCCGCGCCACCGCCGCGTTAGCAGCCTACGATGCCTACACCCAGAAACACGGTTTCGGCGACCGCGGCGCAGCGATCGACTACGCCGAGAAAATTATGCGCGCGTCGTTTCCTAACTACAACATGCCAAATAAGCCGCGCATCTCTACCGCACAGGGTGGGCTTGGCGCCTGGGGCATCCCCATTACCCAGTTTCGTCAACAAGGCATGTTTGCTTACTGGCAATTTGCCCTCGATGTCCGCAACGCCTTTAAAGGCGCTAACAAGGATATACGCAAAGAGGCCGCTTATGCAGCGCTGTTTACCGCCGCCACGCAGACAATCATGTTTGGTACGCTTAATTATCTAGCTGATCCAATGCGGTACATCTGGGGGCTTTACGACGCGCTCAGTGGCGAGAAACCAACCAATCACTCATATGCTCTACGACAAGCAGCTGCACATGTGCTTGGTCCAGTGGGAGGTCAGTTGTTTTCCCACGGGCTAGCGGCTGGTCTAGGCTACGGCCCCAACGTTTCTAACTCGCTGGGTATGGCTAATATCTTAGGGATACCAGAATTTCAGGGTGACTATAAGAACCCTAGGGACGTAACAAGTACAGCGTTGATGGCGCTGGCTGGTGCTCCAGCTGTCTCGGCTGGGTCGGAGGTATTCACCGGGCTCGTTAATTTTGCTCAGGGTAATATTAGACAAGCAGTTCAAGATCTACTGCCGAAAGTCGTGCGCGATCCATTGAAGGCGTATCAGGGTGAAACCGAGGGGATTGTCACCCGCCGCGGCAAGGTGCTGGAAACCCCGGAACAGGTCACGGCGCTTGATACAATCTATAGAGCGTTGGGATTTGAGTCGGCGCGCCAGGGCGATATTAGAGAAGGCCGCGAGTCCGAGAGGCAGTTTACCACTCAAGTCGCCGATAGTCGACACGCAGCAACACAGCGTGCGGCGGATGTCATGGCTACTGGCTCAGCGTCCGAAAAACTTGCAGCGGCGCAGATGATCAACGCCCACAACGCACGGTATCCGTTTAACCCAATTAAGTACCAAGACGTTGTAAACTACCGCAAGGAGCAATTGCAGCGGCTTAAAGATCCGACGCTAGCTGGGCTCACCGTGTCGAAGGCGGCACGGGGTGCGGTTAGACAACAAGGGGCGTTTGCTAACTATTAACCTCGGAGTATGACATGAACCCAACCGGTCTGGCGCAGGCGACAGCGCACACCACAAACCCTCTCGCTCAGAACCGGTTTAATACCGCTCGTCGACACATAGAAACGCAACCTTGTATGAACCCACTGGGGACGCTGGTGTGGACCACCGCCGAGGATAGGATGTTGTTTGCAAAAAACGGTAGTCGCTGGCGCGATATGACCAATGGTGTGTTCTGGCTAGTAGGTGAATGATATGGGATCTCTAATTGTCGGACTGCTGTGGGTTCTCTTGGCAGTCGTGCTGATTGCCGGGGTGTTCCTCGCAGTCCTCTGGGTACTGAGGTACATTGGGTTACCCATACCCCCGCAAGTGGATAAATTCGGGCTCTTGATCATTGCCCTATTGGCACTGATCTGGCTCGTCACATTGGTCCTCGGCGGCGCCACGCCGTTCCACGGGCTGTCGCTGAAATGATCACCCGCGGTCGTTGGTCTGCGCTCTATGGGCCTTCGCGCATTCCGTCGACCCTGCCGCCGGAGCAACCACCGGCCGGCACCGAGGAAGAACAATACAGCGCCGACATGACCCGGCGCATGCTGGAGTTTGAATTGGACCCGGCGAACTTTTTCAAGATGCCGCGGGGCAGCGGGTTTCGATGACCCCGGTTTCTAAAAAACACCGCTGGCCGCCCGAGCGCGCGGCCGAGATCAAGGCGACGAAAGAGAAGCTGCGCGTAGCTGAGCGGCAGCGCGCCCTCGGGGTGAGCCCCCGGATGGCGTGGAAGTGGAACCCTGGCTATGATAGCTGGCAAGTAGATCCAGAGGATGAATAGCGCGCTGGCCGCCGCGTTGTCGATGATCCTGTTGCACCGGGCGGACGGTGGTGAGGTTGCCGTCTACCCATCCCACATCACCAGCCTGCACACGAAGCCGCCGCCGATCGAGGAAAAAAATAAATTATTCGTTCCCGCAGCACGTTGCGCCGTTTGGCTGGATAGCGGGAAATGGATCGCCGTGCTGGAAACCTGCGACGCGATTAAAAAATTATTGGAAAAATGACGACGGGGGAAATATGCGCGTCCTATGCACCGTCGAGGAAGCCGAGCTGGAAAACGATAATGGTCACCCGATCGACGGGGTGATCGTGACCTGTACCCGGTGCGAGGCGACAGCCGAGAGTTTCGGCACCTCGGAGGCCTCGATCCGGCGCTGCTTCATACTGTTGCGCGAGCAATGTGACGAGCAGAATTTTTACTATGCCGACGAGGACGAAGGGTGAGAAGTCGTTTCGGGAGAGCGGATTGCCGGAGCCGGGCGCCACATCGGACGTTTGATCCCTATGCTTTCCCGAAGTCGCACCGCTCTCCCTGGCCGACGATGCACCCCTCGATAGGTGACTGCCCGAGGCGTCTGGGAAGCTAGCCACCCAGCTGCCGCGCATTGCCGGTTATAATCAGTTTACCCTGGTTTATCGCGATACGCTAAAACGATGACGCCGGCAGGAACCACTCCTGCCGGCGTCGGGAGCCGGGCCGATTGGCAACCCGGTACCTAGGAGGGAACGATGGGCTCAATCCGTCGTAAACCTCCTACCCCTCCAACGATAATCTACCTAAGATGACGACGCCGGCCGGGCTGATCCCGAGCCGGCGTCTTGGAGGGTACGATGAGAGCTAGTCGTCGTAAACTCCTGCTAGTGATCGTAAGACTTGGCCCGTTCCGAGTCAAGTTCGCGCTGATCATGTAGTAGGAGGGGGAGCCGGTTCACGCCGGCTCCCTATCCCTCCGGTAGAAACCATCCTAATATGACGACGCCAGCCTGACGGTATGGTCCTCCAGGCTGGCGTCAAGGAGGCGAACGATGGTCAAGCATCGTAGGCTCCTGCTCGTGAATGTGCGACTTGGTCCGTTCAGGGTCAAGATCGTATTTATTCTATAGCAGGAGGGAGGGCTGGGGCAACCCGGCTCTCCGCCTCCCGGAGCGCGGCACGCGACAACCACCAACCAATGGCTCTCGGTCTACACCCCCAGAGAAGCCATACGAAACCAAATTCCATCATAATCTTAGCTATGCCCACTCGCATCACTGCCCTCATCGAAGGGGGCGATAACCAGCCGGAGCGCGGTCGCGAGGGCTCACCCCGAATATCAGCCCGAACAGAGCCTCAAGATCGGGCATCCGCAGGTAGCTTATCCTCTCACCCATGAGCGCAGCCTCGTGCTCGGGGCCGAGGCACAGGCGGATACCCTCACGTAGATACTGGCGGTATTCCCGGCACGCTGGCATTTCTGTCCCCCTCGTAGAGATCGTCGTGGAATACGTGGCACCGGCCACAGTACTGCTGGGCTACGTCGTTCGGGTTATAGCTGGTCAGGCCGCAGGTACGGCAGGTGATCGACCTGCCGTCCGGTGCGATCGTGTATCGCTCAGGCGAGGACATACTTCCCTTCGACGCGCGTCAGCGCGTTGGACTTGATCAGCGCGGTCAGTGCGTTGGACACCGCCATCTCGCCCGACTTGTTGCCCTTGACATCGAGCAGTTCGAGTAGCTCGCCGCGGCCGAGCCCCTGCGGGTTCGCGCCTACCGCCTCGATGATTGAAGCCCGCCGGCTACCAGGGCGCGCACCATTGGTCTTAGCGGTTCGTGCCCGCTTCGCCGCTGATACTTTCCCAGTCTTGGCGGCGGCATAGGCGTCGACAGCCTGCATATCGCGGTCGAGTTGCGTCAGACGCTGCTCGATAGCGCTCTTGTCGGCACGCAAGCCCTCCCGTTCCTGATGGATGCGGGCACGCTCCTGCTCCATGAACTCGGCAAAGGTATCGGTATCGCTCATATCCATAGCTCCTATAAGGGTACTATGAATATGACGCGATGTAGCTAGAAATTAAAGAGCGGATATGCGTAAAAGATGACGCCGGCCAGGGGCACTGGCCGGCGTCGGAACCGGGTCGACCGGCAACCCGGCATCTAGGAGAGCAGCGATGAAGCACCATCGCAAGCTCCGGCTAAGGATTATCGTTATTCTGATCGTAAAGATCAAGTGGCGATAGTTTAAGCTGGGAGAGGGTCAATAAGATTGACCCTCTCTTCCTAGCTCGGGTTCAACCAGGATGCGTAAGCGCACGCGCCAGCGCACCAAACCCTTCCCAGATCGTGTAATCCCCCCAGGCGCGAACCGAGCACTGAGTGTCGGCACTCGCCAACACGGCGACGATGAACCGTAGATCAGCGTGCTCGCCGTGCTCAATCTCGTCGGCCAGTTCGCGAAGCTGGCGGGGGATGTCGCGGTATGCCCCCCGGTCGAGGGATACGATCTCTGCTGGCATCCGTGGAGGGTAGCAAAACTACGTAGGTGTGTCACCCTCGTCAGGGTTTCGGCCTAGCAGCTCTTCAGCAGTTAACTCGCCCTGCGTTCGCTCTAAGATCTTGCGTAGCATCGACGAAGATAGGGCTCGTTTGCGGGCTTCTATCTTAGAGATTAACGCTGCACTGCACGACAGGAGTGCTGCGAGATCCTCCGACGTCATATTGTGGCGAGCGCGGTATCGCCGTAGAGGGTGCGCGTCGCCCCTTATTGGAGCGTTTCCGGTTCTGCGGCGGAGGCGTGGCCTCACGGTGGTGAGCGGACCACCGGGGACATCGCTGGGCCAGTCCGCGGTTTCGGGCCAGTGTGACGCAAACCAAGCGCTAGCTTTTTCTAGGCTACGGCTATGAACCCCTTTGCCCTCTGCGATACGGATAAAAAATCTATCATTGGTTACGCCAAAGACGCGCCTGCCAACAGTACGTAGCGCCAACCCCGTTGTTGCTGAGTAAGCTTGGGCAAGCCGCAGGAGGGCGGCGGCATCGATTGCGACAGGGGTCGGGGGCGTAGAACTGCGCTGCGCTGCGGTGGGGAGCGAATTAACAAACGGAGAGATCCGCCTCGTCGCGTCAATCTCCTGTAGGAGCCGCGTTGCTTGCCCCAGATCGTCGACAACGATGTCGATCTCTAGCCGAAACCTGCCGTCTTCGGTGGTGGTTAGCCGCAAGATATCGGGGGAGGGCATGCCTCTCAGGCTAAGCTGAGTGCGGCAAAGTGTCCACCATCGTCTATGTCTGATTGTTGGGTCCTAAAAAATTGGATAAGCTGGGATTTAGGCTGGTGATCTAATTTCATACCTTATAACTAATTGAAAAAACTTAAATATTGCACGAGACGTAAGCTAGAGGAACTATAGTCACCACTGGCCGACATGCCGTTAACCTGTTGATTTTGTGATATACCAAGTTCTTATAGCGTACATGGTTACCCCCCTTGACCCACCGAAATCCAGCCCATATTGTGGGGTTCAAGGGGGGTTAGTCGGCCCCCGCAATGAAAGGCATGAACATGGCACGCAGGACGACGCCGCTAACAGCGCGGCAGGTTGCGACGGCAAAGGCTGGGGTCTACGGCGACGGGGACGGACTGTTCCTTGTCGTCAAGGAAAGCGGCGCGCGGAGCTGGGAGGTGCGGTATGCGCTGCCTGGAGCGAAGCGCCGCGCAATGGGGATTGGTGCGGTGGATCGCCCCTACTCGCTGGCCGAGGCACGGGAGCGGGCGCGGGAGGTTCAGAAGCAAGCCAAGAATGGCATCGACCCCCTTGCAGAGAAGCAGCAACACAAAGCTGCGGAGGTAGCTAAATCGGGAGCAGCAACCTTTCGACATTGCGCTGAAGCATTTATCCGTAGCCGTAAAACCACCTGGAAAAGTGCGGCTCACGCTCGGGAATGGCCGGCGTCGCTGAACCGCTACGTCTACCCCGCCCTAGGCGACAAGCAGGTGCAGGACATTACCGCACTCGACGTGCTGGCGGTGTTGCAGCCGATTTGGTTGACGATCCCTGAGACGGCTAGTCGTATTCGTAACCGCATCGAGCTGGCAATCGATTGGGCCATCGCGATGGATCACCGCACTCACGCTGATAATCCAGCGCGGTGGGCCGGCAAATTGCGAATGCTCCTCCCGTCCCCGACTAAGGCTAAGGACGCAGCGCGGCGTCAGGCAGGTCGTGCTGAGCACCACCCGGCGCTGCCCTGGCAGGAAATGCCGGAGTTCATGGCGGCACTGCGGGTCAAGGAGGCCCCTGGCGCACGGGCTCTAGAGTTTAATATCCTAACGGCGGCGCGCACCGGAGAAACCGTCGGCGCTCTGTGGTCCGAAATCAATTTTGAAACTCGCGTCTGGACTGTACCTGCCATTCGTATGAAAGCCGGCAAAGAACACGCTGTCCCTCTGTCCAATGCGGCGATGGCGGTCCTTGCTATACAACAGGAGTATGGGAAATACATAGAAAGCCCGTTTATATTTCCCGGCCGGGATGAACCGTCTACATCGTCGATGCATCGCGAAACACTGCGACAAGTGTTGAACACTATACGCGAGGATATTACCGTACATGGCTTTCGTTCTACCTTCCGCCAATGGGCGGCAGACACAGGTCGATCAGATGCTGCCGCCGAAATGGCTCTCGCCCACACCTTGGGTAAAGTTCAGGCTGCGTACCAACGAAGCAACCTGTTAGAGGAACGCCGACTTTTAGCTGAGGCGTGGGCGATACACACTTCCGGGGAGGATACTGCGTCGGTAATTCCATTCCCTACGCGGGCGGTTCAAGCTTAGCTAAAAACTCGCTGGGCGGCGTAATAATAATCCGCGCGCGGCCCAGCTTTACTGTTTTAATTTTACCGTCTTTGATTAACTGGCAAGTCCAAGCTCGACTGATACCAACTTGAGGGTACCATTCCTTGATACGCCAACCGCGTTTCTCTGGTGGACTTTGTTTTACCGGAGTAGGCTTAGTCGGTTGTGGTATCGGATCGCTAAAGAACCGCCAGGGCTGATTACTATCCATCTCGGTACCTCATAAGATATTAGGAAACTACTCTAGTAGTCGACAACGGCTACGGTCAAGCGGGGATATTGTTGGGTTTTAGGGACACCACTGTCCCGACATAGATGGAAAACGTTGTATTTGCTATCGGTGTGGCGGAATGAGTGTCCGCCACACCCCATCTTCGTCACTCATATTTATTCCTCGACGGTAGAGGTGATACCGGTGCTTTTTCTTTCCGCACGTTATCGAGAATGTGCGTCAGTTGTGGATGTCGCATATCAAACTCGATGCAGCGCGTAAGATACGCCCCTGGTGGATTAGTACGATTGGACTTACCAATAACAGCTTGTTTATTAGCATCGGCCCGCCACTGTTTCTCCATATCCTTCCTAACCATAGTCCAGTTTACTTGGTGTTTTTTGCACCATTCGATAAATGTGTAGCGATTGATCCGCATCACCTCGTCCTCAAGCGCGATGTGGATTTCTATCCGTTTAGCGTTGGGGTGCGGGAACCGTACCGCCGTAGGTGTAAGGCTTACATTTAATTTCGTACTCATAATATCGGTTACGATGGTTTCTTGCTGGAACGATGATATGAATTTGTCCAACACCTCGTCGGCCCGCTGCGCCGTAATTATTTCATCCTTACGTTCCTGGCGCAGGTTATGAAAATTAGTAAACAATACATCCCGCATACCAGCAGTATCAAACTCAACCAGTCCTAGGTTCGACGCATATATAGCGCCGAGCAGAATACAAGTAATAAACCCGATGTAGAACCGCTCCCCCGCCTGCGGCTGGAGTATGTCAACTAACTTTCTCGCAAACGCATTGTAGTCGTGCTGTGCGACATCCATGTTCTGCGCTAGCCACGCAGCATACACGGCGCCAGCACTACCGCGGTTATCCTCAAACGCCTTTACCAAACTCGTATCGGTTACCCCCTCATACATAGTCTCTAGCGGAAACGAGAATAGCCGCAACGCACCGGCATCGGTCTTGCCGCCGGTCAGACTAATCACGTCGTCCATAATGACTTCGTTGGTGGTGATGATACAAAGGCTGTTCCAGGCATTGACGGTACGTGCCTTGGCGTTACGGTCGAGCCGCAGCTTGTCCGACCCCTCCGATATCGAGAACAGCATCTCGATCACCCGCCGGCTGCTCTCGTCGTCGTAGATCCTGATCTCGTCGATGTATTGCGGGATGTTCCCCCACCGCCCCAGCCGGTCGCTGATGGCGTTGACGGTGTCGCGCAGCTTGATGTGATTGCCATGCCACGAGGTCCACACCGACTGCCCGGCGGCGGCAGCGGTGGACTTGGCGGTGCCGGACGCACCATAGGTCGAGGCGATCAGACCGCCGCCAAAACTGCCCAGCTGCACCAGCGGTGCTGCGAAGGCTGCAGCGACGACGATCTGGATATCCGGTCGATCTTTGATCAGGGTGTTAACCGCCGGGGTCCACACCTCGCGCTTGCCCCGTGGAGTAAAATCATTCGCCATGATCGGGTCGGAGCAGACGATCGACCGGGTGCTGCCGTCCGGCTGGTACAATAGGTCGCCCACGGCGAAGCCGGCCTTGGTCCAGGTACAAGGTTTAATATCGTCATGGACCTGCATCATCTCTTCGAGGTGCTTGATCCAAGCCACTAGAAATCCTCCAAATGCTTTCGCCTCGTGGTCCTGTAACGTAATGTGTTGTCGAGCAAAATACTGCCGAGCTAGCTTCTCGCCCGGTATTGCCACCTCGTCAAAATAGACGTAATGCCCTGGGTTGTGGGTGAACGACAGCCGATGCCCTTCCGGCAGTTTGATTAGCCGCGGTGCAACAGCGAGGCTTTTCACGAACGGCATCCAGCCCGCGTCGCCACCTTTCTCCAACCACCCCTGGTGGCGCCGGTAGCCCAGCGGCATGTCAAAATTCTCGATGCCGAGGGAAAGAGGCGAGCGGATGTGGCCCCAGTGCGGGCAGCCGGGGCAGACATTCCGCCGGTAGCCGTTGTATTTGGCGCAGGTGGGGAGCCCCAGCGCCTTGCGCGCGCGTTCATCGTGCGCTCGCTGGATCTCCGCCTCGGTGTCCTCTTTTGAATATTTCGGATGCTGCGCCCCGAGGCGGTGCGCGTAGGCGTCGCCGTCGACGCATCCTGTCGACAAGGTGATGTGCCCCAGGTACCAGAGGTCCCGGTTGTCGGTCACTCCGCCGGACGCCAGGGAGGTTTTAACCTGCTCGCAGCGCTCAGCGATCAGCGCCATGTAGTGTGGCCGGCCGCTGATGCCGGCCTGCACCGCGGCGTTGAGTCCCTCGTGCCCAGCAAACGCGCTGGCGGGGGCCCCTTCCAGGCCGCTGCTGGTGCTAGGTCGCTCGACGAGGTGCGCGTAAGGCGCTAGGGCGGCGTCGAACTCCTCCCAGTTAATCGGTCCCATAGTTTGCCGCTGGGTTGAGCGTGTCCCAGAGGACGGTAACCGGTACCGGCTGGTCGACCACCTTGTGGTTGCGGGTATTCGGCGGGCGCAATATCCGCGACGCATCGCCGGTGATCTGTACGTCGCCGGGAGCTTTGTGCGCGATCAGCATCGCCTTGACCCAGTCGGCGCGGGTCTGCCACTCGGTGCGGCTGTAGGCGCGATCGAGAACCCAGTAGAGGTGCACGCCGTAGCCGCTGCGTACCGCCAAGTTAGGTTGTGGGATGGTCAGATCGATTAACCAGTTTTTAACATCATTTAAACTAATAAAACACCGCGATGGGTCTTTACCGTCTCCATCGCGTTTAATGTCGGCGTCGTACCAAAAACATTGCAGTCGATCGACGTTGGGGTGAGTGCGCTCCCCTTTGTATGTGGGATTGCCCAGCGGATCATGCCCCTTGGCCTCGGCTAATTTAAATGATGCCGGCGAGAACCAGACATCCATCCCCTTACCGTCGGCCCAACGAATGAACCCCGCTGCTTCCTGGGTGTTTGCTCTAGGGAAGAACCGCTGCCCCATCGGCTTACCCGGCCCTTTGTAGCAGACCGCGAAGTAGTTACCGGGCGCAACGACGCACGCCAAGAATGTGGCGGTATCCATCAGCAGTCCCTTCGGGAAAAAAGCGGGGCATAAGGCCCCGCTTTAAGTGCTAGTCAACGCGGGTCGCTAGCAAAGCATCGATCGCAGCATTCAGCCCGGCGGGTGCCGTGGATACCGGCGCCGCGGCGCCGTTGGGCGGGGGCGTCCCCGGCGCTGTCGATCGAGGTGCTTGATCGACACTTTGTCGATCAACCGCACCGCCAAAGGCGGCGGGCCGGCGCATCGGGGTGACCTTTCGGGCCTTGGCTTGGGCCTCCTCGGCTTCCTTCTCTCTGGCAAAGGCTGCCGCCTGCTGGGCCTCGGCGATCGCTTGATTTTGAGCCTCGCGCTGGGCGTGGGCTGCTACGTCGGGAGCTGGCGGGCCCTGGGGCTCCGCTGCCGGGGGAGGTGGCGGTGGGGGCGTCGGTTCAGCCGGGGACTCCTCTGGCCCATCAGGATCGCTCTCGCCCACCGCCGCCTGCGCTACGCTGTCGACCAGGATGCGGCTCACCACCGGGTGAGCCATGACCCCGGACTTGCCGTCCGGCCCGACGACGAGGCGGGCCTCCTCATCGGTCAACCAGCGCAGAGGGGTGAATGTCAGCTGCGGGTAAGCCACCTCGAAATTGAAGCCGATTTTGGTGACCACCGCCTCCATCGGCGCGCCCATGCGCGACAGATTGCCGGCATATAGGCTCAAATTGGCGAGGCTAGTCGGCGGTATCCGCAGCAACATCGGCCCGCCGTAGCTGTCGTTTTCGAGGTCGAGGGCCGGCACAATGGCGAGGCGCTTGCTGTCGGCGCAGCGCTTGGCCTTGGCGCCGCTATCGGTGACCCGTGACCCCCATTCGTTCTGCGGGCACCGGGCGCAGAGCGCGCTCTGCTTAAACGGCGCGTTGGCCTCGGGTTTGATACCGTCGAGGGAGTAGCAGTCCGGCGCCTGATCGGACCCCTCGGTGTACGGCTTAATGTAGTACTGCTTACTAACCGCGGCAGCGGCACCAATAATAACCACCTCGATGGTGCCCGCCGGCTGGTCCGGCCGCACCGGATCGCGCACAATGTCTTCGTCACCCTGGTAAACGAGGCGCCAGATCTTGCCCCTATAGGTGACGACGGCAAACCCCAGCGGGATGTTTGCTTGCGCGGCGGTGTTCAGGGATGACGATCGGCCGTGATAAATACTGGGGGGCCGCCCCTGATTGAGGACGGCTAGGGCGTTCACTCCACTCATGCAAAAATCCTTCCTATGAGACCTATAGTCACTCAGCTCCGGCGGACGCGCAAGACCGTTTCTTGGCTCATATTGACGCCCGGCACCGGCTCCGACGTCTCGTCCATCACTGCCATTACGGCAGTCTTACTGACCCTTGCCTCCAGCAAATCCCAGGCTTGGTGCTGCTGTATATAAGACAGCGTTGCTGCCCAGTCTTTGACGGTGACAGAGGTTTCGGTCGATTTGTACACCGTGCCATCCGGTGACGACATGCTATTGACACCAGCCGCCTGGAGTTCCGCCAGGATCAGGTTTGCCAGTGTCGCCAGCATGTCGTTGAACGGGTGCAGCGTCTTTTTATGCATCTCTTGAAGTTGTTCTTTCCTTCGGCGCAGTGCGAGATACCTTTGGGTCATCTCCGCTACGCTCATCTGCGTTTCGGGCAGCGGTGTGGCTGCTCGATTGGGCGTGGGCGTGGTGGGCACTGGCATCGGCGGCTGCTCCCGGTATGGCAATGGCGTTGCTGGGGGGTGCTGCGGTCGAGCCGCCGGCATTGGTGGCGGTGACGATGCAGGTAATGGACTTACCGGCATCGCCCTCGACGACGACGTAGTTCATCGAGCCGTCACCCACCTCGGCGATATCGCTCTTCCACTGGTAGGCATACGAGGTAGGCTCGTTGCCCCAGTTCCCCATCGTGCATTGCAGGGTACTGCCGACAATGCCGGTGCCGGTGATGGCAGGCACGTCGATGCACACGGGTGCTGCCGGGGTGGTCGAGCCGGAGTAAGTCACCTCGGTGACGTTGGCGCCGGCCGGCTTGTCGCCCACCGGGGCCATCTGGGTCTGGAGGGAGCGCGCGTGATACACAGTCAGCGCATCGTTGAGCCAGCGGGTAATCCGCGACGGCATGTCCGGCTCGCCGAGGCGGGCAGACCACAAGGTCAGGTATCCTGACCTAGAATTGTCGTACAAAAACTGAACAAACTCGACGGGCGCCGGCTGGGTCGGATCGAGCCCGGCGGCATCGAGGTCGAGCAGGGTCATGGGTACAGGATCAGACATCAGGGTTCCTCCTCGGTAGGTTGTTGCGGATGGGGCTTGAGAGATTGCCATCTGGTTTCGTTGCCTCCTTAAAGAGTTTGCGATAGTTCTTAAGGGAACGTATGTCATATATCGCTTCCCTTACTTTTCGTCGGCTTTGCATAGGCGCCCGGTCAGGACGAGCCACTTAAAAACTCCTTCTGCTCTTGGGATGCTAGGTCCTTGTCGTATTTTCTCACAGCGTCTCGTACTTTACGACGCCATCGGATGATCTCGATCTCGTCAAGGTCGATATTGAGATCGCCGATCCGTCGCGCTTCTTCGATCGAAATGCCTACGTTTATTGTTGATGTGGCCATCGATCCAACTATACACATTAGGCCTTACCTCGTGATGTGTTTGACGGCCCACATGACCGCTTCTTCGATTTTGGTTTTGGCTAGGGACAGCTCGCGGCTATTCCCAATCGCAGACACCTCGACCCAAAACATTTTGCCATAGTCTTTAACTCGAAGCATCTGCTCCTTCTCTGCGGCGGTGAGGACGCGGTATTCGTGGCGCATCACGTTGTTCACAACGCGCTCGTCTGAGGTGCTGTCCATCAGGTAAACTCCAACGCATGGCAGAGGTAGTGGTCGCGAACGTGCTTGTTGTACTCCTCGATATGCTGGTTGAACTGTTGCCGCTCGGTGACGTGGGGTTGCATCGGCACCAGCGATCCGTCGGGATCGAGCCCGGCGAGGCGGCGGATTTGGTGCAGCGCAGCCGCTTCTGGGTTACGCCAGTTCCACTTTGTCATGTCACACCTCCAACTCCTGCTGGTGGAATAGCTCAAGCAGCATTCCTTGCATCCT
>Ga0157376_10001446_pt1 | contig 15634 bp, 18 predicted proteins | sample M45metaG_FD_121801 | JGI IMG/M metagenome (GOLD analysis project Ga0157376, IMG submission 121801) | Miscanthus rhizosphere microbial communities from Kellogg Biological Station, Michigan, USA - M4-5 metaG | ecosystem: Host-associated > Plants > Roots > Rhizosphere > Soil | place: USA: Michigan... | reverse complement strand
GAGGCCGTGGTTACCGAAACGGGAATGTACACCGAGTTGGGACGAATCGCTCAGCTCATCCACGCCGTCGATCGCGCGCCTACGCCGTTGCAGCGCCGCCTCAGTCAGCTCGCCAAGATGCTTGCGGCCGCCGCCCTCGCGATTGTGACCCTGATTTTTGTCCTCGGCCTGCTGCGCGGTGAACCTCTCAAAATCATGTTCTTGGCCGCTGTGAGTCTAGGCGTGGCCGCCGTCCCGGAGGGGCTGCCTGCCGTGGTGACCATCGCTCTGACTCTCGGGGCGCAACGAATGCTCAAGCGAAAAGCGCTCATCCGCAAATTGTCCGCGGTCGAAGCGCTCGGCTCGGTGAATGTGATTTGCTCGGATAAGACCGGCACGCTCACCGAAAGCCGCATGGCCGTGACCGTCCTCGAACTTCCTGACCGCACGATACAAATCGACAAACGTCACAACCACGAAAAAATCTTGAGAGACACGGACCCTTCGGACTCCGGATTAGGACTTTTGCTCACGGGCGCCGCGCTTTGCAACGACGCCGTGATGCAAGCCGACACAAACAACCCAAACGGCGGCGTCGCTATCGGTGACCCGACGGAGGCGGCGCTGCTCGCCGCTGCTCTGCAGTTTGGCGTGGAAAAGAACGCTCTGGAACAAGTCTTGCCGCGGGTCGGAGAAGTGTCGTTCTCTTCCGGACGAAAGCGGATGACTACGGTCCAGAGAATTCCGTTCGATCTTTCCTTATTGCCCGCGGTGGTACGTTCCGCGATGAATGGCGGCACTCCGGCCTTCGTGGCCTTCACCAAGGGGAGCGTCGAGGCGCTTATTCCACTGTGCGACAAAGCCTGGGTCAGTGGCAGAGTGGAAGGATTGCACGAAGGACGGGCCCGAAAATTCCTGGCTGCAAATAACGAGCTCGCCGCAAACGGCATGCGCATCCTCGGGGTGGCGTTTCGTTTCCTGGATTCGCTTCCGGAAGACAGGGACGGCCAAGACGTCGAGAACAAACTTGTCTTTCTCGGAATGATGGGCATCCTGGACCCGCCAAGAATCGAAGTAGCCGATGCCATTTCCGTTTGCAAGAAAGCGGGAATTCGGCCGGTCATGATAACGGGCGATCATCCTCTGACGGCGAGGTACATCGCCGCAGAGCTCGGAATTATGAAGACGGAACCCTTTCTTACGGGACCCGAAATCGACCAGTTGACCTCCACCGACCTACAGCGTCGGTCGGAGAGCGTGCCGCTGTATGCGAGAGTCTCCCCGGAACACAAACTTAGAATCATCGAGAGCCTTCAGCATAGCGGACATATCGTAGCCATGACGGGCGATGGAGTGAACGATGCACCCGCGCTCAAGAAAGCAGACATCGGCGTCGCAATGGGACTGAGCGGAACCGATGTGGCCAAGGCCGCAGCTGACGTGGTCCTGCTGGACGATAATTTCGCCACTATCGTCGCCGCAGTCGAGGAAGGCCGCGTCATCTACGACAATATCCGAAAGTTCATCAAATACATTCTTGCTACGAACACCGCCGAGATCTGGGTCATGCTAGCGGCTCCTTTTTTCGACATGCCCCTTGCGCTGCTTCCGCTTCAGATCCTTTGGATGAATTTAGTGACCGACGGACTACCAGCCCTCGCGCTGACTGCGGAACCGTCCGAATCCGATACCATGCGGCGCCCACCGTATCCTGCGTCAGAAAACATCTTCGCGCGCGGCATGGGACGTCACGTCGCGTGGGTCGGGCTGCTGATGGGTTTCCTTTCGCTAGGAATCGGCTATTGGTACTGGAAGGCAAATGATCCCAGTTGGCAGACCATGATCTTCACGACACTGACTTTCTCCCAGATGGCGCACATCCTAGCGATCCGTTCCGAACGTCACTCAATCTTTAGGGCGGGCTTGTTTTCAAACAAGCCCTTGCTTGCAGCCGTGTGCCTCACCATCGTGCTTCAGATTGCACTGCTCTATGTTGCGGGCTTGCGCCAAGTCTTCAGAACCACCGCCTTATCTCCCGTTGACCTTGCGGCCACAGCCGCTTTAGCCGCCGTGATCTTCTGCGCGGTTGAACTGGAAAAGTACATACTGCAGCCAAAAACTTTACTCAAGCAATAGGTGGAACCGGCCGTGACCGGCGTCACGGCCGTCGGTGCCCGCTCGCACGGACCGTCATTCCGAACGTGGGCTATCCTGCAGTTGCATAATGTCTTTCGCATGGGAGTTACGCAAATGAATGAAACTCATGCATATCATGTCACCGCAAAATGGAAGGCCTGTAGGAACGGAGTCGTATCGGCCAAGGAGATCCATCCACCCATCCACTTCTCGGCCCCTCCAGAATTCAAGGGGGAAACCGGCTTTTGGACTCCCGAGCATTTTCTCGTGGCCGCCGTCGCGTCGTGTTTCATCGCGACGTTTTACGCGATTGCCGCCGCGTCGAAGATGGAATTCGTGAGTCTTCACTTGTGCGTCGAAGGAAAGCTCGGAAAAGTGGAAGGAAGGCTACAGTTCACGGAAATTACGCTGCGGCCTGCGCTCATGACCGCCTATAACGACGAATTGGAACGTGCGAAACGGATACTCGAAAAAGCTCACGAAAGTTGCTTAATCGCGCGCTCGTTGACCTGCCCTGTACTTATGGAACCTTTGGTCCGCCCTGCTGAAGAACTCTTGGCTCGTTGATTGAGAGTCAAAAGAACCAGTCGAGAGTTTAGAAGGAGCCCGAGATGATCACGCGCAGCACTCTGATCCTCGTAATTCTCCTTATGATCTGCGTCGCGGGCGCCGGGAACCGCCAGTCGAATCCGTCCGCAGCAACATCCGCTCCAGAGGATGGCACGGTCCAGTTTCCGCCCTCGCTCGACCCGTACCTCACGGCAGCTTAAGCAGCTCCCCTCGCCAAGACAATCTGAGGGACCCGACGTTGATCAATGGCGCGGTATGTCTTTACAACCTCGTCCACGGACACCTCCGGCCTGCGGCCGATGCCTCCTGCTTCCGCTCTGAGCAGCAGATCGTCCACAGAGAGCACACCCACAAGCGTGTCATTTGCTGCGATCACCGGTAAGCGGCGCACCCCTCCTTCGTTCATCATTTGCATCGCTTTGTGAACATCGTCGTCCGGCGAGCAAGCAAACACCCGATTCGTCATCACTTCACGAACCGTAACTTCACCCGCCAAGCGATTCCGCGTTCCGAGCGCGATACAGATGTCGCGGTCCGTGATCACGCCGACGATCTTTCCGTCGTTCCCAGTCACCGGAAGAAAACCGCAGTTGCCGATCCACATCAGCTCCGCTGCGAACCCCAGATTGGTGTCTAGCTGGCAGTAATATGGAGTTCCCATCATCGCGTCTTTCACTTTCATTTGACTTCTCCTTTCAAATCGTTCCATTTGGCCTCGCCTGAATCACCTCGACCGAGCACGATTTGCAGAAACGGGCGTTGTTTCCTACTCCCCGTTGCGCAGGAACATTCAGTGCCCACCCCTCTCTTGTGTCCTACCGACCCCGCCCCGCAGCGCACCTAGTCGCTGGTTACGGAGCAGAGAATGCAGACGGCCTTGTGCCCCGCCTGTGCCGGTGAACCAGAAAGCGGTTTCTCGTTGAAGAGCCGAGCACTCGGGGTTCTGCCCGTTTATCATGCGCAGCAAGCTTGCCCGTTTTCGGCTTCTGCGGTTCGTCCGGGCTCGGTCAACCGCGAGGGGCCACTCAAGATCTGACGGTCAGTACGGGGCACCGCGCTCCGCAGACCACCCGGTATGCCTTGCTGTGAGGGACATTACCTGCAAGACTGCTTCTTGCCTTCGCGCCCATTATGATCAAATCCGCTTTTGTCTCTCTCGCGATTCTCAGAATCTCTTCGACGGGTTCGCCGACAGTTACTTTAAAATCCAGTTTGTAGTGCAGGTCGGCTTCGGTCGCGACCAGGTCCTGCAGCTTGGCCCTGCTGGTTTCTCTCTTCACTGCCAGTATGTCATTGCCATAGGCTTTCGGATGCGGCAATACGTGCACCAGCCTCAGCCTCGAGCAATGCTTCTGGGCCAGCGATACCGCGTACCCTGCTTCGCGCTCCGCACTTTTTCCGAAATCGCTAGCAAACAGAATGCTCTTGAACTCCATTTCATATAGGGGTTCCTTCACCACCGACGGTCCTACGGTCAGCACAGGCGCCCTGGCTTTGCGGAAGATCTCCTCTGCTCCCGAACCGATTAAGATCTTCTTTACCGCACCGGCGCCGTGCGTGCCAACCACCAGCAGGTCTATTTCGTATGTCTTAATCGTCTCTTCGATTGAAGGCCAGAAACTTCCGACCTGTATCAAAACTTTGTACGGCAGCCCGATCAGTTCCCCAGACTTCAGGAGGTCACGGAATCCTTGCCGTGCACTATCGTGTATGTTCTGGAGCGATGAAACTGCATATTCCGGTGACGCGAGCGGATAACCGTCGACGGTAATGACGTGAGTCAGGTAGAGTGATGATCCGTAACGTCTTGCCAGCGAGGCTGCATATTCGAGCGCTTTCTTCGAAGCCGGCGAAAAATCCGTCGCTAGCAGGATGTTCTTGAAAAGATGCTTCTCATCTGTGGGAATTCCTATTCCCGCGGTTGGCGCGATTTGTTGTGCCGCGATCATTTGCCCCTCTTCTTTCCACGTTCAACAGAAACTTTTCATTACTGCCCCACAGCAGAGTCCGCAGTCCCGTGGAAGTGCAATTATGTTGCGCTCTTTAATCCGTGTCGGCTGTGTCGCACACTAGGCGAAGCTGTGACCACCGTCACACTACTTCCGGTTTCCTGAGTAGGCATTAAATGTGATGTGTTGAGCTTTCCTCGGAAAAGGCGCGTTGCGCGCCTTCGGAGCTTGGCTGCCCTTCCGGTGTTCCAGGAGCATATAGACAGGCTCTTGGGCGAGTTGTTTCGAGACTGGCAGGAGATCACAAACTCAATCTTCTGTGCAGGCGCTGCGGGGCTGAGACAGTAAATGGATGTCTGGTTCTCAATCGAAGAGGAACCACCTCCGAGAGGCACGAACGCGAGCCGAAGCACCTAAGAATTTTATGCACGCGCTTCTCCGAAGCGCGTCGGGAGAGCTCTTGCCCTCTTGACACGGACTCATCATGGATGTCTGCAACCCTTACCTGCGTTACGTCAGTGTGGCCCGTGACTCGGGCGCAATTCAGAAGAACGGAAGGCAGCCGACCAAAGCGATCCATCAGATTAGTCTGTATCCCAGTGGCAAGTTGGTGTAGAGTCCCCAAGATTTCGGCGCCTGCAAAGGAATTACCGCATGACGGAAAGTCATCATAAAGGTGAGATCACGCGACGAGGTTTCTTCGAACGCAGTGCTGGAGCTCTCGCAACCGTAGGAATACTGGCTGGTGGCGTCGACGCAACTGAAGGAGCGCCCGACCCAGGAAAGAAGCTGGATACGGCAAAACCTGATTCGGCGCAAGTGATCGGGAAAATCGCGCTCGAAGAACACTTCGCACTTCCCGGAACCATCCCCGACAGTTACACGTCTCTACCGACGCCCGAATCCCGACGCCAGATCCAAGACTTGGGCAGTGGTCGCATCGAGGAAATGGATCGAGGTGGCGTGGAACTCTGTATCCTATCGGACTCCGGACCCACCAACGTCCAGACCACTCCCAAGACGTCGGAAGCAATCGCCAGGGCGCAGCGATCCAACGACTATCTGGCCAAGCACATCGCAAAATATCCCAAACGTCTGAAGGGGTTCGCGGCGGTACCGATGCAGGATCCTCAGGCTGCTGCTCAGGAGCTGACACGTTGCGTTAAAGAACTGGGCTTCTGCGGCGCCCTGGTCAATGGATTCTCACAGATTGGCGAAGCGGATTCGGCAGTTTTCTATGATCTGCCACAATATCGGCCTTTCTGGGCGGCAGTTCAGCAGCTTGACGTGCCTTTTTATCTTCATCCTCGCTTCCCACTGGCCACGCGGCAGCAGGCTTATGAAGGACACGCTTGGATTGCCGGCTCGGCTTGGGGGTTTGCGGTTGAGACCTCGATTCATGCGCTGCGTTTGATGGGCAGCGGCTTGTTCGATGAATATCCCAAGCTCAAAGTGATCCTCGGCCACCTAGGCGAAGGACTGCCATTCGGCATATGGCGCGTCGATCATCGTATATCGAGGACTAGTGTTCGGCCGAAAGCGAAGTTACCGATAGCCCACTATCTGCGAGAGAACTTCTACATTACTACCAGCGGCGTCTGTCGCACACAGGCGCTTATTGACGTGATGCTGGAAGTAGGCGCCGACCGTGTTCTGTACTCGGTGGACTACCCGTATGACGATATGGTTGAGGCGACTGAGTGGTTCGACAACGCGCCCATCAGCGAACCTGATCGGCTCAAAATTGCCCACGGCAACGCGCGGCAACTGTTCCGCCTTTGATCAACAATAGGCCAAGAAACATAGCTATCGGAATCGATAGACTACATTCTAGACGTGTGGTCGACTACACGGAAGTTATCCCGAAACGGGTTCTGGGAAAAGCCCCTTCTCCCTTAATGTTCAAGAATCTCCGTGATCTAGGGCCTTCTAACTCATTGAAATCATGGGGCGAGACCCGCAAAGCATCGTGTTCGATATTCATCCGATTCCTGAATATCGAACTGCACGCGAAGCGATTACGGAGCGGGCTACCCGGTCGGCAGTAGTGGTACTCCGCCAGTAACTTGAAAAGACAGTTTCTTTACCATCAGACCTGCGGGCAATGAATCGGCGCTCTGCAGCACCATGTCGAGGTCGTGCAACGTGAGTTTGGGAACTGGACGTGCCGGCTCTTGCAGGTCGCTGTCGAGCAGTGCGTCAAGATCGAGGCCTTCCCGTCTAGCTCGTTCGGCTTCTTGCTCCAATTCTGCGGTCAGGGCTGCACGAGCCTTGGGGTCGCGGGTGCGACTACCGAGAACGTGGCCGGCGATAACACTGGACATCTTGGCAAGAATGGGTTGCGACTGGCCAACAACGCTCTCAAATAGGTGGATACGGCGGCGAAGTGCAATGTACACGTCCGTTTCAGCCGTGCCAACTCAGGAATTTGAACCAACGATTCCACCCTACGTTTGCCCGACTTCGAGCGTAGGCCGATACGTACAGTCGCACTTGCCCGCATGCTCCATTGGGATACCACAATGATGCAAATCCTGTCTGTGCTTCATGCTCCATACATTTCGGCGCGGGTACGCCGAGTAGTGATCCCGATCACTGATTCCCGGCAATCTCCGGTATATGTTGAGTCAGTCTGCAATTATTTGAGCGGAAGTAACGATGCGAAAGAGTTTGCATATCGGCTCGTTGCGCAACCCCTGGCGGAGAGAGACGAGCAAGAAAACGGAAAACTCGGTGCCGATCTGGATCGAAGCAACAGGGGAGTACCGCTTTTAGGCGTCCTTGCAACGCGTGGGATGCCTTCCTTACTTTTTGGGAGGAAAACAACATGAACTCAAGATCGAGCAAAGGGATCGAGGTTGTGGGCGTGGCTCTCGCCATGCTTGCGTTGCCGGTGACTTCCATCGCCGCGGATGAAGCTGTCAATCTATTCAAGTCCAAATGCGCGATGTGCCACGGACCCGACGGCACCGCCAAGACAATAATGGGTGAAAAGCTGAAGATTCCCGATCTCCATTCCGGAGATGTACAGAAGAAGTCGGACGCGGATCTTAAGACCATCATCACCAAGGGAAAGGACAAAATGCCTGCATACGAAACAAAATTGAGCAAGGAACAGGTCGATAGTTTGGTGGCGTTTATCCGGGATCTAGCAAAGAAAAACTGATTCGAAGCATTGGTGTACCTCTTGGCAAATCAGAACCCAGAAACGGTGCGGCGACGCATCGTCGAACTACTGCTGAGCGGAGGGCTGTTTGCCTCGATCGCGACCTTCCTCTATCCTGTGCTGCGCTACCTGGTTCCTCCACCTGTACCCGACCTCGGCGGCGATGAAGTGGTGGCAGCCAAGGTCGCGGACTTGAAGTCCAATGGATCGAAGATTTTTCGGTTTGGAACGCGTCCCGCCTTGCTTTTGATGACCGCCGATGGCGAATATCGCGCCCTCTCCGCGGTTTGCACACACCTGAGTTGCACCGTCCAGTACCGGCGGGACCTCCATCAGATCTGGTGCGCCTGCCACAACGGCATGTACGACTTGAGCGGGCGGAACATTTCCGGCCCGCCCCCACGCCCGCTCGAAGACTTCCAAGTCCACGTGCGCGGGGATGAAATTGTGGTCAGCCGAAAGCGACAGGCTTGAGGTGAATGTGTTCACTCGCGTCCAGGACTGGCTGGATGAACGTTTTCACTGGTCGGACATCGTCGGGCCGCTGAAGAAAAAGACTGTCCCCATCCACCAGCTATCCTACTGGTACTTCTTGGGCGGCATCACGCTCTTTCTGTTCCTGATTCAGGTCTGTACGGGCATCTTGCTATTGGTTTACTACCGGCCCAGTGCCAACGAAGCTTTCGAAAGCGTGCAGTACATTATGACCCGCCTACAATTCGGCTGGCTGATCCGCTCGATTCATTCCTGGGCGGCGAACCTGATGATTTTCACGGCCTTCAGCCACATGTTCAGTGTGGTTTTCCTGCGCGCTTACCGCAAGCCCCGCGAGCTGACTTGGCTCACCGGGATGTTCCTGCTGTTTCTGGCCATGGGATTCGGTTTCAGCGGTTACTTACTTCCGTGGAACACCCTAGCGTTCTTCGCCACGAAGGTCGGAACAGAAATCACAGGCCGGGTTCCCGTCATCGGCCACCTCCTGATGGTTCTTCTGCGCGGTGGCGAGGAGGTGACCGGCGCGACGCTCACGCGCTTTTTTGCGCTTCATGTCGCGGTCTTGCCCGGGCTGACGACAGTGCTCATTCTCGTTCATCTCACCCTGGTTCAATATTTCGGCATCAGCGTCCCACCTGGAGTGGAAGCACGCTGGAAAGCGTCTCCGGGTGAGGCGCGACAGATGAAGTTTTTTCCCAGCTTTTTTCTGCGCGAATTGATGGCCTGGTACATCGCATTGGGAGTTCTCGGGGCGCTCGCCGCGCTTCTTCCCTGGGAACTAGGTACCAAAGCCGATCCGTTTGCCCCGGCTCCCGCCGGCATCCGGCCCGAATGGTATTTCATGTTCATGTTCCAAACCCTCAAGAAGATTCCCGCGAAGGTCTGGTTCGTGGACGGTGAGATCGTGGGGATTGTGGTATTCGGGGTTGCAGGACTTCTCTGGTTACTGCTTCCCTTCTTCGATCAACTGGGTCGGGGACGCGGCCGGCGATTCGTGATGGGGGCAGGAGTGTTTGCGCTGAGCTACATCATCGCAATGACGATTTATGGATACATGGCGAAATAGTTGGTGTGCAGTGACATTGTTATTGCTGACTTTCTTCTGTGGCGGCTTGGCTTACGCGCAACAACAGAATACCTGCCTTGATTGTCACTCCGCTTTGGACCCTCCACTGCAAGTATCCGTGGAGACGTTTGCTCAAGACATCCACTCACAAAAGGGGCTGACCTGCGCGAGTTGCCACGGTGGCGATCCCACCAAGGCCGATCCCGATGCGATGAGCAAGTCCGCCGGGTTCCGCGGAAAAATCGAACGCGGCCAGATCCCCGCGCTTTGCGGGAGCTGCCACTCCGACGCCGCGTTCATGCGCAAGTACAATCCTTCGCTGCGTACCGACCAGCTTGGCCAATACAAAACGAGTGTGCATGGAAGACTTTTTGCCAAAGGGGACAGAAACGTGGCGGTCTGCATCGACTGTCACGGAGTGCATGACCTGCGGCCCGCGAGCGATACGCGTTCGAGAGTGCATCCCCTCAACGTTGCTCAAACTTGCGCGCGCTGCCACGCTGACATCGCGCATATGAAAGGCTATGCGATCCCAACGGACCAGTTCGAAAAGTACAACACCAGCGTGCATCGTGAAGCGATGGTCGCTCGCGGCGACCTCAGCGCGCCCACGTGCACGACCTGTCACGGGAATCACGGAGCGGCACCTCCGGGCGTGGACTCCGTGCAGAACGTCTGCTCGACATGTCATGTTTTCCAAAACCAGATGTATGAAAAAAGCTCACATATGACCGCGTTTCAAGCGGCTGGTCTTCCCGGATGTGTTGTCTGCCACAGTAACCATCGCATCAGCCATCCTACGGACTCAAGACTAGGTACAGGCCCTCAAGCCGTGTGCATGCAGTGCCATACACCCGGTGACAATTGCGATCAGGCAAGAGCCGAAATGTTGGCTAACCTGAAGGATCTGGAAGATGCTATTCAGCATTCTGACAAATTGCTCTCCGTTGCCGAAACTTCCGGTATGGAAGTGAGCCAGGCGCGATTGGATGAGGACCAAGCACGCGATGCATTAACCAAGGCGCGCGTCACGATTCACAGCTTTAGCAAGGAGCTCGTGAATCGGGATATCCAGGACGGCCTGAACCTTGCAGGAAAAACCTTGCAAGCAGGTAAAAACGCGCTGGCGGAGCGGGATTACCGTCGCCGCGGCCTGGGATTAGCCGTGATATTCATTTTACTGACCGTGGTAGGGCTATTCCTGTATATCCGGCAGTCCGAGCGCGATGCCCCAAGAATTTAAGACCTGATAATATTCGCCGGAGGGAAGAACGTGAAGAGCGTTCAGAGAAAGACAACTGGGGAGGCGGAGTAGTCTCAATGTTCCGCACGAGTGACTGCCCACAAGCTCTTGCAGCGTCCGCCAGCTCGACGCTTTCCAGAAATCTGCGCACGTGCGGCCCTGCCCGGCACAATTAACTGAGGAGCTGTGGTTGTCTGAATTTTTTCGAGTATATGCATCGCCGACTGCGATCGTAATCAACGTGGCATCATCTTGCAAATGCGAGTCACAAAAGCTCTTCACTTCCGCAATATGGCAGGAGAGGCAGAATTCTGTGCTCTTGGCGCTTAAGTTCGGCGGAGCCACCTATGCCCACACACAAAACCGGTAGCGCGAATAGCACCAGAAACGCCATCATTTTCCCGGCACGCGTTGCGGTGATACCGGGCCGAAAGACGACTACTGCAATGAGAATAATGGTGAGTGCCAGAAGCAGGATAATGAGGATCTTAGGTGCGGCCATGGTTACCTCGCTGCCTAAATGCCTTTGCCAAACGGGCTTCGCCTTCGTTCCTTCGGCTTACGCGCGCAGATTGCACGAACTATTTCGCGAGACTACGAATGTAGGCAACCATGGCCTTGATCTCATCGGGTTTCATGCTCTTGCCATAAGCCGGCATCTTGTTCTTGCCTTTCTCGATAACGCCCGCTAGTTCCTCGTCGCCTAGCTTGGCGACTTCCGGATCGTTGAAGCTCCGCACTTTTGTGCTTTTGCCGGCAGGTGTGTCACCTCTTCCATCCGCTCCGTGGCAAGCGGCACACTTCTGCTTGTAGAGCGCGGCGCTCTTATCATCGGCTTCCGCCCGAGAACTGAGCGCCCCGACCATAAGCACTACGCCTACCCCGTACGCAAACCGCATGGTCCAGCTCTTTGTATTCATAGCCTCCTCCATCGTCCAGCCCCCCTGTCGACGTTAGCCTCCACTCCCGGCCTCCTCTGGAGGTGTGCTTCGTAGAAAGCGTACCGCAAAGACAGCCTACAGCGGTCGAACCCAGTGAGTCTAAAAGCGGTACTCTAGCGTGGCTATTATCGTGTGGGCGTGATACGAGGGCTGATCCACGCCGAGAAATAAATAGCGGGCCGCCGAAGTGTCTCCGACAACGAAACCAGGATAGAACGGGCTGGGGACGCCGACGGGACTGGGCGTGTTTGTCGTCAGGATCGGTGTGGTGCAGCCAGGGACGCTATTGGTTACCGGAGGTCCGTTAGGAATCGGACTGACGCAGCCCATATAAGGAGTCATCGCCGATGTCTGGTAGTCCCGGTTGTCCCACTGCTGATAACGGTATTCGAGCCGGGGTGTAAGGTTGTTCGTAAGCTTGTATTTCAGAACGAAAGCAAGTTCGTGGGTGCGGTTAACGGTCTCAGGATACGGTGTCGCGGCGTTCGTTCCTTTCAAGGCGAACTGATTCGGGCCTGGTGCCGTAATGGTTAGGTCGCCCAGCGGTCGGGAGTCCACATTGGCCCTTCCTGCGGAGAGCGAATAGTACGTTGTAACCGCTATTTTCCTGCCGAGGGTCCAATCTGCTCCAGCTGAGTAAATGTCGATTGGTTCCTGCGCTGTACTTTCCCAGTCGTTGTTTGCCGTGTCGCACCCGTTCGTGCAGGTCAGAATCGTCGTTGGCGAACTGACGGGCTGCCGATATCGGGTGATCATTCGTTTGTGATACCTCTCGTGTGAGTACTCCGCGAAAAAGGTGACCTCCTGCGAAACCGCGTAGTCCACATCAAAGCCCCAGTTGTAGGAGAGATCCTTTAAAGCTCCGTACAGATAATAGGGATTGGTGGTGCCAGAGATAAAGTTCAGCGCCACAGGGCTGTTTGTGCCCCCGCGCCGGTTGTAATTGTCCTGCACGGTGCCAAAGAAGCCGGTCAAGGTCATTTTGTCCGTTGGACTATATTGCACAAGAGCGTCCCCGCGATTGCGCAGGCGAGCCGCTTCGTCGAATCGTCGATGACACCTCTGGTCTGCCGTGAAAAACGTGGTCGTCGTATCCGTACAGGTAACGTTGTTACCCGCCTGATCTACAGCTTGATCGTCTTGGTAAACATCTGGATTGCGATCGGAATGCCGGTACGATACCCGGAGCAAGAGGTCGCGGGTTGGCGTCCAATCTACGGATGTAAAGAACGAATTCTCGAGCGAGTGCGCCGCGTCACGGTGGTCGCGGTCCATCCATTCCGCTTCGTACCCCGCCTTGACGGAACTCTTTTTGGCGAAATACCAAACACCGGTTAGCTCTAGATTTTTGCGGTTGAACCCAAACGGCGTGTTCTCATCTTCCGACGACCCATTGACATCTCCTTGCACTGGTGTGAACGTAAGGACCGGCGTATTGTTGTTGTAATCGTACTGCCGGTAATTGGCTTTCAATTCCAGGTTCTTCCAAATCTGACTTACCAAGGTATAGTTCATCGCCAAGGTCTGTACGTCGCCGTGTAGGCTGCTTTCCGGCAACGCGGCAGCGGAAGTGCATGCTTGACTCCCGTCGCCGCAGGTGTTGATGGCTGAGTTGGTTGAATACGGCAAGAACGCAGCGTCCTGCCGTAGCCAACCAGGAGAAATGCTCGCGGTTAGTCGCAAGTACTTCGTCAGATCCGTGGCGCCCGCAAAACCTATGTAGTTTGCTTGATTGTCGGGATATAACGCCATACGTCCCGTCAATGGAGTGGATGCCGTTTCGTTCGAAAATTGAAAAGGGTTATCCCAGGTCAGCAGATGAATGGCGTTCTGGAAGAACGAACCGGTATACGCCATATCGAACACCCAACTGTTTCTGCCGTAATCGAAGCCGATGCGAACCAAATTGTTGTAATACCTGATAGGCTCCGGCAACTCCTCGCCGAAGCCTGACGTGGCGCTCGCGCTCGGGCTCGAATTCATGATTGTCCCAATCGGACGGTTTCCCCTTTGGCTCTCCCGAAAGTACATCGCATTCAGGGTCCAATGTGGCGTCAGGTCGTAGCCGAAAGTTGCCGTTCCGGCCCGCCGTATGATGGCCGGCGTCACGAAGCCTAGCTGTGGCACCAATTGTGTGTTGATGATGTTCTGGAGACTGTCGCCTGCTGGCACGGGAGCCTGCAGGGCTTGGCGGATTAGCGCCGGGAATGCAAATATGCCTGGCGACGTCTGGGTATATAACGTCCGCGTCGTGTCGCTGTAGGTGTGAGGAATCTGGTCATAACGAAATTGGATTTTGAACTTGCCGTATTGGCCGAACGAGCCGAGGTAACTCTGATCCCGGTATACCGTATTGGAAGACTGTAAGGAGGCGTAGTTCCGGGTGCCTAGTATGTCGTAGAACCTGACGTCGGCACGTCGTAGGTAGAAGCCATCTCGAACATCACGGTATTCATTGAATTTGGAATTCTTAAGTGCGGGTTCAAATGGCAAGTCCGGCCGGCCGTAGACGTCGCCTGTGGCGAAGCGTACGCCGAAGTCTACGTATCCGTGACCCGTGTCGTTGTCCTGTGACTGGGTTTGATCGGGCTTTTGGGTCTTGTCTTTGCCTGAGGATTGCTTCTTAGCCGTGTCTGGCTCCTGGCATCGCGTCGCCGAAGAGAGCGCCAGCAGAAGCGCTGCTGCGGCGACTGCTATTTTGCTTAAACGATTCATGTCGCCCTCCGCTTTATCTCAAAAAGGCTGAGCCCGACGGATGGTTCGAACCATGTATGGCGGAATGGCAGTTCGTGCAGCCACGATTGAAGTTCTTGATTGAGCTAAGCGGTTGCGGCTGCGTCGGGTGCCGGCTGGCATCATGGCAGGAGTCGCATACTCGGGGCATCCGCACCTTCAGCAATTGAGGGTTGTTCGAGCCATGCGGCTCATGGCAGTTCGCGCAGTTCTCCATTACTGGAGGATGCGGCCAGAGGAAAGGCCCACGGCGTTCTGTGTGGCAGCTGAGGCAGTTCTCATTCGTCGTGCTCTGAATGAGCTGTTTTGGATTAGGCGTGCCATGCGGGTTGTGGCAGCTGGTACAGGTCACCTTGCCTTCCCGATACGGCATGTGAGAGGAGCGTTGTAGCTGTGCCCTCCGCATCTGGTGGCATCCGAGGCACAACTCTGGCTGTGCCTTCTGCAACCCTTTATTTTCGGTGAGCGGTGAATTGTAGCGGGCTTCTGACGTTCCGCTGATGTGCATTCCTTTCTTTACCTGGTGGCAATCGACGCAGGACAGTCCTCGTGATTCATGCGGACTTCCCTTCCAGAACAAATGTGTGCCCCGCCCATGACAAGCTTCGCAAGTAGCGTTTTGTTCTGCGACCGAATTAGGAGAATCCTTACCAAAGCGAATAGGGATGGTGTCCTTGCCGCCGCCGGCTTCCACGTGAATTTGGCCGGGGCCGTGACAGCTCTCACATCCGCGTGACTCGTCCGGAGTATGCGGATTGGCCATAGCCCTTCCCATCGGGGTGTTGTTGAAACGCCGACTCTGGTCCTCATGACAAGTAATGCAGACATCGCTTCCTACATAGCCGCCGGACGGTGCTGAGGGCTTGGTCTTTTGTTGTGTGACGTCGTTCCTCGTGGTTTCTTGCCCCTGCGCAAAAACGGCTCGAGCGAAGACAATCAAAGCGAAAACCAGCGCCAGTCCAGCGAGAATGGAAATAGGAAAGTAGCGACGAACCAACGCAAGCATTCGCACCCCCGCTCCTTCCGAAGTTCAGACCAACCTGCACGCCCATGGTATCCACTCGAAACTGAAGGGTCGTCCAGCCTGGAGCTTCTTACAACAGCTGCTACCTGTTTGACTGTGACCAGCGTCACAGTTTCAAATTATTCCTACGAGTAACCGGCCTCCGATCGCCAAATTGATTCGGTCAGCTCAACGGCATTCCCATAGGTCCTTCAGGATTCGGCTAGCTTTTCCAGAGCCCCTCTGTCTCGAATGATGATCTTTGAGCGCCCCCAGTCCAATACGCCTTCCTTCTTAAGACGAGAGAGCAGAGGGGCTCTGGAAAAGCTAGCCGAATCCTGAAGGACCTATGG
>Ga0157376_10001444_pt1 | contig 15635 bp, 5 predicted proteins | sample M45metaG_FD_121801 | JGI IMG/M metagenome (GOLD analysis project Ga0157376, IMG submission 121801) | Miscanthus rhizosphere microbial communities from Kellogg Biological Station, Michigan, USA - M4-5 metaG | ecosystem: Host-associated > Plants > Roots > Rhizosphere > Soil | place: USA: Michigan... | reverse complement strand
TTTCTTCCGGATTCATGTGAATATATTTCCAGTTCTTGTCATATTGTCCGTTTTCCAGAATTACCAGGTCGAAGGGTCCGTATTGATTCCCGATATCTTTAAAATGGGTATCATATCCTGAATCGCCTCCGAAGAAAATCTTTTTACCGGGCACCGAAAAGACAAAAGATGACCAAATACTTTTATTTCTTTTCAGGCTGCGACCTGAAAAATGCCTTGCAGGAGTATTGGTAACAGAAAATCCCGTCTCCGGGACAAACACATCATTCCAGTCCATTTCCACAATGAGATTTTCGTTGTAACCCCATAACGTAAGGTGAGCAGCGACTCCGAAGCCTGTTATTACTTTTTTTACTTTTGATTTAAGCTTAAGAATTGTTTTGTAATCAAGGTGGTCCCAATGATCATGGGTTAAAAATAAATAATCGATATCGGGAAGGTCAGAAACGGAATAAATATCGGAACCCTTAAAACTTTTTGTTGTAAAACGCAGAGGGGATGCATTTCCGCTAAAGACCGGATCAACCAATACGGTTCGTCCGGCAACCTGTATAAAATAGGAAGAATGCCCGAACCAGACCAGTATATTTTTACTTGGATCCTGACCATGCAAAATAGTCTTTACCGAAGGCAGCGGAGCAGGTGGAATTTTCTGTTTGCTTTTATCAAAATAAAATTCTTTTAAAACGCCGAACAAATTTGCTCCTTCTGTCAATTGAGGAGTGTGACTGAGGTTCCGGAATTGTCCATCCTGATACCGGGGCGACAGTTGAATTTTCTTTAGGTTTTCCCCGGACGGCAGCGCACCAAACCGGGCGGTTTGCATAAACAGATATACTGATACGATAATAACCAGGATGATGAAACCGGTAATAAACATAATTTTTCAGACTCCGGTAAAGGTAGGGAACTATGGATCTGTGCGATGTCGGCCTTATTCAGAGCGCAGGCTGGTCACCGGATTCATCAGGGCCGCTTTTATCGCCTGATAGCTCACCGTAAGAAGCGTTATTATCATAGCCCCCATGCCGGCAGAAACGAAGATCCACCAGGAAATATCGGTGCGGTAAGGATATTTCTGCAACCATTGATGCAGGAAATACCAGGCAAGCGGAATGGCGATGGCACAGGATATAATCACCAGGTTAACAAAATCCTTAGACAACATCTGCCATAAATTGAAAACACTGGCACCAAGAACCTTGCGAACGCCGATTTCTTTCGTGCGTTGTTCGGCAACAAATGAAGCCAGCCCAAATAAACCCAGACATGAAATGAATACCGCCAGGATCGCAAAAAAAGTGGATAGATTTCCAATGCGTTTTTCATCCTCAAACTTGCGCGCATATTGCTCGTCATTAAATTTGTATTCGAAGGGCGCCGCAGGATTATATTTATTAAAAACCGCTTCCACTTTTGCCAAACCTTCACGCATAGTAGCGGAAGGCTTCAGCCGGACCGTAATTACATTTGCCCATTTTGGATTCATCAGAAAAATAGTAGGTTTTACCGGTTGATAAGGAGATTCCATGACCATATCCCTGATCACACCAATAACATGGTTAGGAGATGTATCCCATTTTATAGTAAGGCCGATCACAGCCTTTAATCCAATCAGTTTGACGGCTGCTTCATTTAAAATCATCGCGTTTGAATCCGTCGGGAAATCCCTGGAAAAATCTCTGCCTTCCTTGATCTGCCAGTGAATCGTTTTGCCGAAATCATAGGTGCTGGCGACGGTCCCAAATAAAGGTAAAGTGTTGGGATCCTTACCCGGCCAGCTGAATCCTATATTATTTGACCAGACCTGTGTGGAAGGGCTGGAAGACTTTGCCAAATTTTCAACCTTGCCGGTTGCCAACAGTTCATCTCTCAATGCGTCGTAATGATCGTTTAAGTCGGGAGTGTTCATGTAGACAGTGATAAGCCCTTCCCGGTCATATCCCACCGGCCGGTCCTTAGCAAATTGTATTTGTTTGTAAACAATAATGGTCCCGATGATCAGGGCGATGGAAATACTGAACTGGACCACTACCAATACTTTTCTTGGTATGGCGGCAAACCGGCCGACCCGGTATGTTCCCTTTAAGACTTTAATCGGCTCAAACCCGGATAAATAAAATGCGGGATAACTTCCGGAAACGATACCGGTGAGCAGGGTAAATGCCATAATAAATATCCAGAAATAAATATTCGCACCGGGAAGATGAATCGCCTTATCGGATAATCCGTTAAAAAATGGAATGAGAGCCAACACCAGACCAAGTGCGATGAAGAGAGCAAGAAAAGCCACCACGATAGATTCGGTCAGGAATTGTTTGATCAGTTGTGGCCTGAGCGAACCGACCGTTTTCCTGATTCCAACTTCCTTTGCGCGCTTTTCACTTCTTGCGGTGGACAAATTCATGAAATTAATACAGGCAAGTAATAATACGAATACGCCAATAATACCAAATAACCACACGAACTGAATCCGGCCACCAACCACTTTCCCGTTTTTAAACTCGTTGTGCAGACGCCAGTTATCCATCGGTTGCAGAACAAGTTCCTCAACTCCATCCTGCGCAGCATTCAGGTGAATCATGGAGGCTTTTTTTATTTTATCACTGGTTTTAGAAATATTTCCATGATCGTTCACTTGTACAAAGCACTGCCAGGAGTGATTGCCCCAATGCGTCATAGCTTCTTTCAGCCAATTATCTGTAGTGATATATTTATCCCAGGGCAGTAGCAGCTTTGTATAGTAAAGTGAAGTATTTCTTGGAAAATCCTCATATACGCCCGCCACTTTAAAATCAAAACGGTTATCCAGTCTTACGGTTTTGTTGATCGGATCGGTAGATCCGAATAATGTTTTGGCGAGCCTGCTGCAAAGTAGAATTGCTGAAGGATCTTTCAGTGCGTTAATATTTCCTTTCAGCATATTCACTGAAAACATAGTAGGAAATATTGATTCCACCCATAAGCCTTCGGCGCTGATTTTCTTTTCACCCGCACCCAGAATATGTCCGAAATTCCATGATGCCATGCTCACTGCCTTAAAATCGCTTCCATATTTGTTGCGGAGTTCAGTAGCCAGTGGCATTGCCACCGCCTCTCCCGTACCCGTTTCACCATTAAAGGTTTGAGTAGTCATAACCTGTGCAATCGTTTGATGATTCCTGTGATAGTTATTGTAACTCAGTTCATCCCAAATCCAGAGCGCAATCAGAATAGCGACCGCCATACCCGTTGCCAGGCCTATAATATTGATCGCAGAATAGACCTTGCTCTTCAGTAAATTTCTCCAGGCGATAATAAAATAATTTTTAAGCATGGGGAGGGAACCCAGGGTTTTTGCACCTGTGCAAAACTAAAGACACCAGGTTGCCGGATTTGTTGCATCGAAGAGGCTCTATTTTAAATTTACGATATGAGAAGCCGGGTCCGGCCAAGTACCACAAAATCGTTTTATATTCATATCTCAGACAAATTCGTTAAAACAACCTTCAGATTGAAGCAACTCCTGATCATATGTGTTTTCTCTATTGTTTGCTTTCGAAGCATTGGTCAGAAGCCTGTCAGTTCGGGCAGTGACAGTCTTTCAAAACCTGATGCTAATAAAGACACCCTTTCCAAACCGGCGGCAAAAAATGACAGTTCCGGGTTTGACAAGTTTAATACCAAAGCGGAGCATTTATTTAAGATATTACCCGTTCCGATTTATTCTTATTCACCGGAGGCCGGAAATATTTTTGGGCTGGCCAAATTTAATGTCTTCAGTTTGTCAAAGAAGGATACCGTATCAAAACCTTCTAAATTATCAGGTGTTTTTACGGCTTCTACCTTGGGCAGAATTAACGCCTCCATCGCTACCCAGCTGGTGTTTGATCAGGACAAATATGTGATCATCAGTTACGTTAATTATAAAAAAGAACCGGAATATATCTGGGATATTGGAAATACGATCACCGACGACCCCGCAGCGGATGAAATCAACCGGTTTGTATTTGCAGGAACTGCCCTAAGGCAGGTGAAGAAAAATTTTTATGTGGGTATTCCATTCGATGTATCTGATTATTTTAAAATTTCGGCCGATAGTAACAGTGTTCTGATTACAGATAGTGCGACCGGATTGGCTGGTGGTACAAGCATCGGACTGGGCTTTGCAACGGCTTATGATACCCGGGACAACCGCTACAATCCTTCACACGGTTCGTATATCATAGGTACCGCCCTGTTTTACCCGGGGAGCTGGGGACCATATTCGTTTTCAAAATTTGGCGTGGACGCCAGGAAATACCTTACCTGGACGAAAGGTCTGATCGTAGCGGGCCAGGCTACTACCAGTTATGCAAACGGGGACGTACCATTCTATGAACTTCCCGAGATGGGGGGCGACAGCCAGATGCGCGGTTATTATCAGGGTGGTTTGCGTGACAATGTACTGGTAGATGCTCAGATTGAATTGCGTCTGCATATATGGAATATCTTCGGTGTGGTTGGATGGTTTGGCGTTGGCCAGGTTCAAAATTCATATAGCCAGGTGGCAGTGGATCAGTTTCACTTATCTTATGGCCCCGGATTGCGTGTAAGAGTTGATTCCAAGCACAATACCAACCTTCGCTTCGATTTCGGATTTGGTCCGGGCGGCATTCAGGGATTCTATGTTAATTTCGGGGAAGCATTTTAACTATGATAATATTCAAGGCTTCTCTTGATGCAACCGCATGGTTCATTACAATCAGTATAACCATTGTTTTTTTATTTGTCCTTTATCTGCTGATTCTTCAATGGCATGTCGGGGGTTATGGAAAATATTTTGGCGTCATATTACCACCGGTCATTTATTTTCTCGCATGGGTGTTCCGACCTGTGAATTACCGGATTACAGAGGATGAACTCATTGTTTACCGGCTGCTCCGCAGTGTACATATACCCTTAATAAATATTGTAAGCGCTGAACGGATAGACAGGAATAAAATCTCCTGGACAATCAGAACATTCGGCGTGGGCGGACTCTTCGGTTACTATCGCAGATTCAAAAACACAGTCATGGGGCCAATGATCTGGTATGCCACCCGGAAAGACAGGCCCGTGATGATAAAAACGACTCGGGATGAAAAAATAATTTTGACTCCGGATGATCCGGAGCGATTCCTCGAAGTGTTAAAACATAGTTAATTGGCCTGGAGGTTTAATATCACGAAAGTGGAAATAAATAAAGTTCCAAACTTATTGGTTGAGACAGGATAATTAGATTTAGTTGAAAATTGGTCAATAAGATTTCCCTGGTTTTTTACGAATTGGCTTTTATTTTGTGGCAGCTTTCTTTTTTATAAAAAATCTTTCATTCTTTATTACGGCTCCAGAAAATAGTCTTTAATTTGTATAGTTAATTTATTGGATCCCCCAGTAGAGTACCCGTTCTCCAAAGATCCCCCGAATGCTACCACACTAAATCCAGTTTCCCCGCAACGTGATCCAGATCCTGCCGGAATTCACATAGCCTTTTATTATTAAACCGTATTGTAATAAACCTTATACCGGTAGTATGTCTAATCCCCTAAGTACCTATGCCAATGGAATAAAGAGGTATGTCTTTTTGTTCCTGCTCATAGCTTTTTCATTCAGCAAAACTTTTTCACAGAATCTTATTGTTTCTGAAAATGCACTCCCCGGCAATCCGTATTCGGAATGGGGAGTTGCGAGTTCAGCGGATTTCAGAAATCCGGACATTAATGGCTTTGCGACCGATATCAGTGTAAACAAAGGCAGCACCGTACATTTTAAAATAGATGGACAGAACGGTATTCCCTATTCCATTAAAATTTACCGGCTGGGATACTACAATGGAATGGGAGCCCGGTTAATTGCCGACCTGGGTTCATTTCCGGGAATCAAACAACCGGCAGGTATAAGTGACGGGGTTACCGGTTTACTGGACTGCAGCAACTGGGGAGAATCATCCAGCTGGGCGATTCCGGCTACTTCCGTTTCAGGTATTTATATTGCCAAGATAGAAAGCAGTGCAGGCCGCAATCATATTGTATTTGTCGTTCGCGATGATGCAAGCAGTTCTAATATTTTATATCAGACAAACGATGCCACCTGGCAGGCGTACAACGGTTATGGGGGTAACAATTTATATAATGGCACAACAAATTTTCCCAGCGGACATGCCGTGAAAGTGAGTTATAACCGGCCTTTTTTTATTTACAATACGGGATTTTCTACCGAGGGAAAAGGGTCTGACTGGTACATGAATGATTGTTATCCCATGTTGCGATGGCTTGAACGGAATGGTTACGACATGACATATATTTCGGGTGTAGATGTTGCGCGTTCAGGAAGTTTGTTATTAAACCACAAAATATTCCTAACCGTAGGGCATGATGAATATGTATCCAAGGAACAACGCGACAATATTGAAGCCGCACGGAATGCGGGGGTGAATTGTGCTTTTTTTACGGGCAATGATGTTTACTGGAAAACCAGGTGGGAAGCGGATGGCAGTGGAAATGCGTTTAGGACCCTGGTGTGTTATAAAGAAGGGACACTGGCCGATGGTTCCCTGGGGGAAGTCACCTGTGGAACGAAATGCGATATTTCCTCGCCGGTTTGGACTGGTTTATGGAGAATGGGGGCGGCTTTTGATGCACCCCTGCCGGAAAATGCTTTAACGGGACAAATCAGCTGGGACCAGTCGGATGGAACTTCGATTCAGGTTCCCTTCGCCTTCAAAAACAATCGTTTTTGGAGGAACACCAGCGTTGCAGCACTGGGGTCAGGACAAACGGCGACGCTGGGTAATTTTACTCTTGGCTATGAGTGGGACTATGAGCAGTACCCCGACAGTTATCCGAATGGAAGGATGACCCTTTCGAGTACGACGATCAACGGGCATACGCACAAACTATCATTATACCGCTATACCAGCAATGCGCTGGTATTCGGCGCAGGAACCGTTCAATGGGCCTGGGGTCTGGATGATCAGCATTTTGGGGGTACGAACAACCAGGCAAGTACAGACATACAACAGGCCACTCTCAATTTATTCGCAGACATGGGTGTGCAACCAGGCAGCAAACAAACAGATCTGGTTACTGCGTTTGCTTCGACTGATGTTATAGCGCCTGCATCCGCGATTACCACCCCTGCAACGGGAACCAGCTTACCGGTCAATACAACGGTTACTATTTCCGGTACTGCATCAGACGTCAATCCGGTGGCCGGGGTGGAAGTTTCAGTTGATGGTGGACAAACCTGGAAAGTTGCCGTCGGAACTACCAATTGGTCTTACAGTTGGACGCCTACAAATACGGGGACCTTTTCAATCAGATCAAGGGGTTATGATGATACGGGCAATATGGAAGTTCCGACATCCAACGGCGTAAATATTATTTCGGTCACGGTTACAAATGCATTACAGGGAGTGTGCCCTTGTAATATCTTCACAACCCAAACTCCGGCTCAAACCACAAGCAATGACGGGCAGGCCATAGAATTAGGTGTCAAATTTCAAAGCAACGTTTCAGGATTTATTACCGGCGTTCGTTTTTATAAGACAACGGGCAATTCTGGCGCTCATACCGGGGAATTATATTCATCCACAGGAACCAGGCTGGCACAAGCCATATTCACCAATGAAACAACGAGCGGCTGGCAGACCGTTTCATTCGGTTCACCGGTTGCCATTACAGCCAACACTACCTACATTGCCGCATACTTCAGCAGTGCCGGAAATTATGTGGGGACTGCCAATTATTTCACTGCTCCTCTGGCGAATAATCCGCTGACCGGATTGGCAGATGGAACTGACGGGGCAAATGCTGTGTATCTTTATACGCCTTCACCGGCTTTTCCAACCAGTTCACCCGGCAATAAACCAAATTACTGGGTCGATGTGGTGTTTAACAATAGTATAGCACCTGTTGCTAGCGCAGGGGTGAACCAGACGATTACCCTACCCATTTCATCAGTTACTCTGAATGGCAGCGGTTCAACCGGAACGATAACCAGTTATAGCTGGACACTAGTTTCCGGACCCAATGCACCAGTTATTTCAACACCTGCTGCAGTCTCGACAACGGTAACCGGATTGGTTCAGGGAACATATGTATTTCAGTTATCCATCAATGGCGGTGTAAGCACTTCACAGGTAACCATCAATGTAAATCCCATTCCACCACCCACTGCGAATGCTGGGGTGAATCAGTCAATAACTTTACCCAATTCATCAGTCACCTTGGATGGCAGTGGTTCATCAGGTACAATTACCAGTTATCTATGGTCAAACGTTTCCGGTCCTAACACACCGGTCATTACAACGCCGACTGCAGTATCCACTACTGTAACCGGACTGATTCAGGGCACTTACATATTCAGCCTATCAGTGAATGGCGGTGTGAGTACATCTCAGGATACCATCACAGTAAATCCAGCGCCGCCGCCCATAGCCAACGCGGGAGCAAACCAGACTATTAACCTGCCCACTTCATCGGTTACGCTGAATGGCAGCGGTTCAACCGGCACAATAACCACTTATTCCTGGACTAGGATCTCAGGGCCTAACACACCAGTCATTACGACACCAACCGCCGTTTCCACTACGGTAACGGGATTGATTCAAGGCATTTATATATTCCAGCTGTCCCTGAACGGAGGGGTGAGTGTTTCCCAGGTAACTGTTACCGTTTTAGCAGTTGGCACTACAACATCCATTTTCACCACCCAGACTCCTGTGCAGACAACAGGTAATGACGGCCAGCCGATTGAGTTGGGTGTAAAATTCAGGAGCAGCACAGCCGGATTTATTACTGGTGTTCGTTTTTATAAAACTACAGGTAATACCGGTGCCCACACGGGGGAATTATATTCATCTACAGGAACACGCCTTGCGCAGGCTGTATTTGCCGGTGAAACAGCAACCGGTTGGCAGACTGTAGTATTCAGCATTCCGGTCGCAATAACAGCGAATACCACTTACGTAGCCGCTTATTTCAGCAGCGCCGGAAATTACGTTGGCACTGCCAATTATTTTACATCTGCCGTGACCAATACTCCGCTGACGGGATTGGCAAATGGAACTGATGGGGCAAATGGAGTATACAAATACACTACATCTCCTGCATTCCCAAACAGCTCCCCGGGCAATAGCCCAAATTATTGGGTTGATGCCGTCTTCTCGGCTACTGTTGCGCCTGTGTCTAATGCAGGTCCGAATCAGACCATTGCGCTGCCGGCCTCTTCGGTCACTTTAAATGGAAGCGGTTCAACAGGCACGATTACCAGTTATTCCTGGACAAAAATTTCGGGACCCAATACGCCGGTCATAACAACACCAAATAATGTATCCACTACTGTAACGGGCTTGATCCAGGGTACCTATGTATTTCAGTTATCTGTAAATGCAGGCGCAAGTACATCTCAGGTAACCATTACTGTGAATCCGGCTCCGCCACCAACAGCAAATGCGGGTACGAACCAGACAATTGCCTTGCCCACTTCATCGGTTACATTAAATGGAAGCGGGTCGACCGGCACAATAACCAGTTATTTATGGACAGGGGTTTCGGGACCCAATACACCGGTAATTACAACGCCAACGGCCGTGTCAACATCCGTAACCGGATTGATCCAGGGCGTGTATGTATTCCGTCTGTCAGTGAATGGCGGTGTGAGCACTGCACAGGTAACCATAACCGTAAATCCGGCCCCCCCACCAGTGGCAAATGCAGGTACAAACCAGACCATTACTTTACCAGTTTCGACTGTAACCTTGAGTGGCAGCGCTTCGACTGGTACGATAACCAGTTATGCATGGACAAGAGTTTCAGGACCTAACACACCAGTCATTACAACACCCGCTGCGGTGACTACAACGGTTACTGGATTGATTCAGGGCACTTATGTATTTAAATTATCGGTGAACAATGGAGTGAGTACGGCACAGGTCACCATCACCGTACTTCCTGCCGGTACGAAAACTACGATTTTCACAACTCAAACACCTACACAGACTACAAGTAATGACGGACAGTCGATTGAATTAGGCGTTAAATTCAGAAGCAGTGTGGCAGGATTTATTACCGGTGTTCGTTTCTACAAAACAACGGGCAATTCCGGCACACATACCGGTGAATTATATTCATCCACCGGAACCCGTCTGGCTCAGGCTGTTTTCGCAAATGAAACAGCGACCGGATGGCAGACTGTGTCTTTCAGCACACCCGTCGCCATTAGTGCTAATACTACCTATATTGCAGCTTATTTTAGCAGTGCCGGTAATTATGTTGGAACGGCCAATTATTTTATCGCCGCTGTAGTGAACAACCCTCTTACAGGACTGGCGAGTGGAACGGACGGCGCTAACGGGATATACAAATACACAACGACACCTGCATTCCCGAACATTTCTCCGGGCAACAAACCGAATTATTGGGTGGATGCAGTATTTAGCACTAGTTCCGGTACCGGACTGGGCGGAGGGGCCTTTGTAAATTTTGGTGTGATTACACCAGAAGAATCAACTACCGAATCTTCTTATTTCCTGGGACAGAATTATCCGAATCCGGTATTCCAGCAAAGTACCCGGATCAGGTACAGTATTCCAATCAGAGGACAGGTTGAACTGATATTGTATGATATACAGGGCAGACTAGTCAAAATATTAGTTAATGAATTCAAAGCCCCGGGCGATTACCTCTATGATCTGAATACATCCGTTCTTGGTAAGGGGATATATTTTTATAGACTGCATTCAGGAAATTATATGGAAGTCAAAAAAATGGTGGTTCAGTAAGTACAAAGGAGGATATTCGCGGTTATTAATTGCTAAACATCAGAAAACCAGCAAATTACCGGTAAATTAAGCCAGTAATTTAGCTGGTTTTTTGTGTTGCAATTCCAGAATTCATTTATTACATTTGTCCATTCCGTCAGGATATTCTCTGATATTCCGTATCCATAATCCTCTGCTAATCGCTGTTTACTTTTAATTATTTATTGAGTAACCTCAAATAGACTTAATGCTATTTATCAATTCAGAAGCGATTGGCTTGTGGTCTTTCGTATCTTCAAATCCGGCCCCGACTATTCTTGCAGTATTTAGTATTTTGATGTTATTAGTTTTTGGACGTCACTTAACTTTTTACTTACGTGCATTTCGCCTGTCTCTGATTATAGCAGGTATTTTCTTCTCACAATTTTCACAGGCACAAAACGCCATTGTAACAGAAAATATATTAGCAGGTAATCCATATTCAGATTGGGGCGTTATTAATGCGGGTGCATTCAGAAACCCGGACCTCAACGGATTCGCCACTGAGATTAGTGTTAACAGAGGATCCACTGTACATTTTAAGATTGACGGGCAGGACCTGGTTAATTATACCATACAAATTTACCGGTTGGGATATTATGATGGAAACGGAGCCAGTTTAAAAGCTGACCTCGGAACTTTCCCGGGTATAAAACAGCCGGCTGGTATCGCTGATCCAGTTACCGGTTTATTGGATTGTAGTAACTGGACAGAGTCAGCATCCTGGGCAATACCTTCTACTGCTGTTTCCGGAATTTATATTGCCAAAATCGAGAGTGCTGCCGGACGTAACCATATCGTATTTATTGTACGTGATGATGCAAGCAATTCAGATTTATTGCTTCAGGCGAATGATGCGACCTGGCAGGCGTACAATGGATACGGCGGAAATAATTTATATAATGGAACGACCAGCTTTCCGAGCGGTCACGCTACCCATGTAAGTTATAACCGTCCCTTCTTTGTTTATAATACCGGATTTTCAACTGACGGAAGAGGTTCGGACTGGTACATGAATGACTCTTATCCCATGCTGAGATGGCTTGAACGTAATGGGTATGATCTCACCTACACCACTAATGTCGATGTGGCTCGTTCCGGAAGTTTACTGTTAAATCATAAAATATTTATTACCGCCGGCCATGACGAATACTGGTCAAGAGAACAAAGAGATAATGTGGAGGCTGCAAGAAATGCCGGAGTTAACTGCGCCTTTTTTACAGGAAACGAAGTTTACTGGAAAACCCGTTGGGAACCCGATGCCAATGGGAATCCCTTTCATACGCTTATTTGTTATAAAGAAGGATCCGTATCTGATGGTGAATCCAGCTGCGGATTTAAGTGTGATGTGACTTCTTCGGTATGGACAGGATTATGGAGATCAGGAGCAGCATATGATGCACCGTTACCAGAAAACGCGCTGACCGGCCAGATCAGCTGGAGCCAATCAGATAATACCTCCATTCAAGTACCTGACACATATAAGAATATGCGCTTTTGGAGAAATACAAGTGTAGCAGGCCTTGCAGTAGGTCAAATCGCCACCCTCGGTACATTTACTCTCGGATATGAGTGGGATTTTGAACAATATCCAAATAGTTATCCCAATGGCCGAATGACGCTTTCGAGTACTACGATCAATAACCATACTCATAAATTATCACTTTACAGATATAATGGATCAGGCGGCCCGCTTGTTTTTGGAGCGGGTACTGTTCAATGGGCATGGGGCCTGGATGATCAGCATTTTGGAGGTATAAATAACCAGGTAAGTAAAGACATACAACAGGCAACAGTCAATCTCTTTGCTGATATGGGTGTACAACCTGAAACAGAACAAAATGATCTGATGCCTGCAACAGCATCAACTGATGTTACCGACCCGGTATCTGTTATCACATCACCCGCTGACGGTTCCAACCAGACTATAAATGGTGTGGTTACTATTAGTGGTACAGCGTCAGACGATAACACGGTAGCAGGTGTTGAAATATCCGTTGATGGTGGCACAACATGGAAAATAGCAAATGGAACTACTAACTGGACTTATAGCTGGACCCCCTTGACTCAGGGTACCTATACGATCAAGTCTCGTGGATATGATGACACAGGCAATATGGAGGTTCCTGTCAATAATGGATCGAATATTATTACAATAACACTTGGACCTTCGGTTTGTCCGTGCCATATATTCACTTCTCAGGTTCCGGTTGCAGGCACAAGTAATGATAATGGTACCAGTAATAATTTAGGAGGACAGGAACTTGGATTAAAATTCCAAAGCGGCAGTGATGGTTATATTACCGGTATTCGCTTTTATAAAACAGCCGGCAATACGGGCACACATATCGGCGAATTATATACAGCTGACGGAACCCGGCTATCTCAGGCTACTTTCACAAATGAAACAGCTACCGGATGGCAGACCGTATCATTTGGTGCACCTGTTCATATAAATGCGAATACAACTTACGTAGCGGCTTATTTCAGCAGTCTTGGAAATTACGTGGAAGACAATGACTATTTCAATGGCAATTCTGTTATTAATAGTCCCTTGATTGCGCTGGCTGAAGGTACTGATGGACCCAACGCACCTTATGTTTATACAGCTGTTCCTGCATTCCCGAATCAATTTTTCGCTTCCGCAAATTACTGGGTGGATGTTACTTTCACTTATACCGCTGATCCCACTGCATTCGCGGGTAATAACCAAACAATCAATCTGCCTTCATCTTCTGTAACCCTGGATGGCAGCGGATCCACCGGTACAATTACGGATTATCAGTGGACCCTGGTTTCGGGACCCAATATACCCACGATCACTACTCCAACTGGCGTTTCTACAACCGTTACAGGATTAATAGAAGGCGTTTATGTATTTCAACTGGCAATAAATAGCGGTTTTAGTACTTCCCAGGTAACTATTACGGTAAATCCACCTCCGCCACCCGTTGCCAATGCTGGAAATGATCAGACAATTCTTTTGCCGGTAACTACCGTAACCCTGGATGGCAGCAATTCGACCGGTGTCATAACAGATTATACGTGGACTAAGATTTCAGGACCCGGCTCACCGGTAATTACAACCCCTACAACAGTATCGACTACTGTAACAGGGTTGACATTGGGAACTTATGTATTCCAGTTGTCATTGAATTCCGGAGTAAGTACTTCACAGGTAACTATAAATGTACTTGATCAGGGATCTTCGATTTCAATATTTACCACACAGGCTCCTCCTGATATAACCAGTAACGATTTTCAATCCCCTGGCATTGAATTGGGCGTGAAATTCCGGTCTGCCGTATCAGGGTTCATCACTGGTGTTAGATTTTATAAAACAACCCTGAATTCAGGAACTCATACCGGCGAATTATATGCGATTGACGGAACAAGATTAGCCCAGGCAGTATTTACAAATGAAACTACTTTAGGGTGGCAGAATGTTACGTTTACAACACCAGTAGCCATAGTGCCCAACACTACTTATGTAGCGGCATATTTTAGTAGTGCCGGTAACTACGTGGGTACTGCCAATTATTTTACTTCGGCCATTGTAAATAGCCCTTTAACTGGATTGGCGGACGGAGCGGATGGACCAAATGGGGTTTATTTATATACGGCTACACCCTCTTTCCCTATCAACTCTCCGGGCAATCATCCGAATTATTGGGTAGATGTTCTTTTCACTGAAGGATCGATTCCGTTACCTGTTACCTATCTCAATTTCACAGTCTCCAAACAGGGAAGTGATGTCAAACTGCAATGGACCACTTCAATGGAACAAAACAACAGGGGATTCGAAGTGCAGCGTAGCACGGATGGCTCAAGTTGGAATGTTATCGGGTTTGTTAAAGGCATGGGGAACAGTCAAGCCAGCCTGTATTATTCCTTTGCGGATAAACTTATTGAAGAGGGTATTTATTATTATCGGTTACGCCAGGTGGATTATGATGGCAAATCGGAAATTTCCAAAATACTGCAGGTCAGTTATGGGCTGAACCTCTCACTGGAATTATTGCAGAATCGTCCGAATCCTTTCAATTCAGTCACGACCATCGATATGATTATTCCCAAGGCGGGCAGGGTAGAACTCATATTATATGACCAGATGGGCAGACCTTTGCAGCAGTTGATGAATGAAGTTAAGATGGCTGGCAAGTACTCCATACCGGTGAACAGAAATGGATTAAGTTCCGGTACATATTATTATAAATTAAGTGCACTGGGTCAAACCCTCGTAAGGAAGATGACCATATTGTAATCATCACAAAAAATAAAAGCCGCTGAGTGATCAGCGGCTTTTTTATTCATAGAAATAGATAGTTTTATTGTTACTGAAAGTAGATTTTAGAATGCGTTTTTATCACCCTGGAATGTTACCAGTACCGTTAAGACCATAATTTTTAAATCCAGGTATAGTGACCAGTTTTCCATATACCAGGTGTCGTATTCCACTCTTTTCTTCAGAAATTCATTGTCCTTGATTTCTCCTCTGTAACCATTTACCTGAGCCCAGCCGGTAAGTCCTGGTTTAACAAAGTGCCTGATCATATATTCTTTATACAATTCTGCAAAATGTTCTGTATGTTTTAGCATGTGAGGTCTCGGTCCCACTAAAGACATATCCCCGAGAAAAATGTTCAGGAATTGCGGAAGTTCATCAACATTTGTTTTACGCATAATGCGTCCCAGCCTCGTAACCCGGTCGTCATTCCGGCTTACCTGAACGGAATCGGCCTGGTCATTTACCCGAAGGCTGCGGAATTTAATACAACGAAATGGCTGATTGTTTTTACCTGATCTTAACTGGATGAAGAAAACCGGTCCTTTT
>Ga0157376_10001442_pt1 | contig 15638 bp, 12 predicted proteins | sample M45metaG_FD_121801 | JGI IMG/M metagenome (GOLD analysis project Ga0157376, IMG submission 121801) | Miscanthus rhizosphere microbial communities from Kellogg Biological Station, Michigan, USA - M4-5 metaG | ecosystem: Host-associated > Plants > Roots > Rhizosphere > Soil | place: USA: Michigan... | reverse complement strand
GCGGGGAGAGGGTTGGGGTGAGGGGTGCGTGATCGAGCAGCGGAGGTCGGGAAATGAAAGATTTCCTGCATGAACTGCCTCGCCTACAAGCGGAGAGGCTGGCCCCTCACCCTGCCCTCTCCCCATCATTCGATGGGGAGAGGCGAAGTCACACTCGGCTGATCCTTTTCATCGGGTGCTCGCCTATGGACCGCCGAATGCGGAGAAAGCGCCTAGCCGCTGGCTGCGTTCAGAGCAGCGGTATCTTCCGCGGCAAGCTGCAAGCGCGCTGCGACCAGAATCTCCTCGAGCTGACCGACACTCGTCGCGCTGACAATCGGCGCCGTGATGCCGGGCCGGGCGATCAGCCACGCGAGCGCGACTTGCGCCGGCGTCGCGCTGCGGCGCAGGGCAACCTCGTCGAGCGCCGCGAGAATGCGCAAACCACGCGCGTCGAGATGCTTTCTCACGCCCTGCCCGCGCGCGCTCTTGGCCAGATCCGCTTGGCTGCGGTACTTGCCGGTCAGAAATCCGGAGGCGAGACCGTAATAGCTGATGACGCCGACATTTTCCCTGCGTACCAGCGGTTCGAGTTCGGCTTCGTAGCCCGCGCGCGCGACCAGGTTGTATTCCGGCTGCAGCGTTTCATAACGCGGCAAATTATACTTTTTCGCAACCGCCAGCGATTCGGCCAGACGCGCCGCCGTGAAATTCGACGCGCCGATCGCGCGCACCTTGCCCTGTTCGATGAGTTTCGCGTAGGCCCCCAGCGTTTCCTCGATCGGCGTTGCCGGATCGTCCTGATGCGACTGGTACAGGTCGATCGTGTCGACGCGCAGGCGCCGCAGCGAATCCTCGACCGCAAGGGCGATATTCGCCGCACTCAGGCCTGGCCGCCGCGCAAGCTTGGCAACCTTCGTCGCGATCAGCACCTTGTCGCGCTTGCCCGAGCGCGCCAGCCATTTGCCGATGATCGTCTCGGACTCGCCGCCCTGGTGGCCGGCGACCCAAGACGAATAGCCGTCGGCCGTGTCGATGAGGTTGAATCCGGCGTCGACGAACACGTCGAGCAGCGCGAACGACGCCGCTTCGTCCGCCGTCCAGCCGAATACGTTGCCGCCGAGCGCGATCGGCGCGGTCTCGAGCGCGGAACGTCCAAGCCTGCGTTTGATCATCGCCGGTACTCCATGGCCCGTGAAGTGATCGACATGGGGGCAGCGTACAATGCTTCAATCGCGACGCCGATCGCTCTATCCTGAGCACCATGAGCGAATCCGCTTCATCATGACTGCCCTGACCCAGCGCGAAATCGCGCTCGACCCGGACGACAGCGAGCGTCTGGCCAATCTGTGCGGCCCGTTCGACGAACACCTGCGCCAGATCGAACTGCGCCTTGGCGTCGAGATCGCCAATCGCGGTAACCAGTTTCGCCTGAGTGGCGCCGAGCATTCGGTCAGGCTTGCCGAGCGCGTGCTGCAAGATCTCTATGAGGCGACCGAGACCGAGACACTGACCGGACCGCAGATCAACTTGCGCTTGTCCGAATCCGGCATCGACGCGCTCGACGCGAAAGCAGCTGAAGGCGCGCACGAGATCGCGATCAAGGTCAAGCGCGGCACCGTGCACGGGCGCGGCGCGAACCAAAAGCGCTACCTGCACGAGATCGCCACGCACGACATCAACTTCGGTGTCGGTCCTGCCGGCACCGGCAAGACCTATCTGGCCGTGGCCATGGCGGTCGATGCGCTGAACGAAAACCGCGTGCAGCGGCTGATCCTCGTGCGGCCGGCGGTCGAAGCCGGCGAGAAACTCGGCTTCCTGCCGGGCGACCTGACCCAGAAAGTCGATCCGTATCTGCGCCCGCTTTACGATGCGCTCTACGAGATGCTCGGCATCGACAAGGTCATGCGCCTGATCGAGCGCAATGTCATCGAAATCGCGCCGCTTGCGTACATGCGCGGCCGCACGCTCAACGATTCGTTCGTGATCCTCGACGAAGCGCAGAACACCACTGTCGAGCAGATGAAGATGTTCCTCACGCGCATCGGGTTTGGCTCGGCTGCCGTCGTGACCGGCGATGTCACGCAGATCGACCTGCCGCGCCACATCAAATCGGGCCTGCGCGACGCGATCGAGGTGCTGCGTGGCGTCGATGGCATCAGCTTCACGTTCTTCACGGCCCGCGACGTCGTGCGCCATCCGCTCGTGCAGCGCATCGTGCGCGCGTATGAGAGCAGGGAAGCGGGGGACACCAAACGCGATCCGGACTCGGACGGCACGAAGACGTGAGACCACCTCCGGCGTTGGGCGTCTTCGTCCGGTACCAGGCCGGGCGCAAGGGCGTCCCGGCGTCGCGATCATTCGAGCGTTGGGTCCGGGAGGCGCTGCGCGGACATCGTAAGGGCCGCAGCCAAGTCAACATCGTCCTGTTCGACGAAATCCGGGCTCGCGAGTTGAATCGCCAATATCGCGGCAGGGACTACGCGACGAACGTGCTGAGTTGGCCGTACGCGCCGGCGCCACGCGAAAAGGGCGGGTTGCTCGGCGACCTGGCAATCTGTCCCGCCGTCGTGGCGCGCGAAGCGGCCGACCAGGGCAAGCCGCTGCGCGATCATTATGCGCACCTGACGGTCCACGGCGTGCTGCACCTGCTCGGCTACGATCACGAAGCGCCGCGCCAGGCAGTGCGGATGGAACGGCTCGAGTGCAAGATCCTAGCGGAACTGGGAATATCGGACCCCTACGCCTGACTCTCGTTTTTCCCTAACTATTTGAAATTGCAGTATTTATTTATACGTCATTGAAATTCGGCTAGAATAGGCTGCTCGCCCGCACGGGCTCTGCTTCCAACGCAATGAACGAGGACCACCCTAGTACCCAGCCGGCTCGCACCTGGCTGGAGCGCATTTCCCACTTGGTATCGGGCGAACCGCGCAACATCGACGAACTGCTGGACGAACTGCGCAGTGCGCAGGCCAATGGCCTGCTGTCGAACGACACCCTGTCGATGGTCGAGGGAGCGATCGAAGTCGCCGACCTGCGCGTACGCGACGTGATGATCGCGCGCACCCACATGGTATCCCTGCCGGTGTCGGCGCCACTCGACGAGGTCGTCCGGCGCGTCATCGAGTCCGGACATTCGCGTTTCCCCGTTCATGGCGACGATCCCGACGAAATCCTCGGCATCCTGCTCGCCAAGGACCTGCTCAAGTGCTTCGTCGACAATTCGGCGCCGTGCAATATCCGCTCGCTGCTTCGGCCGACGGCGCTGATTCCGGAATCGAAGAAGCTCAACATCCTGCTCAAGGAATTCCGCCTGTCGCGCAACCACATGGCGATCGTGGTCGACGAATACGGCGGCATCAGCGGCCTGATCACGATCGAGGACGTGCTCGAGGAAATCGTCGGAGAGATCGACGATGAGCACGACGAGGAGGATCCGGCGCGCAAGAAGCTGATCCAGCCGCAGACCGATGGCGCATTCCTGGTCAACGCGCTGACCCCCATCGCCGACTTCAACGCCCGCCTCGGCAGCGAGTTCGCCGACGATGAGTTCGATACGATCGGCGGGATGGTCACGTCGGAATTCGGCCATCTGCCCGAAACCGGCGAGGAGGCCGCGATCGGCGGCTTCCTGTTCCGCGTCACCCGCGCCGACGATCGCCGCGTGCTGCAGTTTGCGGTGCGCGTGCACGATGCCTGATGCGATAGTGGCCGGTCGGCCACTGGCGCGCGCGCTGCTCGCGTTGACAGCGCTGTTGTTTGGTGCGCTGCCGCTTGGCGCACAGGAAACGCCGCCCGAGCCCGGCGCGAATCTCGATGTCGCGCTGATCACGTTCGGCCCCGGCGAGGAAATCTGGGAGCGCTTCGGTCACAACGCGATCGAGATCCGCGACCGTTCCACGGGTAACGCGCGCTGGTACAACTACGGCATCTTCGATTTCGCCCAGCAGAACTTCTTCCTGAATTTCGCGCGCGGGCTGATGACCTACCGCGTTGCCGAAGGCTATCCCTCCGAAGAGCTGCCGGTATACGTGGAAGAAGGCCGCTGGGTCATCGAGCAGCAGCTGAACCTGACGCCGCCGCAGCGCGCGCAGCTCGCCGAATTCCTGGCCTGGAACGTGCGACCCGACAACGCGCAATACCGCTACGACTACTTCACGGCAAACTGTTCGACGCGCGTGCGCGATGCGCTGGACACCGCCGTGGGTGGGGCGATCAAGGCGCAGACGATCGCGCCGTCGCGGGGCTTCACGTTTCGCATGGATGCCGATCGCCTGATGCGGCCGGATCCGGCAGTGATGCTGGCGATGGATGCCGGGCTGGGTCCGTATGCGGATCGCCGGCTGTCATTCTGGGACGAAAGCTTCGTGCCGATGGAGTTCATGCGCCACATGCGTGAGATCCGCGTTCCGGATGAGAGCGGCAAACTGAAGCCGCTGGTTGCGCGCGAAACGCAGTTGGCTGGTGCGCGCCTCGCCGATCCGCCGGCGTTTGCGCCGGACTGGGTCTGGCGCGCGCTCGTTGCAGGCAGCCTTTCGGGGTTGCTGCTGCTCGGTCTGGCCTATCTGCACCGCCGTGCGTGGGCGCGCCTGGCCTTCGCGATGATTGCCAGCGCAGTCGCGCTGACGCTCGGCATCGGCGGTGTCGTGCTGCTCGGCCTGTGGACGCTGACCGACCACGTCTCGGCGTGGCGCAACGAAAACCTGCTGCTGTTCAACCCGCTGTGCCTGCTGCTGTTGCCGTGCTGGTTCGGCGCGTTCCGCGCGCGCTGGCGTCCGTCGAGGTTCTCCTGGCGCATCGCGATGACGATTGCGTTCTGCGCGGCCCTGGCGTTTTTCATGAAGATTTTTCCGGCGTTCGCCCAGGACAATCGTTTCTGGATCGCCTTGCTGCTGCCGTTGCACTTGGCGTTCGCCCTGATCTTGACCCGAGTGCGCAGCCGCTCATTCGCCTGAGATTGCGCGCGTGCGCCCGGCTCCGGCATGATGCGCCATCGCATGCCGCACGGCGTTCGTCATGAATGATTCGACATCGCTGCCGTCCGATCAGCCGATGCTGGTCAACTGCATCGCCTATTCCACGGATGGGCGCAAGGTCCGCGATATCTCTCTGGATGAGATCAGCGATTTCCTCTCCCAAGGTGCGTTCGTCTGGGTTGGACTGCACGAACCCGATGAACCCCTGCTCGAAAAGCTGCAGGCGGAGTTCGGCCTGCACGATCTCGCCATCGAAGACGCGCACAACGCCCATCAGCGGCCGAAGATGGAGTTGTACGACGATTCGTTGTTCATCGTGCTGCACACCGCGCAGGTTGTCGCCGCCAAGATCGAATTCGGCGAGACGCACATATTCGTCGGCCACAACTATCTCGTCACCGTGCGTCACGGCGCCTCGCTGTCATATGCGCCCGCGCGCAAGAGCTGCGAGCAAAATCGCGAGCTGCTCTCGTTGGGACCAAGCTACGCCTTGTACGCCGTGCTCGATTTCATCGTCGACAATTTCCTGCCGATCGTCAGCACATTCAAGGAAGAGCTGCACGAACTCGAAAAAGACATCTTCGAGGACACCTTCAACCGCGAAGTCGTCGAGCGCCTGTACCTGCTCAAGCGTGAACTCGTGACGCTGCGCTTGGCCGTGTCACCGCTGCAGGACATCCTCAACCAGCTCATGCGTTTTCACGGCAACCTGATCCGTGAGGAAATTCGTCCGTACCTGCGCGACGTGTTCGATCATGCCGCGCGCATCAGCGATTCGACCAACGCGATGGGCGAGTTGCTGACCGCGGCGATGTCGGTAAACCTGGCAATGGTTTCGGTCGGCCAGAACGAAGTCGTCAAGCGACTGGCGGGCTGGGCCGCGCTGCTTGCGGCGCCAACCTTGATCGCCAGCTGGTACGGCATGAACTTCCACCACATGCCCGAACTGGACAAGCCTTACGCCTACCCGGTCTTGATCGTGCTGACGGTTTCCGTCTGCGTGGGCCTGTTCGTGCTGCTGCGGCGCGCGAAGTGGCTTTGAGTCGGTCCGCTTGACCCGGTCAGCCATGGAAGGCGGTCGAACTTGCACCTGGACCGGGAGTCTACGACTAAAGGCTAATAGGTCATGTGCGCTTGCGTCTTGACCGCGCGCCTTCGCTCGCCGACGCTACGATTTGGATTGTTGCAATCGCCAGGATCGCAGACGCAAACTGGCGGCCGATAGCGGCCGACTCCTGAACACCAACCGGAGAGACACGATGAACGCACTGGCAGGCAAACTGGTCTGGCTCGTGATCGCCGCGATTGGCGCGGTCTGTCTCGGAGTGATCGCGCTCGAGCGTGGCGAGAGCATCAATGCGATCTGGCTCGTCGTCGCGGCTCTCTGCGTATTCTCGATCGGCTACCGCTTCTATTCGAAGTTCATCGCCGACAAGGTCCTGCGCCTGGATCCGACGCGCGCGACGCCAGCTGTACTTCGCAACGACGGCCTCGACTACGTGCCGACCGACAAGTGGATCGTCTACGGCCATCACTTCGCCGCGATCGCCGGCGCCGGCCCGCTTGTCGGACCCGTGCTGGCTGCACAGATGGGTTACCTGCCCGGCACGATGTGGATCCTGTTCGGCGTGGTGTTCGCCGGCGCGGTCCAGGACTTCATGGTTCTCGGCATCTCCCTGCGCCGCGACGGCCGCTCGCTCGGCCACATGTTGCGCGCCGAACTCGGCAACGTCGCCGGCGTGATCTGCATGATCGGCGTACTGGCGCTGATGATGATCGTGCTGGCCGTGCTCGCACTGGTCGTCGTCAAGGCGCTTGCGATCAGTCCCTGGGGAACGTTCACGGTCGCCTGCACGATTCCAATCGCGCTGTTCATGGGCGTGTACCTGCGCTATCTTCGGCCCGGGCGCGTGCTCGAAGTGTCGATCATCGGCCTGGTGCTGCTGCTCCTGTCGATCTGGTACGGTGGCCAGGTATCGCTCGATCCGGAGATGGCCAAGCACTTCACGTTCGGCCCTGGCCAGCTAGCCTGGCTGCTGATCGGCTACGGCTTCTTCGCCTCCGTGCTGCCGGTCTGGCTGCTGCTCGCGCCGCGCGATTATTTGTCCACGTTCCTGAAGATCGGCACGATCGCGCTGCTCGCGCTTGCGATCTTCTTTGCCGCGCCGTACATGCAGATGCCGGCGGTGACCAAGTTCATCGACGGCACCGGCCCGGTGTTCCAGGGCAACCTGTTTCCGTTTCTTTTCATCACCATCGCATGCGGCGCGGTCTCCGGCTGGCATTCGATGATTTCGTCCGGCACCACGCCGAAGCTGCTCAGCAACGAGCGCGAGGCGCGCATGGTCGGTTACGGCGGCATGCTGACCGAAGCATTCGTCGCGATCATGGCGATAATTGCCGCAAGCGCGCTGCAGCCCGGTGTCTATTTCGCGATGAACTCGCCGACTGCACTGATCGGCGCCGACGTGCAGAGCGCCGCGACTGCGATCAGCCAGTGGGGCTTCGTCGTCACGCCGGACCAACTCACGCAGACCGCGAAGGACATCGGCGAAACCACGATCCTGGCGCGAGCAGGCGGAGCACCGACCCTCGCGGTCGGCATGGCGCAACTGCTGCATTCGATGATACCGAGCGCAAACCTGATGGCGTTCTGGTACCACTACGCGATCCTGTTCGAAGCGCTGTTCATCCTGACCACCGTCGATGCGGGCACGCGCGTCGCGCGCTTCATGATCCAGGAACTGGCCGGCCTCGCGGTACCGGCGCTGAAGAACACCGAGTCGTGGATCGGCAACGTCGTCGGCTCCGGGATCTGCGTTTCGCTCTGGGGCTACGTCCTCTATCAGGGCGCCGTCGATCCTCTCGGCGGGATCAATTCGCTGTGGCCGCTGTTCGGCATCGCCAACCAGATGCTCGCCGCGATCGCGCTGACGCTGTGCCTTGTCGTGGTCGTCAAGAAGAAGCTCGAGCGCTATGCGTGGGTGCCGGGCGTGCCGGCGCTATGGCTCGTGATCTGCACGATGACGGCGGCCTGGGTCAAGATGACTGACCCGAAGATCGGCTTCCCGGCAATCGCCGCGAAATATGCGGATGCAGTGGCGCAGAACAAGCTGCTCGCTCCGGCCAAATCGGCCGAAGAGATGCAGCGCATCATCTTCAACAACCAACTCGACGCGGCGCTCACCGCGATGTTCATGCTGCTCGTCGTCGCGACGGTCGTGTTCGGCGTTACCGCCATCATGAAGGCGCGTCGCGCCGCACAGCCGAGCGCGGTCGAAGAGCCATATATCGCACTGGCATCGGTGGCCCGATGAGCGGAGAATCGATCGCGATGGACACAATGAACAATGCGGGCGCGATCCTGCGCCACTTCTGGCGCCAGGCCGTGCGTATGGGGCGCCTGACGATCGGCGTACCGGACTACGATACCTACGTCCGGCACCTGCGCTCGCACCATCCCGAGCGCGAGGTTCCGACCTACGAGCAGTTCTTCACCGAGCGCCAGGACGCGCGTTACAAGAACGGCGGCAACCGCGGCTGCTGCTGAACGAAGACACGACACCTAACGTCGTCATCCCCGCGCAAGCGGGGATCCATCTTGATCCTGCGTGCTGAAAATTCCCGCTTGACCAGTTGCGCTGTTGATAGACGCGGGAATGACGTCATGGCTGGTGTGTCCATCGCCCTCTCCGGAGACGCTTCACAAGTCGAAACTCAACCCGATCCAGCCCGCACGCGGAGCGCCCGGACTGACCAGGCGCGGATCGGTGAATTGCGGCAGCACGGTCGTCGGGTTGCCGATCACGCCGAAGTCCGAATAGCGCCGGTCGAAAATGTTCTGCAGGCGCACATACGTGGAGAAATGTCCACCGAAGCGCCACGACGCGCGCAGGTTCACGATCGTGAATCCGCCGAGTGGCGGGAGCAGATTGGCCTCGTCGCCGCGCAGGTATTGTGCGCCATTGTATAAAATGTCACCTCCGACGGAGAGGCCCTGAATGAGAGCATAGTCGGCGCCGAACTTGAGCGTGTCCTGCGGCAGTCCGGGCAGGCGTTTGCCCGCTTCGACCAGGATCAACCCGGTTTCGGGGTCGGCGTCCGGATGATTGGCGCTGGTCTCGGTGAACGCGGTGAGGAATTTCGCATCCAGGTGCGTGTAGTTGACGAACCAGTCGACACGATTGTCCAGCGCCTTGCCGGACAGTGATCCTTCGAAACCCTGCCGGCGCGTGTCGCCGACATTGGCGAAGTAGCCCTCGTTCGACTGCGCGCCGCCGGTGGATTGGAACAGGATGTCGTCCGCGTTGGTCGTATGGAACAGCCCGGCTTTCCAGGTTGTCTTGCCAAACCAGCCGTCGCTGAAGCTGCCGCGTAGACCACCTTCCCAGTTCTTCGCCACGACCTGTTTCAGTGGCGGGTCGGCGACGAATTCGTTGGGCAGCTTGCACGGCGCATCCGGACTCGAGCATGCCAGTTCGACCGCGGTCGGCGACCGCGTCGATTCGCTGTAGCCGCCGTAGAAATTCACCGCCGGGCTCCATTGGTAAGTCAACCCGAGAGCCGGATTGACGCGATGGAAGCTGTGGTCGCCGTTGAGGTCGGGGTTCTCGCCGCTGAGATCCTGGATCACCGAGTGGGTGTGGTTGTAGCGCAGTGAGGCGGACACGGCGAGGCGCTCGGTCAGGCTCCACGTGTCGGTCGCATAGAAGCCGACGTTGACGTTGTAGGCGTAGACACTCAGCGCGTCGTCCGGAACGAACACTCCGGTGTTCGCCGATGTGATCGAACTCAGGGGCAGGTCCGGATAGATAAGCAACGTCGCCGCTTCGAGCTGTGCACTGTAGTCGACGCGTCCATGGTCGTAGTCGAGGCCGGTGACGAACTGGTTGCGCTTGCCGAACAAGTCGGGCTTGAACGCCCATTGCAGCGAGCCGCCGTAGCTGAGCTGCTTGCGCACGCCGATATTGTTGATCGCGTTGAAATCGGCGGAAACCCGATCGCCGAACTGGTCGAGCACGGCCGAACCGTCGTCATTGCAGAGATAGCTTTCCTCGTCTTCGCACTCTTCGAAGTCGGTAGCATCACCATTGTATGAGCGCGTATTGACCTGGCGCTCGAAGAGCGTCGCGGACAAGGTCGATTCGCTGTTGAAGTTGAACGTGCCCTCGGCGCTGATCAGGCTGTAATAGTTCTGCGTGCGATCCGGCGCGGTGAAAACGCTCTCGGGCCGGATCTCTATCGCCTCGATCGGCGACGCGCCGTTGCCGTTCAACTTGGTTTCGGAGTGCGCCAGGTGCAGGTCGGCGCTGGCGCGTTCGTCACGGAAACTCAGCGTGCCGAGGAACGCCGTTGCATTCGAGTTCGAGTAGTCGCGCCAGCCTTCTTCCTCGAAATGATTCGCGAGCAGGTAGTAACCCCATGTGCCATTGTTGCCGCCGCCCTGGATCGTGCTTTCGTTGCGGCCGAACGAGCCGGCCGAGACATCGGCGTGCAGGCCTGGATCGGTGAAGCCATTCTTGCTGCGGATCACGATCGTTCCACCGAGCGTGTTCAAGCCGAAGATCGGGTTTGCGCCGGACAGCAGCGACATCGTCGAGATCAGTTCCTCCGGGATCAGGTCCCAGTTGACGCTGTCGCCGAAGACCTCGTTGACGCGCACGCCATCGAGGTACACCGACACTCCCTGCGACCCGCCGAGCAGCGGCGACGCGGTGAACCCGCGGAATTGCAGGTTCGGCTGCAGCGGATTGTTCTGCGCCGAGTTGATCGTAACGCCGGTCATGTTGTGGTTCATGTAGTCGGTGATGCTCAGCGTCTGCGTGCGCTCGAGCTCGCCGCTGGTCGTCGACTGCACGTTGTATGGAATCATCATCTCCGGCAACGACGCGCCCTGCTGCGGCGTGATGGCGATGACGTGAATCGTCTCGAGGTCGGTCGCCTCGTCGGCAGCGTCGCGCGCGGGTTGCGCCGACTGCGCCTCCGCGTCGGCGGCCGCGCTGGCCGGCGCTATCGGCAACAAGCCGCCGAGCGCGACCAATAGCGCACCGAGCGCGGCGCGCGCCATCCCCTGTTGCCGATTCATCCGTGCACAAACCCTTTTCGTGGCGATGCCTGTTTCTACCGCATCGCCCCGGCTTGTGCGGCATGTCGCTGCGCTTCGGGAAGTGCTCCCGGATCCGATCGGGAAAGTTTCCCGAAATACGCGCGCAGCTGTACCGTTTCCAGGTCAGCGCGGCGTTCCGACCTTCAGCGCGCGAGCACGAACGCCGCTGCCAGCCGCAAGCCTGGTCGGTCGCTGCCGGGTTGCGCCGGTCCGATCTCCAGGTCACTGCCGAGTGCCCAAGCGCGCTCGCGCATGCCGGCAAGCCCGTTGCCGAGTTGCAGGCTGCCCGTGTCGTCGCCAATGCCGATGCCGTCGTCCTCGACCGACCACGACACGGATCCATTGCCCTCGTCCGCGAGCGACACGACCACGTTCGCCGCGCGCGCGTGACGCACGCTGTTCGTCAGGGCTTCCTGGCTCAGGCGATAGATCGTCAGGGCGATGTCGTCCGGTATGTCGACGTCGGTGTCGAACTGCAGCGCGAAGCGGGTCTGCTCGCCGAGCCGATCGTTCCAGCTGCGCACGAGGTCGGCGATGAGTCCGCGCAGCGACGCGCCGAAGCCCGCGGCGCGCGCCTCGGCCGGGTGGAGCCGCGACAACAGGCCGCGAATGTCTTGCTGAAGATGCTGGCACTGGCCGTCCATGCCGGCAACGACGTCGCGCAACGGTGGTTGATCCGCGCACCTGCGCAGCAGCCAGCTGACGTCGGCGCGCAGCGCGGTCAGGCGCTGGCCGAATTCATCGTGCAGTTCGCGCGACAGGCGCAGGCGTTCGTCTTCCTCGGACGACACGAGTTTCAGGCTCAACGCGCGGCGCTGCTCCTGGGCCGTGGCCAGAGTGCCGGCCATGTGGTTCAACGCGCGGCCAATCGCATCGGCTTCGCGGAACGGCAGCGGCGGCACGCGATGGGAAAGTTCGTTCCGCTGAAACCGGTCGATCGCGGCGAGCACGGGCGCCATTGGCGCGAGCGCGCGCCGTAGCGTCCAGAGCACGGCGAGCACCATCGCTGCGGCGTAACCCAGCAGGACCAGCAGCATGCCGACGAGATTGTCGAGCGCCTCCTGCTGCTCGCTCGCAGGATTCAGCGACAACGTCGCGAGAAACCGGCTGCTATCGTCGCGCTGCAGCAGCCACGGCCCGGAAGGATCGAGCGCAGGAGACGGTATGCCCGGCGTTATTGCCGCAAACGCACGCTGCAGCACTGTCGGCGGATCTTCCGCGCTCGGCGCAACCAGCACCCGGCCATCGCCATCGCTGAGCGTGAAACGCACGTGGCGCAGGTTCTTCGACGAATTGATCTCGCGCAACGCAGCGAGATTCGCGTCGATTCCGCCAGCCGGTCCGTTCTCGAGCGCATACAGATTCTCGAACAGGCGCACTTCGTCGGCGGCGCCACGCTCCTCGCGCTTGACGTCGAATTGCGCGCGCCACAGCGCAAGCCAAAGGCCGGCCAACAAAATCAGCAGGCTGATGGCGACGATGCGCCGGACGATATAGCGGGACATGTTCATCGCTATTCTAGATTTCGCAGCGAGGCTAGCGGCTCGACCGCGGTTCGAGCAGGTCCTGGTGCAGCGCCATGCGCATCAGCTCGATGTCGCTGGCAACACCCAGCTTCTGCTTGATCAGTGTGTGGTAGTTCGCAACGGTCTTGGCGCTCAGGTTCAAGGCGCGCGCGATATCGGCTGGGGCGCGGCCGGACACGAGCTGACGAAAGATCTCGAACTCGCGCGTCGACAGCAGCTTCAGCGGGTCGTTCGTACCGGCTACGCGCGAAACCGCCACGGCGTGCGCGATATCGGGGCTCAGGAAAATCCGCCCCGCCGCAATCTCGTAGACTGCCTTGACCAGGATTTCGGGCGCGCTGCTTTTCGTCACGTAGCCGCGTGCGCCGGCCGCCATCGCGCGCTCGGCCATCGCGGCGTCCTCATGCATGCTGAAAATGATCACGCGCGCGTCGGGCGCGCGCCCGAGCAGGCGCCGCGTCAGCGCCAAGCCGCTCGTATCGGGCATCGAGATGTCGACGACCAGCACGTCTGGCCGGTGCTCGAGGTAGCCGCGATAGGCCTGCTCGCCGGTTTCGGCTTCGGCAACGACGGTGATGTTTGGATATTCCTCGAGCAGGCGGCGGAAGCCGGAACGCACGATCGCATGATCGTCGACCAGCATCACTCGGGTACTGTCGCGGCTCATCGGGCGCCTTCACGCATCGGGGGCATGACGGATGATCGCACGCGTCGCGCGAAAATCATCCAGGTCGGGAAAATTTCCCTGCCGCTGGAAAGCCGCTGTTTCGAACAGCACATGAACCGCTACACTCCGGCCCTGCCCGCTGCGCGAACCGCTGCGTCTGCGAGCGGTCTCACCGGTTGCCGCCATTTGCTCTTCACCAGTCTGCTGTCAACGCGAGGTTCGCCGCATGAATGTCCTGTCGTACCGCTCTTGTGCCTCGTTGATCGCGGCGACCCTGCTTCTGGCTGGATGGCAGAACGCCGTTGGCGCGCCCCATGCCTACGTTGCCAACCAGAACGATGGGACGGTGTCGGTCATAGACACGCAGAGCGACGAAGTCGTCCGTACCCTGGACCTGCACGCGAAAGCCGACGGCAAGCTGCAGGCGGCGATCGCCGACCGCGCGGAAAAGACCTTGTTTGTCGTCGATGCGACCGGTAGCAAGCTGATCGTCGTCGACCTTGCCAGCGGCGAAATCCGCACGCGCGTCGCCGCGGGCCAAAGCCCCGAGGGCGCGAGCATGTCGCCAAACGGCAAGCAGATCGCGGTCTGCGGCGAGGACGACAACCTCGTGACGATGATCGACGTGGCCACGCAGAAGGTGTTGCGCACGATCGCCACGCAAGGCAAGAATCCGGAACACTGCGAGTTTTCGGATAACGGCCGCTGGTTGCTGACGAGCAACGAAAACTCCAATGACGTCGACATCATCGATCTGGATGCTGGACGCTCGGTCGCGCTCGTGCCGACCAGCGGTCACCCGCGCGGCATCGCGATCCTGCCCGACAACCGCACGGCCTATGTCGCGCAGGAGACCGGCGCGGGCGTCGACCTGATCGACATTGCGCAGCACAAGGTCACCAAGTCGATCGCTACCGGCGTTCGCCCTGCCGGCGCGATCACGAGCACCGACGGCAAACGCGTCTATGTGGCAAACGGGGGCGGCGGCACGGTGTCCGTCATCGATGTTGCGGCCGGCAAAGTCGTCGCCGACGTCCCGGTCGGCAAGCGCGCGTGGAACATGGCGCTGACCGCAGACGGCCGCAAGCTGTACGTCGCCAACGGGCGCTCGAACAGCGTCAGCGTGATCGACACGACATCGCTCAAGGCGGTCAAGGAAATCCCCGTCGGCGCGGTGCCTTGGGGCGTGAGCATCACCTCGTCGCCGTAGAAACTTCCGGTTGGCCTGTACCGGCGAGTCTTCCGCACAGGCGTTGCCCGGTAAGGCTGTCCGCGCACGCGTCACGGATGGCGCAGTGGCCAGTTGCCACTGTCACGCCCCGGGAACACTTCTTATTGCAGTGCGGCATTAAAAAAAGCAGCAGGTTCGCAAACCACTGATTCCATGAGCCTTCGTCGAACGCATCGATTCTTTCCCGGTGGAGATTTGCGTGGCATAGCCATTGCTATAGAGGTTGCGCGGCGCTAGCCATCGAAGTGCGTCAACTGTTTCACTTGGTGCCACTAGAGCCGGTAACGTCGCGTTTGCCGCATCAAGAACGCGTTGCATGCAGGGAGATTTCATACGGAAGAGCAGGCAGGGCAAAGGCAAGGCGATTCGTCATCGGCGTTCGAGTGCAGTGATGTGCCCGGCGCCACTCGCAGTGGCAGCAACAAAAACATAAACCCCGCATCAGAAGGGAGGAGATGAGATGATTTGGCTTACAGCAAAGCAGCAAGCAAAGACTTGGGTCGCCGCGGTTGCGCTCGTGGCAACTTGCGGCGCCGCAGTGGCTGGCTCGGACGCCGAGCAGTTCGCACGTTTCAAGGATGCGAACCAGTGGGGCGCACCCGCGGGTGATCTCAACCAGACCCGCTACAGCACGCTCAAGGACATCAATGCAGGCAACGTCAAGGACCTGCAGATGACTTGGGCGCAGTCGACTGGCGCACTGCGTGGACATGAGGGCCAACCCCTGGTGATCAGCGATGTCGGCGGCAAGCCGATGATGTTCTTCATCAGCGGCTGTCCGGACATGTCCAAGTGCAACATCGTCCAGGCACTCGATCTGTCCAATCCCGACCAGCCGGTCCAGGTCTGGCACTACATGAAGACCAGCGGCCGCGATGAATCGGCAGTTCCGCGCGCATGTTGCGACACGGTCAACCGTGGCGGTTCGTATGCCGACGGCAAGTTCGTGTTCGGCACACTCGACGGCTACCTCATCGCTCTGGATGCGGCGACCGGTAAAGAAGCATGGGTCGTCAAGCATGCACATCCGGACAAGGGCGAAACGATCACGCCTGCTCCGATCATCGTCAACGACAAGGTGTTCATCGGTTTCGGCGGCGACGAATTCGCCGCGCGCGGCCGTGTTACCGCCTATGCGCTGGCCGACGGC
>Ga0157376_10001439_pt1 | contig 15647 bp, 14 predicted proteins | sample M45metaG_FD_121801 | JGI IMG/M metagenome (GOLD analysis project Ga0157376, IMG submission 121801) | Miscanthus rhizosphere microbial communities from Kellogg Biological Station, Michigan, USA - M4-5 metaG | ecosystem: Host-associated > Plants > Roots > Rhizosphere > Soil | place: USA: Michigan... | reverse complement strand
GGACCGGGCGCGCACCTTCGAGGAGTCCTTCCGCTTCCCGCTCCCCGGAGGACCGGTGGAGGTGACGCTCGAGAAGCGCGACCGGGCCAACGCCTTCGTCCCGATCTGGACCTTCAAGGTCGACCCGAAGGACCAGACGGTGAGCGATGCCGCCCCCGACAGCCCCGGGCCGCTCATCCCCCTGCTGAAGAACGGCCCTCCGGAATCGAAGGTGGACCTGCTCATCCTCGGTGACGGCTACACGCGGGCCCAGCGCAGCAAGTTCGAGAAGGATGCCCGGCGGCTGGTCTCCATCCTCTTCAGCAAGTCACCGTTCAAGGAGCGGAAGCAGGACTTCAACGTCTGGGGCCTCTGCCCCGAGTCGCGCGAGCCGGGCATCTCCCGCCCCTCCACCGGCATCCACCGGCGCAGCCGCATCGGCGCGACCTACGACGCCTTCGGAAGCGAGCGGTACGTCCTCACCTTCGACAACCGCTCGTTCCGGGACGTCGCGTCGTTCGCGCCCTACGAGTTCGTGGAGATCCTGGTCAACGGGAACACCTACGGCGGCGGGGGCATCTTCGGGCTCTACAGCACGGTGGCCGCCGACTCGCTCTGGTCCCCCTACGTGTTCGTCCACGAGTTCGGGCACCACTTCGCCGGGCTCGCCGACGAGTACTACACCTCGGACAGCGCCTACCTGCCGACCGCGGACCGGCTCGAGCCGTGGGAGCCCAACGTCACCGCGCTGAAGGACCCCAAGCAGCTGAAGTGGAAGGCGCTCCTCTCCCCCGACACGCCGCTCCCCACGCCGTGGCGAAAGGACGAGTTCGAGGCCGACAGCCGGGCCATCCAGACCGAGCGCAAGAAGATCCGCGCGGACCGGCGGCCGGAGTCGGAGATGGACGCGCTCTTCACCCGCGAGAAGACCGAGGTCAGTCGCATCCTCGGCACCGATCAGTACTCGGGGAAGGTCGGGGCGTTCGAGGGCGCGATGTACGAGCCTCGTGGTTACTTCCGGCCCGAGGAGGACTGCATCATGTTCACCCGGGACGAGGTGCCCTTCTGTCGCGTCTGCCAGGCGGCGCTCTCGCGCATCATCGACCTCTACGCGAGGGGGCCGGAGAAGTGACCCGCGTCGCCCTGGTCGCGCTCGGCGGCGCCATCGGCTCGGTCGCGCGCTACGGCGTCGGAGCCCTCGCGGCGCAGCTCCTCGGCCCGACGTTTCCCTGGGGAACGCTGTTCGTCAACCTCTCCGGGTCGTTCCTCATTGCCCTCCTGATGCACGTGGCGCTGACCGGGACCGCCATCTCCCTCGAGATGCGGATCTTCCTCACCACCGGAATCATGGGCGGGTTCACGACCTACTCGTCCTTCAACTACGAGACGCTCGCGCTCATCGACCAGCGGGCGTACGCCCTGGCCAGCTTGAACCTCGCCGCCACCGTGGTCGGATGTCTTTTGGCCGGGGTGCTCGGGCTCGCGTCCGGGCGCGCGCTGGCCGGCGCATAGGAGGGACGACGTCATGGGTCACCGCGTTCTCGAGGGGGACCAGACGCTGCTGAGGATCTTCCTCGGCGAGTCGGACCAGTGGCACGGCAAGCCGCTTCACCTGGCCCTGCTCGAGCGCCTCCGGAAGGAGGGCGCTGCCGGGGTCACCGTGCTCCGGGGCATCGCCGGCTTCGGAGCGCGGAGCGTCGTGCACACCACGCACATCCTCCGTCTCAGCGAGGACCTGCCCATCGTCCTCGAGCTGGTGGACACGCCCGCGCAGGTGGAGCGCCTCCTCCCCATCCTCGACGAGATGGTGAACGAGGGGCTGGTGACGATGGAGAAGGTCCGGGTGGTGAAGTACGCACCCGGAACCCGCTGACGAGGGACGCCCCAGGGGCGCACCCCCGTCCAGGGCTCAGCCCCCCGCACCAGGGGGACGCCTGTGGAAGCGCGCAGGGGCGCGCCCCCGTCCAGGCTCAGCCCCCCGCACCAGGGGGACGCCTGTGGAAGCGCGCAGGGGCGCGCCATCGTCGAGGCTCAGCGGAAGAGGGCGACGGCCTTGATGAGCGTGTTGAGGACGCCCCAGAGCAGGGGAATCCCCACCGCCAGCCAGGCGAAGGCGATCACCCCTGGGTTGTGGCTCCAGTCCTTCTCTCGGGTCGCGGCGGCGTCGGTCATGGCGGTCCTCACTTGGCGAAGCTCGGCTCGCCGTCGGGCAGCGGCTTCCGTTCGGCCTCGAGGTGGCGCTGGCTCACCGGCTTCACGGCCAGGTTGCAGAAGAACCCGATCACCAGCAGACCGGCCATGATGTACATGGTCACGTTGTAGGCCTGGTACTTCGGAACCCCGTTCGCGACCTGCCACTGGCGGATGTAGTTCACCAGCACCGGGCCGAAGATTCCGGCGGCGCTCCAGGCGGTGAGCAGGCGCCCGTGCACCGCGCTCACGTACTTCACCCCGAAGACGTCCGCGAGATAGGCCGGAACGGTGGAGAAGCCTCCGCCGTACATGCTGATGATCACGCAGAAGCAGGCGACGAAGAGGGCCACGCTCCCGATCTTCCCTGTCGCCGGAACCAGGAAGTAGAGGATGGTCCCCAGGATGAAGAACACCGCGTAGGTGGGCTTCCGGCCGATCTTGTCCGAGAGCGAGGCCCAGCTGAACCGGCCCCCCATGTTGAAGAGGCTCATCAGTCCGACAAACCCGGCGGCGGCGCTGGGCGTGACCTTCCCGCGGAACATCTCCTGGATCATGGCCGAGGCCTGACCGAGGACGCCGATGCCCGCGGTCACGTTGAGGCAGAGCACCCACCACATGAACCAGAACTGCGGAGTCTTGATCGCCTGCTGCGGGGTGACGTTGTGCGCGGTGATGAGCGCCCCCTCCTTGAGAGGAGGCGGCGTCCAGCCGGCCGGCTTCCAGCCCGGAGCGGGGAGGCGGTACCCGAACGCGCCGCCCATCATGAAGAGCAGGTAGACGATGCCGAGCACCACCCAGGTCTGCGCGACGCCGGTGGACGTCGGCGAGCTGAAGGCCTTCATCAGGCTGTCGGACATCGGGGAGGCGATCAGCGCCCCTCCCCCGAAGCCCATGATCGCCATGCCGGTGGACATGCCCCGGCGGTCGGGGAACCAGCTGATCAGGGTCGAGACCGGGGTGATGTAGCCGATGCCCAGGCCGATCCCGCCGATGAACCCGTAGCCCAGGTAGACCAGCCAGAGCTGATGGGTCGAGACGCCGAGGGCGCCGACCAGGAACCCCACGCCCCAGCAGAGGGCGGCGACGAAGCCCGACTTCCGGGGCCCCTCGCGCTGCACCCAGGTCCCGAACAGCGCGGCCGACAGACCGAGCATCACGATGGCGATGCTGAAGATCCAGCCCAGCTCGGCCAGTGTCCAGTCGCCGGTGGTCGACTTCGAGATGCCGAGCTGTCGGGTGAGCGGCAGGTTGAACACGCTCAGCGCGTAGGCCTGGCCGATGCAGAGGTGCGTCGCCAGCGCGCATGGTGGGATGAGCCACCGGTTGAACGTCGGCTTGGCGATGATGCGTTCCTTGTCGAGGAAACCTGCCACGATTTCACCTCCGCGAGGTCATCCGAACGAGGCGCGAGACCCGGTGCCGGTGCATGCTTTTCTTGCAGGGTGTCGCCAGGTAAACCCTTGGGGCCCCATGCAAGGGATCCCATACAAGACGTATGGGCTCCCATACAAGCATCTTCGCAACTCGGTGTGCACTTCGCTATGAAGGTGTGCAGCACGAGGAGGCTTCGCCAGATGGATCGAACGCGGGACGGCACGCTCGAAGGCGCCGGGGGCCCAGGGGGCGATCGGGGCGTCGAGGCGCTCACACCGGAGGAGACCGTGGCTCCGGTGCTCGCTCCGGTGGCGACCGTGTCGGGAGGCATCCCGGCCGTCGTCAGCGCGCTGCGGCACGCGGTGGGCGAGACGGGGCTCTACCGCGCTGGCCGGCTGCTCCTCGACCTGAACCAGACCCGGGGGTTCGATTGCCCCGGCTGCGCCTGGCCCGACCCGGACCAGCACCGGAGCGTCGCCGAGTTTTGCGAGAACGGTGCCAAGGCAATTGCCGAGGAGGCGACGCGGCGCCGGGTCGGCCCGGAGTTCTTCTCCCGCTGGAGCGTCGCGGAGCTCTCCCGCCACAACGACTACTGGCTCGGCAAGCAGGGACGCCTCACCCACCCCATGGTCCTGCGCCCGGGCAGCAGCCACTACGAGCCCATCGGCTGGGACGAGGCGTTCGCGCTGGTGGCCTCGGAGCTGAACGCGCTCGATGCGCCCGACCAGGCGGTCTTCTACACCTCGGGGAGGACCTCCAACGAGGCGGCCTTCCTCTACCAGCTCTTCGTCCGGGAGTTCGGGACGAACAACCTGCCCGACTGCAGCAACATGTGTCACGAATCGAGCGGGGTCGCGCTCGGTGAGGCGCTCGGCCTGGGGAAGGGGTCGGTGACCCTCGAGGACTTCGACCACACCCAGCTCGTCGTCGTGGTGGGCCAGAACCCCGGCACCAACCACCCCCGGATGCTCTCCGCGCTCCAGCGCGCGGTGCAGCGTGGGGCGCGGATCGTCAGCGTCAACCCGCTGCCCGAGGCCGGGCTGATCCGCTTCCAGCATCCGCAGCATCCGCTGGACCTGCTCGGGAAGGGGACGCCGCTCGCCTCGCTCTTTCTCCCCGTCCGGGTCAACGGCGACGTTCCGTTCCTGCTCGGCGTGGCGAAGACGCTGCTGGAGATGGCGGAGTCGCGGCCGGAGATCATCGCCCGCGACTTCATCGGCGCCCACACCGACGGGTTCGAGGCCTGGGAGACGGCGGTGCGCGCGGCGCCCTGGGACGCCCTCGTCGCCGGCAGCGGAATCGACCGCGAGGGGATGCGCGCGCTGGCCGAGCTCATCGCCACGAACGAGCGGATCATCTTCTCCTGGGCGATGGGGCTCACCCAGCACCGGAACGCCGTCGACAACATCCAGGAGATCGTGAACCTCCTGCTGCTCCGGGGGAGCATCGGGAAGCCCGGCGCCGGGACCTGCCCGGTCCGCGGGCACAGCAACGTCCAGGGAGACCGCACGGTGGGCATCACCGAGCACCCGTCGGCGGCGTTCCTCGACCGGATGAAAGCGACCTTCGGCTTCGACCCGCCGCGCGCTCGCGGGCTCGACGTCGTGGAGAGCATCCGCGCCATGGCCGAGGGCCGGGCCAAGGTGTTCCTCGCGATGGGCGGCAACTTCCTCTCCGCGACGCCGGACACCGAGCTGACCGCGCGCGCGCTCCGCTCCACCCAGCTGACGGTCCAGGTCTCCACCAAGCTCAACCGCTCGCACCTCGTCGCCGGGCGCACGGCGCTCATCCTCCCCGCGCTCGGGCGCACGGAGGTGGATGTCCAGGCCACGGGGCGGCAGCTGGTGTCGGTGGAGAACTCGATGGGCGTGGTCCACCAGTCGCAGGGCAGCCTGCGCCCCATCTCCGAGGAGCTCCGGTCCGAGCCGGCGGTCGTTGCCGGGCTCGCACGGGCCACGCTCGGCGGCCGGAGCAAGGTCGACTGGGCGCACCTCGCCGGGGACTACGACCGCATCCGGGACCTCATCGAGACGGTGGTTCCCGGGTTCGAGCAGTACAACCGCCGCGTCCGCGAGCCGGGAGGCTTCTACCTCCCCAACGGACCCCGCGAGGGCCGCTTCACCACCTCCATCGGGAAGGCGAGGTTCACCGTCCACCCGGTGCCGGACGAGCCGCTGGGCCCGGGCCAGCTGATGATGATGACCATCCGGAGCCACGATCAGTTCAACACCACCATCTACGGGCTCGAGGACCGCTACCGCGGCATCGGCCGCGAGCGCCGGGTGGTGCTGATGAACGCCGAGGACCTCCGGGAGCGCGGCCTCCGGCCGGAGCAGCTGGTGGACCTCACCAGCCACTTCCAGGGCGAGACGCGGGTCGCGCGGCGGTTCGTGGCCATCGAGTACCCGATTCCTCGCCGCTGCTGCGCGGCGTACTTCCCCGAGGCCAACGTGCTGGTCCCGCTGGGTTCGGTGGCACAGAGGAGCAACACCCCCGCCTCGAAGTCGGTGGTGGTGACCGTCGCGCCCTCCGAGGGCTCGGTCCCGGTGCACCCCGATCTCCACGGCGAGGCGCCAGCCCGCCTCTGACCGCTGGCCAACCGGGTTCCGGGGAACTGTGCTGGCGCCCTCCCCTCGCGCTCCGGTAAGGGGGGCGCCGGAGGACGCCACGTGGCTCTGGACCTGAACGACACCCTGGGACACCCCCGGGAGACGGACACCGTCAGCGGCATGGCCCGCGGGCTGATGGGCAGCGGAATCCTCAAGGTCGCCGGCGAGATCCGCGAGCTCGTGGCGAAGGGCCACAAGGTCTGCAACCTCACGGTGGGCGACTTCAGCTCCCGGGAGTTCCCCATCCCCACCGAGCTGCGCGACCTCATCGGCGAGGCGCTCCGGGCCGGTGAGACCAACTACCCCCCGGCAGACGGCATGCCCGAGCTGCGGAAGGCCGTGCAGCGCTTCTACGAGCGCGGGCTGGGGCTGTCCTACCCGCTGGACGGCATCGTCATCGCGAGCGGCGCGCGGCCCATCGTCTACGGGACGTTCCGGACCGTCGTCGACGCCGGGGACGTGGTCGTCTACCCGGTGCCCAGCTGGAACAACAACTACTACGTGTACATGGTCGGGGCGAAGGGCGCGGTGATTCCCACCAACCCCGAGCAGGGCTTCATGCCCACGGTGGAGCAGGTCCGTCCGTACCTCTCGCAGGCGCGGATGCTGTGTCTGGGAAGCCCGCTGAACCCCACCGGCACGATGTTCGCGGCGGAGCAGCTCAAGGCGGTGTGCGAGGCGGTGGTGGCCGAGAACCTCGAGCGCAAGCACGCCGGCCGCCCGCCGATCATCGTCATGTACGACCAGATCTACTGGGTGCTGACCTACGGCGGGGCGAAGCACGTCACGCCGGTCGGTCTGGTCCCGGAGATGGCGCCCTACACCGTCTTCGTCGACGGCATCTCCAAGGCGTTCGCCGCCACCGGCGTGCGCGTCGGATGGGGCGTGGGCCCGCCGTCGATCATCTCGCGGATGAAGGACCTCATCGGGCACACGGGCGCCTGGGCTCCGCGGGCGGAGCAGGTGGCCTCGGCGCGCTTCCTCGAGGACGTCCCGGCGATGGACCGTTACCTCGTCGAGATGCGGCGAGGGGTCGAGTCCCGGCTCCAGACGCTTCACCACGGCCTGATGGAGATCCAGAAGCGCGGACTCCCGGTGAGCGACATCGCGCCGCAGGGAGCCATCTACCTCTCGGTGCGGTTCGACCTCGTCGGCCGCAAGGGCATCCGGAACAACGAGGACATCCGCGAGCTGCTGCTGAAGAGGGCCGGGTTCGCGGTGGTGCCCTTCCAGGCCTTCGGGCTGCAGGACGAGACCGGGTGGTTCCGGTGCAGCGTGGGTGCGGTCTCGGAGGCGGAGATCCGCGAGGTGCTGCCGCGGGTCGAGGCCGCACTGCGCTCGGTGGTCGACGCCGCAGCGTGAGACGGGAGCGGATCCGCTAGAGCGAGGGCTGGAGCTGCTCCCGGCTCTCCTGGACGACGACGTCGCCGGTGCTCTCGAGTGCCTCGGTGGCCGCGCTGCAAGCCAGCGAGCAGTAGACTCTCGCTCCTGCTCGCACCACGGCGTCCAGCCAGCGGGCGAGCTCTTCCGAGCAGACCAGCGGCCTGCCACAGCAGCTGCAGAACGTGAATGGACTGGTCTGCATCGAACGTCTCCTCCGCCCCCCGCACCACGGGGACGCCTGCGGAACTGCGCAGCCGCGCGGTGCGTCCAGGCTCAGGCCCTCTCCTGACAGGGACGTCCCGCCGGCGCCGGGCATTCATCCCAACACCGGAGCCCGGGTGAAGTTGCACCCGCCTCTCCGCCCATCGGTCTCAGTCGGGGAGAACGCTCTCCTTCGCCCGGAGCTCGAACGCGGCGAGCTGGTCCTTCACCCAGGCCTCGTCACGGCCGAGCTCCCGCGCGATGACCCGAGCGACCGCCGGCGCGCACTCCAGCGCCGCGCGCGCGTCGAGCACCAGGGCACGCGTCCGCCGGGAGAGCACATCCTCGACCGAGCGCGCCATCTCCTCGCGCACCGCCCAGGCCACCTCGCACATGAGGTAAGGCAGCCGGGGATGCATCGGCACCGCGAGCTCCGGGTCCTGCTCGGCGAGATCCCGGACCCGGTCGGCGTCGGTCCCGTAGGCGGCGAGCATCTCGCTCGGTGTCCCGACCGCGGAGTGCTCGACGTGTTCCCCGGGCGGCGCCCCGTGCAGCCTCAGCTCCGCCGTCGTCGAGGGGCGCCCCGGGAGGCCGGCCACCCGCGCGGCGTGGTCCACGACGTCCTCGCCCATCCGCCGGTAGGTGGTCCACTTTCCGCCCACGATGGTGACCAGCCCGCTCTCGCTCTCGAAGATGCTGTGGTCGCGGCTCAGCGAGGCGGTGCGGGTCGCTCCCTCTGCCCGGACGAGCGGCCGGAGCCCGACATAGACGCTCAGCACGTCCTCGGGCGTGGGGTCGCGGCTGAGGTACCGGGCAGCGTGATCGAGCAGGAACGCGATCTCCTCCTCCAGCGGCCGGGGCTCCACGCTCACCCGGGGGACCGGGGTGTCGGTGGTGCCGACCAGCGCCCGCTTGTGCCAGGGGACGACGAACAGCACCCGGCCGTCGTCCGTCCTTGGAATCATCAGCGCGTGCGCTCCGGGCAGGAACGCATCGGGGAGCACGAGGTGCACGCCCTGCGACGGAGCCACCAGCGCCACAGCACCGGGCTCGTCCATTCGCCGCACCTCGTCGGCGAAGACGCCGGTCGCGTTGATGACCACTCCGGCCTGGACCTCGTGCTCGCGGCCCGACTCCTCGTCACGCACCCGGACCCCGCGGACCTTCCCCCCAGCCTTCGTCACCGCGACCACGGCCGCGTGGTTGACCAGCACCGCCCCGAGCTCGTCGGCGGTCAACGCGAGCGTCACCGCCAGCCGCGCGTCGTCGAACTGCCCGTCGAAGTAGCGCACGCCGCCCTTCAGCTGGTCCGGCTCCAGGGTGGGGATGCGCTCCAGCACCTGCGCCCGGGAGAGGAGCTGGCTCGTCCCCAGCCGGTGCCGCCCGGCGAGCACGTCGTACAGCTTGAGCCCCACCCCGTAGTAGGGGCCGGACCACCACGCATAGGCGGGGACCACGAACTCGAGGTCGCCCACCAGGTGCGGCGCGTTCCGCCGGAGCCGGCCACGCTCGAGCAGCGCTTCCCGGACGAGGCCCACGTTCCCCTGGGCCAGGTACCGCACCCCGCCGTGCACCAGCTTGGTGGAGCGGCTGGAGGTTCCCTGGGCGAAGTCCCTGGCCTCGAGGAGCACCGTCCGGTAGCCGCGCGCAGCCGCCTCCACCGCGGCGCCCAGGCCGGTGGCGCCGCCGCCGATGATGGCGACGTCGAAGGGGTCCGAGAGCCGGTCGATGTTGCGCGCGCGATCCATTCCGCCGGGGTGGACAACGCTAGCAGCGCCGGGGCAAGGTGGCTCCCGTGAGCATCACGCCCTTCTACCCCTTCGTTCCCCGGAAGCAGCGCTCGCTGGTGACCCGGGAGCCAGACACCGGCGGCCACTGGAGCCCCCTCTTCCCGGAGATGATCGGCTACGAGCAGCAGGGCGGCGGCGCGGTCCCGGCCGACTTCCACTGGCGGAGCAATCCCAAGCAGTGGCAGGAGGAGCTCACCGACCAGGAGCTCCGCGCCGACGCGAAGGCGCACCACGCGCTGGCCGAGGTGCTCCTCCCCCTCGCGCTGCCCGAGACGGCCACCGGCTGAGCCCGCCCGCCGGCGGAATCGTCCCAGCTCGCTGAATCGTCCAGGACGCCGAGCAGACCCGGGACGACTCTCCGGCGCATGGACCCGCGCCGCTGCGTGGCGTTGCTCGCGCTCGCCCTGGGAGCTGCCTGCGCGCATGGAGAAGCCCGGCCCGTGGACGCGGACGTCCACGCGCTGCGGGCGGTGAACGACGAATACCGGCGCGCCTGGCTGGCGAGCGATGCGGAGGGCGTGATGCGCCTTTTCGCGCCGGACGCGGTGCTGATGCCGCACCACGGTCTTCCGCCGGTCATCGGCTCCGCGGAGATCCGCGCCTTCTGGTTCGGCCCCGGGCCGGCCACGACCATCACCCGGCTGGATCTGCAGCTCGACGACGTCTCGGTCCGCGACGGCACGGGGCTGGTGCGCGGACGCTCGCAGGTGGAGTGGACCCTCGCGAAGGACGGAGGGACCGAGCGGTGGAGGAACGCCGGCACGTTCCTCACGGTGCTGCGCCGGGGGCCGGATGGCGCGTGGCGGATCACCCACCACATGTGGGACGACCCGCCGAACCAGCGCCTTTGACTGCCGGCCGCCGTCACTTCACCAGCATGTACACGCCGATCCCGAGGCCGATGATGATGTTCGCCCAGCGCACCATCGCCTCTCCGATGCGCTGCGCGACCCAGGCCCCGGCGTAGCCGCCCACCACCGAGCCCACGGCCATCAGCGCCGCCAGCGGCCACACGACGTGATGGCCGAGCGCGAAGAACACCGCCGCGATTCCGTTGATGCACACCGCGGCGAAGTTCTTCAGCCCGTTCATCTGGTGGATGTTGCTCAGGCCGATGAACCCCAGCTCGGCGAGCATCAGGATTCCCATCCCCGCGCCGAAGAAGCCGCCATAGATCGCCACCACGAACTGCGCGGCGGCCAGTCCCCAGACGTTGATGTCCTCGAGGCGCGTCTGCTCCTTCTCGGGGCTCCGTCGCTCCCGCCAGCGGCGGAGCGGCTCCTGGGCGATGAACAGCGCCGTCGCTCCGAGGATGAGCCAGGGAACGAGCGCGCGAAACAGGCCGTCGCCCGCGAGGACGACCAGCCACGCCCCGACCAGCCCTCCGGACAGGCTGGCCCCGAGCAGGAACGCCAGCACCCGGCCGCTGCTCGCTCCCAGCTCCCGGCGAAAGCCCCACCCGGCGGTGAACGAGCCCGGGACCAGCGCCACCGCGTTGGTCGCGTTGGCTGCCACCGGCGAGACCCCCGCCGCCAGGAGCGTCGGGAAGGTGAGCACGGTGCCCCCACCCGCGAGCGCGTTCATCACGCCCGCGACGACGGACGTCACCAGGAGGAAGACGAGGTAGCCGGGGTGGTGGGTCGTCACGCCTTGGGGACGCAGCTCAGACCGGGTTGCGCTGCGCCATGGCGTTGTACGTCGCGTACTTGTAGAGCTCGGAGAGCGTCGGGTAGTTGTAGCAGGTGTCGATGAACAGCTGGGCCCCGGCGCCGCAGAGCAGCGCGGTGAGCCCGATGTGCACCAGCTCCGACGCCTGCTCGCCGATGACGTGCACTCCGAGGAGCTTCATGTCCTCGCGCCGGAAGATGAGCTTCAGGAAGCCGCCGCCGTCACCGATGATCTGCCCGCGGGCATTCGTCGCGTAGGCGGCCCGCCCCACCACGAAGTCCACCCCGCCGAGCTTGCAGGACTCCTCGGTCTCGCCGGCCATCGACAGCTCGGGGATGGTGTACAGGCCGTAGGGGAGAATCGGCGCGAGGCGGTCCTTCGGATAGAGGCTGAAGCCGTGCGCCATCGCCACCCGGGCCTGCTCCATCGAGGTGGAGGCCAGCGCGGGGAAGCCGACGCAGTCGCCCGCGGCGTAGATGTTCGGAACGCTGGTCTGGTAGTGCTCGTTGACCAGCACCCGGCCGCGCTCGCCGAGCTTCACTCCCGCCTCCTCCAGCCCCATGCCGGCGGTGTTGGCGCTCCGTCCCGAGGCCACCAGGAGCGCCGCGGCGGCGAGGCTGTCCCCGCCGTTCAGCCCCACGGTGACCCTGCCCTCCTCGACCTCCACCGACTCGACGGTCGCCGGCATCCGGAACTGCACGCCCAGGCCTTCCATCCGCGCCTTGAGGCGGGTGGACATCTCGAGGTCCAGGAAGGACAGCAGCGGCGTCCGTGCCTCCACCAGGGTCACCGGGATGCCGAGCGCGGCGAAGGTGCAGGCGTACTCGCAGCCGATCACCCCGCCGCCCACCACCACCAGCGAGTGCGGGACCTCGGACATCAGGAGGATGCTGTCCGAGTCATAGACGCCGGGGGCCGAGAAGTTGAACAGCGGGGGGTGGAAGGGGGTGCTCCCGGTGGCGATCAGGATCAACTTCGCGCTGAGGCGCTCCTCGGCTCCGGGGCGGCGCACCAGGACGGTGTTCGCGTCCAGGAGCCGCCCCTTGCCCTGGTAGACGTCCGCGCCGTGCGACCGGAGGTTCTGGGCCACCCGGACCTGCTCCTCCTGGGCGACCGCGCGCTCGCGGAAGAGCAGCTCGCGCACGCCGGTGCGCGCCTCGAGCCGCATGTCGACCCCGTAGAGCCCGCGCTGGCGGAACCCGGAGAGGAAGAGAGAGGTCTCCCGGAGCGTCTTCGAGGGAAGCGTCCCGGTGTTCGCGCCCGCACCGCCGAGCAGTGACAGGCGCTCGACGACGGCGACCTTCTTGTGGAAGTACCCCGCCTGGGCCGCGCCTTTCTCGCCGGCCGGCCCCGAGCCGATCACCACCAGGTCGTACTCAGCCATCAGTCGTGGTTACAGCACGGTCCAGGGAGGCAGGCACGCGTCACGTTCGCGTGAAGGGTGAAGTCCAGGTGGCGAGGCGTTGCCAGGAGGCATAGGGAAGGGCTGGAGGAACACCATGCCCAAGCTCTACGCCACCAAGAACGACCTGTCCGAGCAGACGAGGAGTCAGATGATCGCGCTGTGCAATGCGCGACTCGCGGACTCCGTGGATCTCCAGACGCAGGTGAAGCAGGCCCACTGGAACGTGAAGGGCCCGGACTTCATCGCGCTCCACAAGCTGTTCGACGACATCAACGAGGAGGTCGAGGAGTACGTCGACCTGACGGCCGAGCGCGTCGTCCAGCTCGGTGGCATCGCCGAGGGCACCGCCCGCCTCGCAGTGAAGTCCAGCAAGCTCCCCGAGTACCCGTTGAACATCGCCGAGGGCCACCAGCACGTGGACGCCCTGTCCACCGCCCTGGCCACGTACGGCAAGCTCGCCCGCGCCGCCATCGACGAGGCGAGCAAGGCCGGCGACGCCGACACCGCGGACATCTTCACCGAGGTCTCCCGCGGGGTGGACAAGTGGCTGTGGTTCGTGGAGGCGCACCTTCAGTCGAACCGGTGACCCCGGTAGTGGTATGGGGGCGGCCATGGCGCTGCCCCCGCTGACCGAGGCCCTCCAGCCCCTGCTGGAGACGCTCGACGAGGCGCTTCACCAGCGCGAGCGCGAGCGACGTGCCGGGCCTGCCGGTCGCCGGCCGGTCCAGGTGCTCTACGGCGGAGCGCACCTCTTCAAGCCGGATGCGCCGGCGCGGATGGGGAGCCTCGCGCGGGCCGCGCTCGATGCGTACGCCCCGGACGGATCGACGTTCGCCCACGCGCTCGGGGTGTCGGTGAGCCCGACCCAGGCGACGGACCTCCGCAAGCGCGTCATCGCCAAGCTCGAGCAAGAGCCGGTGGAGGACTTCCGCATCGACTTCGAGGACGGCTATGGCGTGCGTCCGGACGCGGAGGAGGACGCCCACGCCGACGCCGCCGGCAAGTCGCTGGAGCAAGGGCGGCGCGAGGGCACGCTTCCGCCATTCGTCGGCATCCGGCTCAAGCCCTTCGCCGGGTCGGCCGCGAGGCGGGCGCTCCGCACGCTGGAGCGGGTGGGGGCGCAGCTGACCGGCGAGCCCCTCCCCGGCTTCGCGCTCACCTCGCCGAAGGTCGTCCTCCCCATCCAGGTGGAGATGCTCCGGAGGTCGGCCGAGGCGCTGGAGCATCGACTCGGCTGGCCGACCGGGGCCATCGCCGTCGAGCTCATGGTGGAGACGCCCTCCGCGCTGGTCTCCCTGGACGGGAGGCTGGGAATCCTGGCGCTGGTGGAGGCGGCCGGCGGCCGCTGCCGCTCGGTGCACGTGGGCCCGTACGACCTGACCTCGGCGCTGGGGATCAGCGCCGCCAACCAGTGGCTCGGCCATCCGTCGGTGGAGCTGGTGCGGCGGCTGCTCCAGCTCGCCCTCTCCGGGACGGGGGTCACCATCGCCGACGGGCCGACCACGCTGCTCCCGGTCGGTCCGTACAAGGAGCCGCGGAACGACTCGGAGCGCGCCGCGAACCGCGAGGCGGTGTTCCGGGCCTGGGCTCGCACCGCGGACGACGTGCGGCGTGCCTATCGCGACGGCATCACCCAGGGCTGGGACCTGCACCCGGCGCAGCTGCCCGCCCGCTACGGCGCGCTCTTCGCGGCGCTGCGCGAGGAGATCGCTCCGGCGGCGGCACGACTGCGCAAGTTCCTCGACCAGGCGGCGCAGGCCACCCGGCTGGGCGCGGAGTTCGACGACGCGGCCACGGCTCGCGGGCTGCTGAACGGCCTCCGCCGCGCGGTGGAGTGCGGCGCGGCGAGCACCACGGAGATCGAGACCGGGCTCGGTCACTCCCTGGACCAGGCGCGCGAGCGGCTCGGCGGCTGAGCCAGCGGAGGCGGCCCTACGGTCCGGAGCGTTCAGCGAGCCCAGCGCCGCCGCGCCGTCAGCGCCCGCGCCGCCGCCACTCCGCGACGTCGCGCAGCGCCTCGATCACGAGCGCCGTCCAGCCGGTCTGGTGGTTCGCGCCGAGGCCCTTGCCGGTGTCGCCGTGGAAGAACTCGTAGAAGAGGACGAGGTCCCGGAAGGCCGGGTCGTTCGCGTAGCGGGGCTCGCCGCCGTGGGCCGGCCGGTTCCCGGAGGCGTCCGGCAGGAAGAGGCCGAGCAGGCGGGTGGACAGCATCTGCGCCACCTCGGCCAGGGTCGCGAGATGCCCCGAGCCCTTGGGGCACTCCACCTTCAGCGCGTCCCCGTAGAAGTGGTGGTAGCGCTCCAGCGCCTCGATCAAGAGGTAGTTGGTCGGGAACCACACCGGGCCGCGCCAGTTGGAGTTTCCTCCGAAGATGCCGCTGGTCGAGTCGCCCGGGTCGTAGTGCACGGTGAGATCGGCATACCTCCCGAGCTGGTACGGGTGCGCGGCGTGGACCCGGCTCAGGCTCCTGATCCCGTACGGGGACAGGAACTCGTTCTCGTCCAGGACGTAGCCGAGGAGTCGCACCAGCCGCTCGCGCGGGGCGATGGCGAGGAGCCGCGCACCCGGTACTCCGTGCTCCGGGGGGCGGTAGTAGACGTGCGCCGCGAGCTCGGGGCGGTTCTCGAGGAACCACCGCATCCGCTTGTTGAACCCCGGGAGCCGATCCACGTCCCGGTCACCGAGCACCTCGGCGGCGAAGAGCGGGATGATCCCCACGAGGCTCCGCAGGCGGAGCGGGATGCTCCGGTCGTCGAGGACCAGGTGGTCGTAGTAGAAGCCGTCGGTCTCGTCCCATAGCCCCTGGCCGCCGAGGGCGTTGATCGCGTCGACGATGGCGACGAAGTGCTCGAAGAACTTGCTGGCGATGTCCTCGTAGGCATCGTCCATCTGCGCCAGCTCGAGCGCGATGCTGAGCATGGTGGTGCAGAAGAAGGCCATCCAGGCCGTGCCGTCCGCCTGCGTGAGGTGACCACCCGTCGGCAGCGGCTTGCTCCGGTCGAACACCCCGATGTTGTCCAGCCCGAGGAAGCCGCCGGCGAAGAG
>Ga0157376_10001436_pt1 | contig 15662 bp, 16 predicted proteins | sample M45metaG_FD_121801 | JGI IMG/M metagenome (GOLD analysis project Ga0157376, IMG submission 121801) | Miscanthus rhizosphere microbial communities from Kellogg Biological Station, Michigan, USA - M4-5 metaG | ecosystem: Host-associated > Plants > Roots > Rhizosphere > Soil | place: USA: Michigan... | reverse complement strand
CGTCGGGGCGCTGCGGCCACATCTCCTTCGGCCGGTCCCAGTACAGCTCGACGCCGTTGTCGTCGCGGTCGCGCAGGTAGAGCGCCTCGCTCACCCCGTGGTCGCTCGCGCCTTCGAGCGGGATCTTCGCCACGATCAGCCGGCGCAGCGCGTCGGCGAGCAGGCGCCGGGTCGGGTAGAGGATCGCCGTATGGTAGAGCCCGGTGGTGCCGGGCGCCGGCGGCGAGCCGCCGCGGCTCTCCCAGGTGTTGAGGCCGATGTGGTGGTGATAGCCACCGGCCGAGATGAAGGCGGCACCGGGGCGGCTGGTGGTCAGCTCGAAGCCGAGCACGCCGCAATAGAAGTCAAGCGCGCGCTGCAGGTCGGCGACCTTGAGGTGGACGTGGCCGATGTCGACGCCGGGATCGATCGGCGCTGCCCTCTTCGAGGCCTCCTCAGGCATCCAGCGCCTCGTTCACCAAACGATCGGCGTCGGCGTTGTTCTCGCGACGGACGTGGCGGATCGACCAGGAGTCGAAGTCCCGCAGCGCCCGCTTCACCTCTTCGTGCAGTTCTTTCATGCCCGCATTCTTGACTTTGTAGCGGCCTTCGACCTGCCGCACCACCAGCTCCGAGTCGCCGATCAGCTCGATCTCGTTCGCGTCGTGCGCGGCCGCCAGCTCGATGCCCCGCAGCAGCGCCCGGTACTCGGCGACGTTGTTGGTCGCCTCTCCGATCGTCTCCCCCACTTCCGCCAGCACCTCGCCGCCGCCGTTGCGGACGACGACTCCGATCGCCGCCGGGCCGGGGTTGCCGCGGGCGCCCCCGTCGACGTTGACGGTCACCCGGCTCAACGGCCCGCCGGTTCCCTGCCCAGGCTGAGCCTGCCGTCCTCGGCGACCACGGCGTTCCACTGCCGCGCCGCGGGATCGAGCTGGGCGATCTCGCCCCCCTTGCCGAGCTCGAAGACCGGGCGCAGCCCGTCGCCGACGTCGACCCCCCACTGGTACCAGGAGAGCTCCCAGGCGACGGTCACCCTCACCTCGTCGGGAGCGCCCGCCGCGGCGCCGACCGAGGCTCGGGGCCGGCCGAGGGTGCGGGTGAGCCCGGCGACCGCGTGGCCGGCCTCGCTGGCGTTGAAGCGCGCGACAGCCCGCTCGAAGGGCGTCGCAGCGTCCAGGTCGAGTGACCGGGGCCGGCGTGACCCGCGCCTGGCCACCTTCACCGCTCAGCCCTGCTGCAGGTGGGATTTGAGCCGCATCACTGCCTTCGTGTGCAGCTGCGAGACGCGGGACTCGGTGACCCCGAGGACCTCGCCGATCTCGCGCAGGGTGAGGTTCTCGTAGTAGTAGAGGGCGACGACCAGCTGCTCGCGCTCCGGCAGCGAGCCGATCGCCTCGGTAAGCCGGTCCTTGACCTCGGTCGAGGCAAGCGCCTCCTGCGGGTCGGCGGCGGCCTCGTCGGCGATCGTGTCGAGCAGCGAGACCTGGTCGCCGGAGGAGTCCGAGACGGTCCAGAGCTCGTCGAGCGCGTAGACGGCGGAGTTGGCGATCTCCAGCAGCGCCCCCTGCAGTTCCTCCTCGGTCATGTTCAGCTTCGCGGCCAGCTCGGCCTCGCTCGGCGCCCGCTGCAGTTCGTGCTCGAGCTTCGCCTGCACCGTTTCGATTTCGCGAGCGCGGGAGCGGACCGAGCGCGGGACCCAGTCGAGGGAGCGCAGTTCGTCGATGATCGCGCCGCGGATGCGGGTCATCGCGAAGGTCTCGAACTTGATCCCCCGCTCGTGCTCGAAGCGCTCGATCGCCCCGATCAGCCCGACCAGGCCGTAGGAGATCGGGTCGGCGTCTTCGACGTGGGACGGCAGCCCGGCACCGAGCCGGCCGGCGACGAATTTGACCATCGGCGAGTAGGCGACGACCAGGCGCTCGCGGGCGCCCTCGTCCCCCTCGCCCTTGTAGCGGCGCCACAGGTCGCGCAGCTCCACCTCTTTGACGCCCGTTTCCATCAGCCGATTCTACGTTCGTTTGCGGGGGTTTGGCTCATGCGCGGGGGTGGCTTGCAGCGTAGGTGTCACGCAGGCGGGCGGCGTCGACTCGGGTGTAGACCTGGGTGGTCGAGATCGACGCGTGACCGAGCAACTCCTGAATCGTACGCAGGTCGGCGCCCCCCTCGAGCAGATGGGTTGCAAAGGAATGCCTAAGTGCGTGCGGGGAGACCCCGGCCGCCAGCGCGGCCTCCCTGGTCCAGAGCCCGAGGCGGCGGGTGACGTCGGAGTTGGAGAGGCGGCGGCCGCTCTTCGAAAGGAAGAGCGCGGGCTCGCGCGGATCGGCGGCGAGGGCGCGGCGGCCCTTGTCGAGATAGCGGCGCAGCGCCCGCTGCGCCGGCTCTCCGACCGGCAGCAGCCGCTCCTTCGAGCCCTTGCCGAGCACCCGCAGCTGCTCGGTCTCGAAGTCGAGCGACCCTTGGTCGAGGTTGACGATCTCCTCGCAGCGCAGGCCGCAGGAATAGGCGAGCTCGAGCATCGCCCGGTCGCGCAGCTCCAGCGGCGTCCGCGCCGGGATCCGCTCCAGCAGCGAGCGCATCTGCTCGGTCGTCAGCACATTCGGCAGCTTTTCCGAGCGCTTCGGGCTGGAGACGAGCTCGGCCGGGTTGGAGCCGGCCCGACCGGTGCGGACGAGGAAGCCGTAGAGGCCGCGGACCGCGGCCAGCTTGCGGGCGACCGTCGCCGGCGCCGCCCCGGCGTTGGAGAGCCCGGCGCCGTAGCGGCGCACGTCGCGGTAGCGGACGTCGCCGGGACTCAGCTCCTGCTCCCCCGCCCACTCGGCGAAGCCGCCGAGATCGACCCCATAAGCACGCCGCGTCCGCTCGGCCGACCCGCGCGCCTGCAGATCGCGGTCGTAGAGGGAAAGCGCTTCGCTCCAGTTCACGAGAAGTTGATTCGCGTCAACCGCCCCGCGTCCTGCGAATCAATCGCCTATATAGATCGGCGTCCCGACTTCGACCAGGTCATACAGTTCTTCCACGTCGGGGATCGCCATCCGGACGCAGCCGTGAGAGGCGGCGCTGCCGAGCGAGTAGGTCTCTTCGGTGCCGTGGATGCCGGCGCCTTCGTAGATCCCCATCCAGCGCGCCTTGATCGGGTTCGACGGCCCCGGCGGGATCGTCTGCCCGGCGAGCGAGCCGGCCCAGGCGGAGTCCGGCACGTTCCAGACCGGGTTTTCTTCCTTTTCCTGGATCGCGTAGAGGCCTTCCGGCGTTTCCAGCCCTTCCATCCCGACCGCGACCGTGTACTCCTTGGCCAGCTTCAAGTTCTTCCAGAAGCGCAGGGTGAAGGTCGCGCGATCGAGGGTGAGGTAGGTCGGGTACCGGGCGGCGACCTCGCTCTTGGTCACTTCCGGCTTGGTCGCGTGGACCTCGGCGACGATCGCGTGCGGCGCGTTGGCGTTCAGCACCGCCTCCTTCAGGTCTTCCTCCAGCAGGTTGTCGCGCAGCTTGCGGCCGTTGCGGCCGGCGACGACTTCCAGCGAGCTCGGCGTCGCTTCGACGCCGGCGTTCTGCGGTTCGCGGTCGATTTCCTCGGCCACGTGGCGGACGAAGCGGTTGATCGCCGGCTCCGAGTAGGCGACCTGCGGGGTGATGCTTTCGTTGACCTCGCCGCCGCTGACGTAGCGGACGAGACGGCCGGGGAGCCCTCCCTCCCGGCTGTCTTCGAGCGCTTCTTCGACCGCCGAGTCGACGTTGGTGCGGAGCTTCAGCTTCCTGCCGGAGAGCTCCCAGCTCTGGCCGTCGAAGCTGACGCGGAGCGAGTGCCGCAGCGGCGCCAGCAGCTTGCGGCGGACCAGCGCTGCCGCTTCGTCTTCGTTCAAGCCGCCGACGTCGACGCCGCCGATCGTTACCCCGTCGGCGATCTTGTCCTTCTGCGAGCTGTCGTAGGCGTAGGCGACGCCGACCATGACGACGAGCAGCACGGCGGCGATGATCGCCGCAATTGAAGTCTTTCTCCCCATCTGACTGGTGCTCGTCCTCGCTACGTCTTTTTCCCGATCACGAAAAGTCTAGGCAGTCGGACCTTTCGGCCTCAACGGTGCTCTTCCCTGCAATTTCGCATGTGCCTCGGTCTTATCGGCAGCGAGTGGGGATATCTTTCGCCGATGCGCAGTAAGGACGAGGTCCGCAAAGAGGTCTGGAAGGCGATGGAACGCGAGGGCGTCTCCCGCTTTCCCGGCGCCGAGGGGCGGATCCCCAACTTTGCCGGGGCGAAACTCGCGGCCGAGAAGCTCGCCGGCCACCGGCTCTGGAAGCGTGCGCGGGTGATCAAGGCCAACCCCGACTCGCCGCAGACGCACGCGCGGCGGATCGCCCTGGAAGAGGGCAAGACAATGATCATGGCGGTGCCGCGACTGCGCGACCCGCACCCCTTCCGCGTCCTCGACCCGAAACGGCTCTCGAAAGCGGTGGTGAAGGAGGCGGCGACGATCAAGGGCGCGCTCAAGCACGGCCGCGTGGTCGCCCTCGACGACCTGCCGGAGATCGACTTCGTCCTCTGCGGCTCGGTCGCCGTCAACCTCAGCGGCGCCCGGGTCGGCAAAGGCGGCGGCTACCACGACCTCGAGTACGGGATCCTCACCGACGCCGGCAAGATCGACAGCCACACCACCGTCGCCACCACCGTCCACCCGATCCAGATCCTGCGCCAGCACCTGATGGTCACCGACCACGACCTTCCCTGCGACCTGATCGCGACCCCGCGCGCGGTGATCGAGATCGAGCGCCAGTACGACCGCCCCAGGGGCATCCTCTGGGACCACCTGCAACCGCCGCAGATCCGCGAGATTCCGGTGCTGGAAAGGATGGGGTACGCGTAGGAGGGGTTGGCGAAACCCCGCCTAGATAGCATTCGCGTTCCCGTGCCTGACCATGCGCATACCGAAAACGGACTGAACTTCCCCGGCGCCGACTACGGCAATCCCGACCCGACGCCGGAATGGCTGCAGGTCGACTGGCGCCAGCACCTGCACCGGGTCGACCTGCCGGGCGCCGAGGGCGTCAACTACGCGGAGATCGGCGAGGGCGAGCCGGTCCTCTTCGTCCACGGCCTCGCCGGTTGCTGGCGCAACTGGCTCGAGAACCTCCCCTACTTCGGGCGCGAGCACCGGGCGATCGCCCTAGACCTGCCCGGCTTCGGCGACAGCCCGACGCCCTCGTGGGAGATCACGATGGCCAACTACGGGCGGCTGGTCCACGACTTCTGCGAGCGCCTCGGGATCGACCGGGTGGCGGCGCTGGTCGGCAACTCGATGGGCGGCTTCGTCTCGACCGAGGCGGTGATCGACGAGCCGGAGCGCTTCGACCGCCTCGTCCTCGTCTCCGCCGCCGGGATCAGCTTCGCCGAGGTCCAGGGGCGCCGGGCGGATGCGGCCGCGCGGATGTTCAGCGCCACGACCCCCTTCCTCGCCGGCGACCGCAGGTTCTTCCTCACTCGGCCGCTGGGACGGAAGCTCGCCTTCGGCCGCGTCTTTCGCAACCCGAACAAGCTGCGGCCGGAGCTGTTGCAGGAGCAGACGCGCCCGGGGCTGCAGGCGCCCGGCTTCCAGGACGCCCTGATGTCGATCGGGGGCTACGACACCCGCGAGCGGCTGCCCGAGATCGAGATCCCGACCCTCGTCGTCTGGGGCCTCAACGACCAGATCGTCCCGGTCGAGGCGGCCCTCGGCTACCACCGCCTGATCCCTCGCTCGCGGCTGGAGATCTTCGAGCGCACCGGACACCTGCCGCAGCTCGAGCGGCCGGGCCGGTTCAATCCCCTGCTCGAAGAATTCATCGAGTCGTCGCGGCCGCTGGAAACGGCCGCGCACGACGACACCGCGATCGGCTGACCGGCGCTAGCCGGTGATCGCGCCGCGAGCAGCGGACGAGACCGTCGCCGCGTACTTGGCCATGACGCCGCGCTCGTAGAGCGGCTCCGGCGATTCGTACTCGGCGATTCGCCGCTCGATCTCCTCGTCCGAAAGGGCGAGGTCGAGACGGCGGGCGTCGATGTCGACGGTGATCTCGTCGCCCTCGCGGATCGCCGCGATCGGGCCGCCCTTGGCGGCCTCGGGGGCGACGTGGCCGATCATCAGCCCGCGGGTGGCGCCGGAGAAGCGGCCATCGGTGACCATCGCGACACTCTCGCCCAGGCCCTCGCCGACGATTGCCGCGGTGACCTGCAGCATCTCCCGCATCCCGGGGCCGCCAACCGGCCCCTCGTTGCGGATGACGACGACGTCGCCGGGGTCGATCTTCTGCTCCTTGACCGCGCGGAAGCACTCCTCTTCGGACTCGAAGACGCGGGCGGGGCCGGTCTGCTGGCGGCGCTCGGTGCCGGCGACCTTGACCACCGCCCCTTCCGGAGCAAGGTTGCCGCACAGGATCGCGAGGCCGCCTTCGGGCTTCAGCGGGTCCTCGACCGAGCGGACGACTTCCTGGTTCGGCGCCTCGGTCGCCGCCGCCGCCTCCTCGCCGATCGTGCGGCCGGTGACGGTGATCGCGTCGCCATGCAGGATGCCGGCCTTGGCGAGGCGCTTGAGGATCACCGGCACGCCGCCGGCCGCATAGAGGTCGGTGGCGACGAAGCGGCCGCCCGGCTTGAGGTCGGCGAAGAGCGGCGTGTTGCGGGAGATCCGCTCGAAGTCGTCCATCGTCAGCTCGATCCCCAGCTCGTGCGCGAGTGCGATCAGGTGGAGGACGCCGTTGGTCGAGCCGCCGGAGGCGCAGACGCAGGCGATCGCGTTCTCCAGCGAATCGCGGGTGATGATCTTGCTCGGCCGCAGGTCCTCGACGAGGACGTTGATCACCAGCTCGCCGATCTTCTCGGCCACGCTCGGCTTCTCGTCGCCTTCGGCCGGCACCATCGCCGAGCCGCCGGCGCTGATCCCGAGTGCCTCGAAGGCGCAGGCCATCGTGTTGGCGGTGAATTGGCCGCCGCAGGCGCCGGCGCCGGGACTTGCGACCCCCTCCAGCTCGTTCAGTTCCTCGTCGCTGATGTCGCCGGCATTGTGGGCGCCGATCGCCTCGAAGATGTCGAGGATGGTGACGTCGCGGCCGTGCCAGTGACCGGGAGCGATCGAGCCGCCGTAGAGCAGCACCGAGGGCACGTCGAGCCGGGCCAGCGCCATCGCACAGCCGGGGATCGTCTTGTCGCAGGCGCAGAGGGCGACGATCGCGTCGAACTGGTAGCCGCGCGCCATCAGCTCGATCGAGTCGGCGATCACCTCGCGGCTGACCAGGGAGGCCTTCATTCCCTGGGTGCCCATCGTCACCCCGTCGGAGACGGCGACCGTGTTGAACTCCATCGGCGTGCCGCCGGCAGCGCGAACACCGGCTTTGACGTGCTCGGCGAGGCCGCGGAGGTGGAAGTTGCACGGCATCGCCTCGGTCCAGGTGTTGGCGATCCCGATCGTCGGCCGGCTGAGCGCGTCGTCGTCGAACCCGATCCCCTTCATGTAGGCACGCGCGTGGGCGCGGTCGGGACCGTCGAAGACGGTCGCCGAGCGCGGGCGCGGAAGCTTGGTCGCGGTATCGCCGTTGGTGCCCATGGCGACGAAATCTACTGAGCGCGGCCGGGCGGTGGTTTGGCGAGTTGTAGGGGCTATGGCCCCGAAAAGTCGCCACTCGCCATTCCGAAGACGTCGACCGGACCGGAACCGGAGCCGATGTCTCGGAGACCATCGCGCACCGCGCGCGAGGTGACTTCGCGGGCGCTTCTCGCCGCGGTGAGCCGATCGTGCCCGAGAGCCAGGAACGCCGCGAGCGACGAGGAGTGCGTGCAGCCCGAGCCGTGGGCGGCGCCGTCGGGGTGCTTCTCCCCCGGGATCTCGACGACCTCATCGCCGTCGTAGAACACGTCGACCACCGCGTCGCTGTGGCCACCGGTGACGACGGCGGCTTCCGCCCCCATCCCGACCAGCGCTTGCGCCAGCTCCGCCTGAGTCGCCTCCTCGCCGAGGCCAGTCAGCGCCCGCGCCTCGGGGATGTTGGGAGTGACGACCGCCGCCAGCGGCAGCAGCTTCTCGACCAGCGCCTGGCGCGCGCCTGGGTCGAGCAACTCCGCCCCGCTCTCGGCGATCATCACCGGGTCGATCACCACAGGGGCCTCCCCTACGTGCTCGAGCGCCTCGACCACCGCCTCGACGGTCTCCTCCGTCCCCAGCATCCCGATCTTCACGGCGTCGACGCCGATGTCCTCGGCGACCGCCCTCACCTGCGCCACGTTCACCCGCGGCGAGATCGCCTGCACCGCCTCCACCCCAACCGTGCTCTGCGCCGTGATCGCCGTCACCGCGGTCATCCCGTGCACCCCCACCCGCGCGAACGCCTTCAGGTCGGCCTGGATCCCAGCGCCGCCCCCGGAGTCAGAGCCGGCGATCGAGAGGACGGCGGAAATCCTTGCGGTGGACACGGTGGTCCGGAGATTAAAGGCGATCGCCAAGCGTTCTCCAAGAGCGCTTAGGGTATGGCGAGATGGACGGAAGGTTCGGAGACTTCTCCGCGGATCAAAGCCAGTGGGTCACCGTCTTCGATACGCCGTTCTATCCCGATACGCTCGACGCGGCGGTAGCGATCTACGCGCCTGTGCTCGAGGACTTCGGTGAGCTTTGCGAACGCGCGAGCGATTCCGTCGACCTCTATCGCCGAATCCAAAGTTCCGCCCCCGAAGTTCGAACGCAACTCCTCCGTGTCTTTCGCAAGTACGTTTCCCCGGACACCTCAGTCGAGATGCTCCGTCGCGTCGGCAGGACCGAGGAGAACATCTCCTCCTGGGGAGGAAGGTTCCGACCGCTGCCCGAGGTGCTGCAGCGAATCAGCAGCAGGCCCAAGCCAGACGAAGCAATCGTCGCGATCCTAGACGAGTACGGAGGGCGCGGGCAAAAGGGCTACGACCTGACCGAGGCGTTCTTTCTCTGGTTCGAAACCGAGTTCGAGCCAACGGGCTGGTCGATAAGCGGCCCGGTTCGCGCGGGACGGGACATAGACCTGCGGGACGTAATCCCCGGCTACCCGAAGGCGACCCCTGTCGACTTCATCCTTCGAGACCCAGAGGGAAAGCTGCGGGTGATCGGGTTCGCCCGCTACGACACCGACCGCGGCGGCTCGCAGGAGGACGACCGCATCAGCGGCAACGAGCGCCGACTGCGGGAGATCCTCGGCCGTGCAGAGGAAAGCTCCGAAGACCTCAAGGTCATCTTCCTCAATGACGGGCCGGGCCTCACCCTCGGATCGATGTGGCGGGACAACGCGGAGCTCGAGGATGGCGGCAGCGGCCGCGCCCTGGTCACGACGCTGAAAATGGCTCAGGCTGGCCGGGTTTCCCTCGCCTGGCTGACATCGTAGTCGTCCAACTCGACCACGCGACCGCTGTGGTCGAAGGCGACCAGCCTGGTTCCTCTCTCTAGCTCGCGGGCCGCATCGAAGACCTGTCCACCGCTGAGGGTTCCAACGACCTCCGGCATCTCCTTCCCCTCGACCGACTCCAACAGGGCGAACTCGATCTCGCGCGCAGAGTCGATGAGATACGGCTCTTCGGCAACCTGATTCGCGTCTTCGAAGAAAGTGAAACCGCCCAGGCCTTCCTGCAGTGCTTCGTCTGCGAGCCGGCGCTGTGACAGAGCCACGGCGAGCAAGCCCCGGTCCACCCCGGTCCACCTCCGGCCGGCCTTCTGTGCCGCCGCCAGGGTCGTACCGGACCCGCAGTAACAGTCGAGCACCCGATCGCCCTCGTTCGTCGTCGCCCGGATCAGCATCCCGAGAAGGTCGACATTCTTCTCCGTCGGATATCCGGTTACGGCGAAGTTCTGGTTGAACGGGTCTCGGTAATCCAGGAGGAGGTTGGGAATGGCGGAACCGCGGCTTTGGTCGGCCCACATTTTCCGTCTCGGAGTGCCGTTCCGGGTCCAATAGATATCGCCAGCCCGGTCGAGTTCGTCGAGTTTCTCCGGGGTCCACTGCCAGTGCTTTCCGGACGGCGGGAGCATCCCCCTCCAGCGGCTGCCGGAGGCTCCATTGCGACGACCTGGGGCATGGATCGGAACGAGGGCGAAGCGACGTCCACTCTCCGGGTCCAGCTTGGGGAAGTCGATCACCTCCTGCGCCTCGGAGCGAGGTGCGTAGGGGCGGTTCCACAGCGGCTTCAGCCCCTTGGAGTAGAACAGGACATAGTCGGTGATGTCTCCGAAAGTCCGGCGGGTCCCGTTCTTGGAGCTGCACTTGCGGCGACTCAACCAAGCCCTGAAATTGGTGCGACCAAAAACCTCGTCAAGCAGCAGTTTCCCCTCAGCAACCATTGAGGAGTCGAGGTGGAGGAACAGGGAGCCGTCGTCGGTGAGCAGATCCCGCAACAGAACCAGCCGTGCCCTCAATGCCTCGAGAAACCGGCCACCGCTCTCATTGTCGGGGTATGCCGGGTCGTCGGTCGACTTACGACGAAAGCTTTGCTCGGTTCCGAAGGGCGGGTCGATGTAGACGCAGCGATAGCGCTCACCAGTCTCAATGAGACTTGTCAAGACGTCCAGGTTCTCGCCGTGAATCAGTTGGTTCCCCGTCTCTTTCCCGCACCGCCGGACCGGATGGATGTGGAGCTCCGCACCCTCGCACCGAACCGACTCCTCCAGGCGATAGGCGGCAAAGGCGTGTTTTCGCCCGACGGCATCACTGCGCTCTAGCCACCGGAGCACATCCGCGGCGAGGCCGGGGTCGGCTTCGAGCTGTTTGATCAGATCGGGCACGGATCTCATGAGAGCGGAACGATAGGGGGCGGAGTCGACGCTGCAGCAGACCTTGGTAGCAGCGTAGTTCTCGAGTAGGTGCCGAGGTTCGAGCAGCTGAGGTAATCGAGGAGCTCTAGGCGGGACAGGGCTGCTGCTGCGGCGGCGGCGGTGAGGCCGGTCGCGGTGGCGACGGCGTCGCAGCTGCAGGCGCCGGACTCGACGGCGGCAAGGACGGCTTCGAGGTCGGGGTCGAGCTTCGGGGCGGGCCGCTCGATCTGGCGGCAGCCGGGGCCGAGCATCGCGTCGAGGACGTCTTGGGCGTCGCGGACGACGTGGGCGCCGGCGGCGAGGAGGCCGTTGGGGCCGGCGGAGGCGCGGGAGGTGACCGGGCCGGGGACGGCGCCGAGGTCGCGGCCGAGGTCGGCGGCCAGGTCGGTGGTGATCAGGGAGCCGGAGCGGGTTGCCGCCTCGACCACCACGGTCATCCCCGCCAGCGCCGCCATGATCCGGTTGCGAGCGGGAAAGGTCCAGCGCCAGGGCGTGGCGCCGGGCGGCAGCTCCGAGACCACCGCGCCCGTTTCGCAGATCCGCCGCCAGAGCGAGCGGTTGCTCGCCGGGTAGGGGACGTCGGGGCCGCAGCCGAGGACGGCGATCGTGCGACCGGCGGCGTCGAGGGCGCCGCGGTGCGAGCAGGCGTCGATGCCGAAGGCGAGGCCGCTGACGACGACGATGCCGGCGGCGGCCAGCTCCCGCCCCAGCTCGCGGGCGACCTCACGGCCGTAGGCGGTGGCGCGGCGGGCGCCGACGATCGTCACCGCCCCGAACGGCTCGAGACCGTCGAGCAGCCGTGGATCGCCGCGGCCGATCAACGCCCACGGGGCGTCGGGCGCATCGTGCAGCGAATGCGGGTAGAGGTGGTCGTGCCGGCAGCAGGCCCAGCACTCGGCCGCCAGCAACTCGGCGACCATTCGCTCCTCCGACAACGCGGCGACCCGGCCCAAAACCTGCGCCGCCGCTTTCGGCGCCGCCACCTCGACCAGCTCCTCGTTCGAGAGCCGCAACAGTTCCGGTGAGCGCGAACCGACCTCGCCGGTGGCGATCTTCTCCACGTATGGGCCCAACGCCGCCAGCAGCCAAGAGCGCCGCAGGCAGTCGGCGCAAGCGGCCGGCTCAGCCATCGTCCCGCCTCCGCATCTGCAACGCCTGTGCCATCTGCTCCTCGCCGATCTCCTCGGCGCCGTCGAGGTCGGCAATCGTCCGTGCCAGCCGCAGCGCCCGGTCGTGGGCGCGGCCGCTGAGTCGCTGGCGCTCGTAGAGGTCGGCAAGCAGCACCGCGGCCTCCTCGCTGAGCGCGCAGGCACGGGCCTCCGCCGGGGTCATCTCCGCATTGCAGCGACCCGGGCCGAGCCGGCGCTCCTGCCGCTCTCGCGCTCCGCAGACCCGGTCCTGCACCACCGCCGAGGACTCGCCAGGAGCGCCGCCGATCTCCGCCGCGCTCGGCTGGCGGACCGCGGCGAGGACGTCGATCCGGTCGGCGAGGGCGCCGCTCAGCTTGCCCTGGTAGCGCTGCACGTCATAGGGCGCGCAGGTGCAATCCGGGTCGCTCTCGCCCCTGCCGCAGGGACAGGGGTTCGCCGCGGCGACGAGCATGAAGCGACAGGGCAAGGTGCGCCGGCCGGTCGCACGGGAGATCGAGACCTCCCCCGCCTCAAGCGGCGCCCGCAACGCCTCCAGGGCGTCGCGGCGGAACTCGCAGAGCTCGTCGAGGAAGAGGACGCCCCGATGCGCCAGCGTCGCCTCGCCGGCCCGTGGCGGCGTGCCGCCGCCGATCAGGCCGGCGGCGCTGATCGTGTGGTGCGGCGCCCGGAACGGGCGCCCGGGCGGCAACCCGTCGCCGAGCCGGCCGCAGGCGCTGGCGATCCGCGCTACCTCCAGCGCCTCGACCGGCGCCAGCGGCGGCAGGATCGACGGCAGCCGGCTCGCCGCCAGCGACTTCCCGGCCCCCGGCGGCCCCACCATCAGCAGGCTGTGCCCGCCCGCGGCCGCCACCTCGAGCGCGTGGCGCAGGTGCGGCTGCCCGCGCAGGTCGGCGAGGTCGGGCGTTCCGGGGGCCGCTTCCAGCTGCAGGGGCAGCGGCTCCGGCCGGGGCGGATCCCACCTTCCGGCCGCCAAGTCCGGCAGCCGTCCCAGGGACTCGATCGCGACCACGCCGATCCCCTCCACCAGCGCCCCCTCGGCGCCGTTCCCGGCCGGCAGCACGATCGTCTCCATCCCGCCTTCCCGCGCCGCCTCGGCCATCGCCAGCGCTCCCTGCACCGGGCGCGTCGTCCCGTCCAGCGCCAGCTCACCCGCCAGGGCGATCCGCGACAGCCTCTCCCACTGCAGTTGCCCGGAAGCGCTCAGCAGCGCCGCTGCGATCGCCAGGTCCATCCCCGGCCCCGCCTTGCGCAGGCTCGCCGGCGCCAGGTTGACGACGATCCGCCGTAGCGGAAACTCGAAACCGCAGTTGACCAGGGCCGCCCGCACCCGCTCGCGCGCCTCCCGCACCGCCGCGTCGGGCAGCCCGACGATCGTGTAGTTCGGCAGGCCCTTGTGGACGTCGACCTCCACCTGCACGGGGCGGGCGGAGATGCCGTCGAGAGTGAAGGTCTTGGCGGTGGCGAGCACGAAGGCCAAGCTAGGCGGCCCGGGCGCACGCGTTGCGCACAGAGAGCAAATTCTTCGCCATGAAAGAGGGGAGAGTTCGTACCGCCCCGGCCCTTAGGCGAAGGTGACCGTCGCCCGCCGCCACACCGGCCAGATCGCCGAGGACCTCGTCGCCGCCCGCCTCGCCACGGCCGGGTGGGCGATCCTCGAGCGCAACGCCCGCACCCGCTACGGCGAGCTCGACATCGTCGCGCGGGACGGCCGCACCCTCGTCTTCATCGAGGTGAAGGCGGCACGCGAGGGCACGCAGTTCGGCCCCGAGCGGCCGATCCTCTCGATCGGACCGCAGAAGCAGCGCCGCGTCCGCCGCCTCGCCACCGCCTGGATGTCCGAACGCCGTGACCTGCCCCGCTACGAGGAGATCCGCTTCGACGCCGTCGGCGTCACCCTCGACCGCGCTGGCCGCGCCGTCGAGGTCGAGCACATCGAGAGCGCCTTCTAGCCGAGCTCGAGCTGCGAGTACGCAACCGACTGGAACGAGCGCCGGTGCAAGGGCGAGATCCCGATTTCCTCGATCGCCTGGCGGTGCTCCGGGGTCGAGTAGCCGACGTGTTCCTCGAAGCCCCAGCCCGGGTGCCGGCTGGCGACCTCGCGCATGTAGCGATCGCGGGTGACCTTGGCGACGACCGAGGCGGCGGCGATCGCGGCGCTGGTGCCGTCGCCCTGGATCACCTGCCGGTGCGGGACCGGGCAGCGCGGCAGGCGAAAGCCGTCGACCAGGCAGATCGCCTCGGCGCCCGGTTCGAGCCGCTGCAGCGCCAGGCTCAGCGCTTCGATGTTGGTGTTGTGGAGGCCGCGGCGATCGATCCCGGCCGCGCAGCGGACGACGACGCTGACCCGCTCGGCCGCCCGCAGCACGCACGGGTACATCTCGAGCCGCCGCTCCTCGGTCATCTGCTTGGAGTCGTACAAGCCGCTGAGGGCGCGGCGGTCGGCGTGCGAGAGCCGCTCGTAGTCGAGCAGGACCGCGGCGGCGACCAGCGGGCCCGCCAGGCAGCCCCGCCCGGCCTCGTCGGTGCCGGCGACGAAGCGGCTCTGCAGGCCGCGGTCGAAAGCGAACAGGCGCCGGCTGCGCGCCAGCCGGCGGCGGTGGGTCCTCCCCTTGGCGGGGGGCTTAGAGCCCGCCGATGCGGTTCGGGGGCCAGTAGGTGGCAAAGGCCTCACCGATGATCCAGTCTCGGGGGACGGGTCCCCAGAAGCGGCTGTCGTCGCTCGCCCCACGGTTGTCGCCCATCATGAAGTAATGGTCGGCCGGGATCGTGATCTCTTTCGGCATGTTGCAGGCCCCGGCGTTGCCGCAGGGGTTGACGAAGGGCTCGTCCTTCTGTTCGACGCCGTTGACGACCGGGTGCCCGTTCCTCACCGAGAGCGTGTCGCCGGGGCCGGCGACGATCCGCTTGATGAAGTTCTGGTCCGACTCGGCCGCGGTCGGCTCCGGGCAGGGTTCGCCGCCTTTCGGCTGCACCCCGCATTCGGTGCCGTTGTCGGCGCCGGCGGGCGGATGGAAGACGACGATGTCGCCGATCTTCGGGTTCTTGAAGTGGTAGATGAAGCGGTTGACGAGGACGCGCTGGCCGACGTCCAGCGTCGGCTCCATCGATTCGGAGGGGATCTGGTAGGGCTTGACGATCCAGGCCTGGATCCCCAGTGCCAGCCCCAGGGCCAGCACGACGATGACGACCAACTCGAGGAGCCCGCCGCCTTTGCTCGTCGGCTTCGGGATCGAGAGTTTCAGGCTGCCGAGTCCTCGTCGGAGTCGCCGGACTCGGCCGGCTCCCCGTCCTCGGCGTCCTCGGTCGCTGCAGTGTCCTCGGTCTCCCCGGCCTCGGGCGCATCCGCGTCCGTCTCTGCCGCCGTCTCGGCCTCCGCTGCCGCCTCCGGCTCGGCCGGGGCCCCCTCCGCGGCCTCCGCAGCCTCCTCGGACTCGACCGGCGCGGCGACCGCCTCGGCCTCCTCCTGGCTGACGCCCTCGGCGTCGACCGCGGTGCTCTGGTCCGGCGCCGCCGCCGGTGCGGCGACGACGTCGTCGTCGATGCCCCAGCGCCGCTCGGCGACGCGCGCGGCCTTGCCGACGCGGCCGCGCAGGTAGTAGAGCTTGGCCCGGCGCACGTCCCCGCGCGCCGCGACCTCGAGCTTCTCGATCTTTGGCGAGTGCAGCGGGAACGTCCGCTCGACCCCGACGCCGAACGACTGCTTGCGCACGGTGAAGGTCTCGCGCACGCCGGAGCCCTGGCG
>Ga0157376_10001433_pt1 | contig 15675 bp, 10 predicted proteins | sample M45metaG_FD_121801 | JGI IMG/M metagenome (GOLD analysis project Ga0157376, IMG submission 121801) | Miscanthus rhizosphere microbial communities from Kellogg Biological Station, Michigan, USA - M4-5 metaG | ecosystem: Host-associated > Plants > Roots > Rhizosphere > Soil | place: USA: Michigan... | reverse complement strand
GCATAGACGCGGCCGCTGACCCTCGTCGTGTTGAAAGGATTGGCACAGGTGACCTGCTGCAAACACAGGCCCGTGCAGGGTTCCGCAAGCGCAAGCATCGGTGCAAGCGTGAGCAGCGAGATGGCGGCACGCAAAAAACAGCGCAAGGGTTTGCGCATGGAAATTCCCCCTGAGGAATTGGTTTTGTTGTCGGACCGCCGCAGACGCCGGGTAGCCCGGTTCAGCGGATGTGGTTTTCGTGCCGCTCGAGCATACAGAGTTTTCCCGTTCGGGGTTCAGATAAAAAAGGAGGCAATACCTTGATGCCGAAGTGTCGTAGCCCGGACGGAGCGCAGCGGAATCCGGGAGAGATGATTCGCGAACGCCCATGTACATGGCCGCTCGAGCAACGCACGAGGGAAACGGAGTCAGAGTGCCTTACGCAACTCGGCAAGACCTCCGACCACAACGCGACCGCGCACTCCGTCTGCACTACCTCACCGCGTGCAGGTCCCGAAGTCTCCTCGGAACACCCAATGAGCATAGGAGAAACCGGGAAAAAGGTGGCGGAGGTTTAACACGCCTCGTCAATAGAATGCGTGTGCCGCTCGTTGCTTCGGCCGGGTGCTCCTGAAATCGTTGCGTCCTTACATGACTTACAGGTCGGCGTGGTCATCAATCCGTCGGCGACCGCGCACGGCTTGCCGGCGCTTGCCATGCAATATGAAGGGTCTTTCCGCCACAATCCGGCCGAAAACGGCGTTTAGGTGAGACGGACGAGCGCGGCACGGGCCTTGCTATTTCTGTTGCTTACAACAACCACAGGCACCAGACCATGACAATTGCAAACACCATAAAATCGGCGGGAGCCCGTTTGACCATGGGCGACGACGACGTTCGCGCGCTCCTGAAAAAGGACCATGACGAGTTCAAGGATCTGCTCTCGGGGCTTGTCGACGGTGAGCAAGGGCGTTCCCGAACGGCCCTGCTGGAAAAACTCAAGAAGAACCTCACGGCGCATTCCCGCGCCGAAGAGCAGGTCGTCTACGACGCCCTGATCCGGCTGCGCGCAAAGCAAGACGTCCATGTCCTTGGCGAGGAAGGCTACGTCGAGCACGGTGCCGTAGACGACCTTCTGGCACGCATCTCCCGGCTGGACGCAGGAACCGAGCTTTGGCTCGCGCACGCGAAGGTCATCCGCGAGATGCTCGAACACCACATTTCCGAAGAGCAGAACGAGATCTTCGCGGAACTGGGCGATCTCTTCAGCAGCGAAGAGTTGGTGGCGATGGGCGGGCAGTTCCTGCGCCTCAAGGCGCGCGTGCTCAGCCAGCAGGCCTCAAAGAAGCAACGCAACGTCGCGCGCGTCGTGGCCGGTCAGCGTGCGCGCAAGACCGCCTCGCGCGTCGCGGCGAAAAAAACCGCCAAGAGCAAGAAGACGACGGCTGCGCGTCGTTCGGCAACCGGCGGTCGGCGGTCGACGTCGAGCGGGCGAACGACGCGGCGCCGCCCGTGATGTGAATGGTGTGAGCGTCGTAGCCCGGATGAAGCGCAGCGGAATCCGGGGACTATGTCCCAGACGCGCCATCCATGGACGGCGTGGCCGCCCAAGCGACGGGAAGCATTACGTCGACCAACGCAAATTCGCTATCCCCGTTATTCCGCTGCGCATCGCCCGGGCTACGTTCCTCATCGGGGCGCCCCGTCTGGCAGTGGCAACCCCGCTGCGTCGAATCCGGCCTTGCGCAGCAGCGCGATGTAGCGCGGATCCTGCCGGTGTTCGGCGAGCGCGTCGGAGCGCAGGGCCATCACCGGCATAGCACCCGAAAGATGAAGATCCATTCGCTTTTCGATGGCGATGAACAGCAAGTCGACATCTGTCCAATTGAGGACTGCCAACGCGTACCCCAGCACTGCATCACCCGATTCCCTGCGAATCGTTTCTCGCAGCGAAGGATCGCGCACCAGGCGGATCGCGGCACGAAGCTGAAGGACGGTTTCCGACGGCGGGACTTTCATTGAATCCAGCACGCGTTCCGCGTCGTCGGCGCGCCCGCCTCGCAGGTAGGATTGGGCCAGATTGACAGCCACCAGCGAGAGGTCCGGCGCCAATTCGTGCGCCGCCTCGAGCACTGCGATCGATTCGTCGTTACGACCGGCCTGGAACAGCAAAAGCCCGAGGAAGTTCCGGAATATCGGAACCAGCGGGTCGGTCGCCGTCGCACGTTGCGCCGAATGCAGCGCTTCCTCCCTGCGACCCATGGCTGCCAGCCACCAGGCGCGATCCAACAGCAGTTCCGCGTCGTTCGGCGCCAAGGCCAGAGCGCGCTGGAAGTGCTGGTCGGCAAGATTCCAGCGCCATTGATACGTGTAGACCAAAGCCAGCATGATGTGCGCGTCGACGGAGTCCGGCGACAGTGCCAGCGCACGCTCGCCGGCCTCGACGGCTTCGTCGAGGTTACGCGCCGTATTGGCCAACTCGTCACCGGAAACATACCAGGTCAACACGGTGAGACTGCCGCACAGCCCCGACCAGGCCGGTGCGTACTTCGGATCGCGCTTGAGCACTTCGCGATACAGCTCGATCGAGCGCTTCACGCCGTCGCCGCGCGCACGATAGGCTGCGCGCGCCTGCAGGTACAGCGCGTAGGCTTCTGGGTCGTCCATGCGCTGGTTCACGAGCGCAGCATCGCCACCCACGCCGAGCGGCAATGCCAGCGCTTTCGCGATCGCGCCGGCGAGTTCAGCTTGCAGCGCGAACACGTGATCGAGCTTGCGGTCGTAGGTTTCCGACCACAGATGAAAGCCGTTGTCCGTGCGAATCAGCTGCGCGGTAATACGCACCTCGTCGCCGGCGCGTCGCACCGAACCTTCCAGGACGTAGGTCACTCCCAGCAGCGTGCCGATTTCGCGCACGTCCTTCTTCGCGCCCTTGAGCGAGAACACCGAAGTGCGCGCGGTCACCGCGAGTCCCGGCACCTTGGCGAGTGCGTTGAGGATTTCCTCGGTCATCCCGTCCGAGAAATATTCCTGCTCGGCATCGGACGACATGTTCGCGAACGGCAGCACGGCGATCGACTTTTGCGCAGTCGGCGCATTCGCCGTGCGCACGCCTGCAGGCGCAGTTCTCGAGGCCACGGGAACAGACTGTTCGGCGCCTCCCGCGGCAAACCGCCACAGAATCGCGCCGCCTATCGCCAGCAGCAAAGCCAGGATCAGCAACTCCGTGCCGCTGACGCGTTGCGCACCCCGCTCGCCGTGATACCAGGCAAGCACGAGAATCACGAAGAAGCCGACTGCAAGCGCGATGATAAGCAGGCGTTCGACCGACTCCGGCCAGCCAAAGCGCTGGGCGACGATGTCGACGCCCTGCAGCAGCGCGAACGCACCTGCCGCATAAGCCAGCGCCCATTGCACCAGCTTGCGTTCTTTCAGCCGCTGCAGGATGTCACTCATGCGGCGGCGCCTTGTATTCCTTGACTGGCAGCTTGGTCAGCGCAATGAAACGTGGATCATCGCGAATCGGATCCCACAACGGATCGAGGGCGAGCAACGCGGGCGTAACGGCGCTTGGAATCTCGAGCAGTTCGGGCAGAAGTGCGATCGCCGCGTCGCGCTCGCCGTGCTGCGCGCGGATCTGCGCGAGCGTGACCTTCGCCACAGCGATTTCGTTGGCGTCGTTCCGGTTGATTTCGATCTGGTGTTGTGCGGCGTCGAAGGCCGTTTTCCAGTCGCCAAGAGCGGCGTACACGAGCGAAGAAAGTGAGCCAGTCTCGGACACATGATCGATTCCGCCGGGCGTTGCGGCGAGCACGCGCGCGAGCCGATCGAACGTTTTGTGCGCGAGATCGGCATGACCGTTGGCACGCTGCACGATACCGAGGCGGATCAGGCCTTCGATGTCGTCAGTATCGAGCATCGCGTCGTCACGCAGTTGCGCGGCGCGCATGAAACGGGTGAGGGCAGGCTCGTCACGGCGCAGCGTCAGCATGCGCATGCGCGCTTCACTCTCATATGGCTCGCGCTTGTCTTCCGGAATGTGCGCAAGCAGGGCTTCGGCGGCATCCAGCCGGCCGAGCTGCATTTCGACCTGCGCAAGGCACGCTGGCGCCGCCGTGTCGTCCGGAGCGATCTGTCGCGCCTGCTCGAGCAACGCGCGCGTCTCGTCGAAATGCCGCAGGCGCAGGAAGATTTCGCAGGCGCCCTGGACACGGATCGATACGTTGCGCGGGTCTCTCTCGATCGCTTCGCGATAATGCGCGATCGCCTCGTCCCACAACCCCATGCGCCGTTCGAGAAAAAAAAGTTCGGATAGGATTTCGACATCGCCGGGCTGCTGTGCTAGCGCCCGCTGGTAGCTGTCCCGCGCTGCCGGAAAGTTGCGTTCGACGCGATACTGGTAAGCGCCTTGCGCCAGCAAGCTCTCGGCAAGCAGCGGCTGCAGCTGTATTGCCGTGGCGGCGGCTTGGCGCACCGCTTCGCGCGTTGAACGCGCAGCATCCACGCGGTTCAGATACATGTTGCTCATCGCAACCGCCGCCGCCGCCCAGGCCTGGGCGAATTGCGGATCCTCGCGCACGGCTTCGAAGTAGTCGTCGATCGCGTGAATCGCGCCGGCGTTCGTGTATTGGAGATTGTCTGCCGCGCGGCCGCGCAGATAGGCTTCGTAAGCCTTTAGATTCTCCGTGCCTTTGGCTGAAACGACCTGACGCTCGGCACCGGTCAACGTTGCCTTCAACGCATCGGCCACGGCCTGTGCGACCTCGCCTTCCACGCCGAAGATGTCGTCGAGCGTGCGGTTGTAGCTCTCGGCCCACAGGTGTCCGTCCTTCGCCGCGCTGATCAGCTGCACGTTGATGTGGACGGCATTGCCGGACTTCTGCACGCTGCCTTCGAGGATGTTCGCCACGCCAAGCTGGCGCGCGATTTCAGCGAGATTCTCCGGCGCGCTGGCATAGCGCTGCGTAGACGTGCGCGAGATCACGCGCAGCGCGCCGATCTTCGACAGCTTGGTAAGGATTTCGTCCTGCATGCCGTCGGCGAAGTAGGCATTCGCCTTGTCGTCGGAAAGGTTTGCGAATGGCAGCACGGCGATCGACTTGTCCGCGACCGCCGCCGCGCTGGGCGTGGGCGGCGATCCGAGCTTTGCAACATCAGCTTTTGCATCGGCGCCGGCAGACTCCGGCGTGCGCGGCGCGAAACGCCAAAGCAACCCGCCGCCGATCACCAGCAACAACGCGACGATCAACAACTCGGTCCCGCTGACACGTTGTGCACCGCGCTCGCCGTGATACCAGGCAAGTACCAGCACAATGAAGAAGCCGACGCCGGCGGCGACCGTGATCCCGCGCAGCAATCCTTGAGGCCAATCGAACTGCTGACCGATCAGCCCGATCACCTGCAGCAGCACCCACGCGCCAGCCAGATAAGCCAGCGCCCACTGCACCAGCTTGCGTTCGCGCAGGCGCTGCAGCAGGTCGGTCATGGCTTGTCGGCCCCGTCCGCCGGTGTCACAAACGGAAGGTCCATTTTTTTCAGTACAGCCGTGTACCGTGGATCGCCGCGTAGCGAATCGAAAGAACGAGTCCAGATCAATCCACCTGCCGAGGCGTTGCTCCGCGCTGCGAACAATTCCAGCTGCTCGAGGGCGTGTTCGCGATCGCCGAGCCATGCGAGGAACGCCGAGTAGACGATGGGATCGACACGCAGATCGGCGTTGGCAGGAGCGCTGTTCAGGCTGACCAGCGCCGCGGCGCGCGCTGCGGAATCGGTGATTCCGCGCACGAGCAGGACTTTCGCATCGGCTTCGACGCCAAGATGCCGGGCCACCGCGCGCAATTGTGCTTCAGCATCGTTGTAGCGCTGCAGACCGATGTAGAGTAATGCCGCTGTCATGCAAACCGGATAGAAATCTGGGTGGGCCGACAGAATCGGTTCGATTTCGGTTACGGCGTCGGCATCCCGATGCAGTGCCATCAAAATGGTGGCGCGCACGACACCGATGATTGCGGACAGCGGGTCGAGTTGCCGCGCACGATCGATCTTGCGCAACGCGGCCTCCTGCTGTCCGATCAGGAACAGAAATTGCGCATACTGGTTGAGTCCCTCGACATCTCCGGGCGCCAGCGCCAGCGCGTGTCGGAATGTCGCGTCGGTACGCGCCCAATCCATGCGATGCGCATAGACATTCGCCATCGCCACGAGCGCCGGAGTTGTATCGGGATCGATGCCGAGCGCACGCTGCGCGGCGGTTTCGGCGCGCGCCATGCCGGCTTCGAGGTCTCCGTTCGTATAGGACGGCAACAGCTGCTCGGCCTCGGCGAGCGCTCCCCATGCCTGCGCGTATTGTGGATCGAGTTCCACGGCCTTGCCGAACGCGGCGATCGCGTCGCGCAGGCCCGGCCCACGCGCTGCAAGCAGGGGCAGCCCACGCAGGTACAGTTCGTGCGCCTGCGCATCGCTCGTGTTGCCAGTGCCGGACGCGCGAGTGCCGGCCAATTGCAGCTGCAGCTTGTCCGCAATCGCCTTCGATATCTCGTCCTCGACCGCAAAGATGTTGGTCAGCTTGCGGTCGTACTTCTCCGACCACAGATGAAATCCGCTGCGCGTATCGATCAGCTGCGCGGTGATGCGCACGTCGTCCCCGGATCGTTGCACGCTGCCCTCCAGCACGTGGGCAACCGCCAGGACTTCGCCGACATGGCGCAGGTCCAGGTCCTTGCCCTTGAACGCGAACGCCGATGTGCGCGCGGCGACTTTCAGGTCGGCGATCTGCGCCAAAGCATTGAGGATCTCCTCGGTGATGCCGTCGCTGAAGAATTCGTTTTTCGGATCGCCGCTCATATTGACGAAAGGCAGTACGGCAACCGATTTGGGACTGACTTGAGCCGACCGATGCGGCCGATTCCTTCTGGATCGGCTTCGCCGCCTGCGTCGCCGAGGTCACGGCAGCCGCTTCGCGCCGTGGCGCCAGCACGAACTTGTCGAAGCCAAAGTATACAAGTGCAATAATCAGAACGGCGATGATCATGCGATCCATGCGCCGCGCGGTCTGCGGCGCGATCGATTCCTCGGGCTTCACCTCGGCATCGCGCTTGATACCTTCGGGCGTCAGCTCGAAAACCCATGCGAAGATCAACGCCGGCACGAAGCCGATCACGAGCACGATGATCAGAGCACGCAGTGCCCAGCCGGGCACATCGAACGCGGGAAACACCGTACTCGCGACCTGTGTCAACAGCCACGCGCCGACGAGATACAAGCCCGCCATGCGGATGACATTGCGGCGCTTGAGCTCGGCGAGCAGCTGGCTCATGAGGTCGCTATCATCCTCAGTGACCCTTCGGACAAGCCGCTTCGAGATTCGGCTCCTCGATCTTCATCTGACGCAGGATGTCGAGGAATTCCGGCTCGCAGTGCAGCGCGGCGTAATGCGGATCGAAGCCGGACGAGCGGGCGTTGTACGGAATTTCGCGGACATAGCGCGCATAGCGCTTGACCGCAAGGTCGTTGCGGCCGATTGCGATGAACCAGAACATCGCGTCGGTACCATTGAGCGGCGATAGGGTCTTCGGATTGCCTTGGCCGTCAGGCAGCTCGAGCAGTTGATCGGCAACCGCGTTGGCATCGCCCTTGCCGTCGAGCGCATCCATCATGGCGTGGAAGAAAGCCAAGGCCTGTGGTCCGCGATCGGCTGCCGTCTTCTCCATTACGGCGCGGGCGCGGGCGTGGTCCTTGTTCCACATCGCCACGTCGAAGTGGAGCAGCGGACACCATTCCGCTTCGACCGCGACGATCGAATCGCAGAGCGCCAGCGCTTCATCGTCGTGGCCACCGATTATCAGTACGGCGGCGAGCACCGAGTTGACGATCGATGACTTGGGATCGAGCGCCAGCGCCTTGCGGAACATGGCAACTGCCGCATCGAAGTCGCCCTCCCAACCCATCGTCTCCCCCGCCCACTGATAAGCGGTCATATACGAAGGAGCCAGCGCAATCGAGCGCTGGAACATCGCGCGCGCGGTCGCGAAGCGGAACTCGGTACCGGCGAGATAGCCCAGCACGGTGTAGGGTTCGGGCAGGTCCCGATCGAGCGCGAGCGCGTGTTCCGCGGCGTCGCGGCCGGCGGGCCTTGTTTCGGCCAATGGCCTGCTGCTCCATTCGGGCAGGATCGCGTACGTGAGCGCGAGTCCCGCCCAGGCCTTTGCATAGTTCGGGTCGCGCTTGAGCGCCGCCTGGAACAGTGCTTCGGCCTGCAGCAGGTTTTGCTCGCCGCGCGCGGTCCACAAGGCCATCGCCTTCAAGTAGAGCTGGTACGCGGCAAGATCGGCCGTATCGGCGACGACCGCGCCGCCCGCGTGCGTTGCGTCGAGCTTGACCTTGAGCTCATTGGCGATCGCGCCGGCAATTTCATCCTGGATCGCGAAGATGTCCTTGAGGTCGCGATCGTAGGTCTGCGACCAGACGTGATAGCCGTTGCTGGCGTCGATCAGCTGAGCGGTCACGCGCACGCGTTCACCCTGCTTGCGCACGCTGCCTTCGAGCACCATGCGCACGTTGAGCTCGCGCCCGATCAGCGGAACTTCCTTCTCCTGCGCGCGGAACGAAAACGACGACGTGCGCGCGGCAACGCGCAGGTCGGCCATGCGCGCCAGCACGTTGAGGATTTCTTCGCTGATGCCGTCCGAGAAATATTCGTTGCTCTTGTCCTCGGACATGTTGACGAACGGCAGCACGGCGATCGATCGCGCGTCGGCGGAAGTGCTGACCGGCGCCGGCCGCGTCTTCCAATACCAACCGACGGCGAGCGCTGCGAGAATCGCAGCAATACCGATGATGCGCTTCGTGCCGACAGGAGCCCGGTCGAGCTTGATGCCTTCAGGCGTGACGTCCAAAGTCCACGCGAGCACCAGCGCGATCGGAAATCCAAGCAGGATGATGAAGGTGACCAGGCGCGGCGCCCACTCCGGCAGGTTGAGCTGCGGAGCAACAGTCGAGGCGACCTGGATCAGCAGCCAGCCGACGACGAGATAGGCCGCCGCGACCTTGAAAACCTTGCGCCGTTTGAGTTCCTCGACCAACGCCATCGAAAGCCACTCCCCCTGAGTGCGCCGATAACCCTGATCATCGCAGATTCAAGGGCATAGCGGGACTCCTTCAGCGCAAATATCGCCGCTGGCAGCTGGTCTGTTGCAGAAACGGGTCGCCCCCGAGTCGCGGGGATTCCGGGACCCGATCAGGAACTGCGAAAGCGGTGTCCCGGAAGCCAGTCAAAACGTCACGCCAATGTCATCAATCGAGTATCGGGAGGATTCGCGATCCGGCAGCGCCAATCGACTTCTCACTGGCACAGATAGTCACCCGTCGCTGCGTCACTCCTGCACGAATCGGGCGGTCCAAACTTGTCCCACACCGCCGTCAGGCCCGTCTTGCGCGCGAACCCGGCAAACTCCGGCAGGCGCCGGGCAGACTTGCCGTATGGACTCCAGAGCATCTCGAACAGGAACGTCTCATTGTTGGTCAGTCTTGGCTGAGCGAACGCGAGCATGCGCGCCGGTTGATCCAGGTACATCAGCGATTTCAATGCCCAGAATTGCGTAGGTTCTGGGCTATCGGCGAGACAGCGTTCGGTCACCTCTACGGCAATCGTGCGCGCCGCCGCATCCCCGCCGTGGACGCCTGCCATCGCACGCTTTGCGTCGTCAGCGTTGATGCCACATTTCGCGAAGCCTCGTGTTACGCGGGGTAAAAGCAGTTCGTTTGCCTGTGCATAGTTGCCGCGCGCGAACGCGACTTCGGCGAACCCGTAGACGGCAAAGCTCAGTCCGATGTCGGCTGCACGCTGGACCGAACGCTGCGCGGCCTCCTGGTCGCCTGCATAGGACAACTCGAGTCCGCGCCACAACTCCGCATTCGGTTGCATCGGGTCGAGCACGAGCGCGCGGTCGAGCCGGGCACGACCCTCGCGCGTGTAGCCGGTCATTATCTGCAGAACGGCATACCAGTAGTTCGTCAGCGCGTCGTCCGGATCGAGTTGCAGCGCATGCTGGTAAGCATCGAATGCGTCGAGAAAGCGGCGCTGGTTCCCGTAGCTGCGTCCCAACACGGCCCACGGTTCGGGCAGTTGCGGGTCGAGCGCAAGCGCCGCGCGCGCGTTGGTCTCGGCCAGTTCGCGAAACGGCGCGTCGCGGTTCTCCCAGACGACATGGGTCGCCGCGAGCCGTGCCCGCGCGCGCGCAAACTTCGGATCCAGCTGCAACGCCTGCTCGAGAGCATCGACCGCCTCGCCCAGGTGTTCGAAATCGCGCCGGTTGTACAGGTCGGTCGCCTTGAGGAACAGCGCGTAAGCCTCGGCGTTACCCGTGCCAGCCCGGACCAGTTGCTGCTGCTGGTCGCCCTGCAGAATCACCTTCAACTGGTCCGTGATCGCGCGCGCGATGCGTTCCTGCAGCGCGAACACGTCGCTCAGTTCGCCGTCGTAACTCTCCGACCACAGATGAAAGCCATCCTCGGTCTGGATCAACTGCGCCGTGATGCGCACCTTGTCGCCTTGCTTGCGCACCGACCCTTCGAGAATGTTGGCGACGCCGAGTTCATGTCCTATCGCACGCATGTCGACGTTCTTTCCCTTGAACTGGAACGACGACGTTCGCCCTGCAACTTTGAGATCCTTGACTTTGGCCAACGCGTTGAGCAATTCCTCGGCCATGCCGTCGGAAAAATACTCTTGGTCGCGCGCACGACTGAGGTCGGCGAACGGCAGCACTGCGATCGATTTGGCGCTTGCCGGCACCGCTGCCGCCGGTAGCGAAGCCATCGCGCGCGCTGCGGCGGCAGTTGGGGTCGCCGCTTCGTTGTGCTCGATACGCCACAGCGCGCCGCCTCCCAACGCGAGCAGCAAGGAGACAATCAGAAGTTCTGTGCCACTGATCCTCTGCTCGCCGCGCTCGCCGTGATACCAAGCCAGGACCAGGGCGACCGGAAAGCCGACGAAGACCGCGCCGGTCCCGATCCGCAGCACGATCGGCGGCCACGCGTAAACGCCCGCGAGCAGGCTGAGCACCTGCAACACGATCCAGCCACCGGCGGCGTAGGCGATTGCCCACTGCACGACCTTGCGGCGCTTCAGCGCGGCCCAGGCCGTAGCGGGCGCATTCGTTTCGCTAATCATGTCTCCCCTGCTTCTGGGCGCCATCGTAACGCTGTTTGGCCGCTCGATCACGCTCCACTGTCGACGCGCGCCGCCCTGCGTTCGCAGCAGCATACCGTGCTGACCGTGTTGCATTACACGGGACTTGAATTTGCACTGCTGCTGCGACCAGACTTGGACAATGCAAGAGCCGTTTCGGCTCCTGATTGTTTCGTACCTTTCGCAGCTGCGGATGCGCTACCTGGGGATGTTCCGGTTCCATGGCTGATCGTTCGCCTCACGCTACGCACACACTCGAACCGACGCTTCCGCGCGACGCCTACATCTCGGCGACGGTCTTCGATGTCGAACGCGAACGTATCTTCGCGCGCGAATGGGTGCTGGTCGGGCGCGAGGAGTCGGTTCCGGCAACAGGCGACTACCTCGATGTCGACGTGCTTGGCGAGTCACTACTGGTCGTGCGCGGCGACGACGGCGCGTTGCGCGCGTTCTTCAACGTCTGCCGCCATCGCGGCAGCGCGCTCGTGCCGCGCGCAGCCGTCGATCCCGCAAACGAGGGCGTGCCCGTTGGCGGCTGCAAGGGCGCAACGATCCGCTGCCCGTATCACTCGTGGGTCTACGGACTCGACGGCGCGCTGAAATCCGCGCCGCATCTCGAACCCGCGCTCGAGGGTCGAAAGCACGAGTTCGGACTGCATCAGGCCGGCCTCGAAACCTGGGGCGGCTTCATATTCGTCAACCTCGAGCCTGAAGGCGCGCGTGCGCGCGGCTACACCCTGCAGACGCAGTTCGGCGAGGCAATCGAGCGCCTGCGCAACTATCCGCTGGCCGACCTGCGCATTGGCCAGCGCATCGTCTATCAGGTCGCTGCAAACTGGAAAGTCATTCTCGAAAACTACAACGAGTGCTATCACTGCGCCGGCGTACATCCGGAGTTGTGCAAGGTCGTGCCGGCATTTCGCAAGAACGGTGGCGCTTCACTCGACTGGGAAGAAGGGATTCCGCATCGCGAAGGTGCAGTGACGTTCACGATCAGTGGCCAGACGACACGCGCGCCGTTTCCGGGGCTCGACGCGAACGAACTCGTGCGTCACAAGGGCGAATTGATCTATCCGAACTTCATGATCTCGCTGTCGATGGACCACGTGGCCGCGTTCACGATCTTCCCGCGCGATGCGGGCCACAGCACGGTCGTTTGCGATTTCCTGTTCCATTCGTCCGAGATCGACAAGCCCGGCTTCGACCCGACGGACGCGGTCGAATTCTGGGACATCACGAATCGCCAGGACTGGACGATTGTCGAAGGCGTGCAGCGCGGCATGAACTCTCGCCGTTTCACGCACGGCTACTATGCGCCAATGGAAAGCGCGAGCCTAGATATCCGCAAGTACATTGCGCAACGAATGGGCGATATCTTGGAGGTTCCGACAGCGCCCACCTCGGAGGACCATACTGGAGGATCCGAGCGGATCAAAAGACTCCGTCATTCCCGCGAAAGCGGGAATCCATCTTGACTTTGTCTCTATTTGCCTAGAGCAAAATGGATTCCCGCTTTCTCGGGAATGACGGCCTATTTATTCTTTCCGTCAGCGACCGGGCTACCACCATTTCCACGGAACACGTCATCGAAGTCACCCCACGCGGCAACGTCACCAGCGTGGCGCGCGTTCGGGCCGCAATGGGCATGCGCGACCTCGTGATGTTCTGCATCGTCACCGGCATCAGCGTGCGCTGGATCGGCACGGCCGCGGCTGCGGGACCATCGGCGATCACGATCTGGCTCGGCGCATTCCTGCTGTTCTACCTGCCGTTGCTCGCGGCGGTGCTTGAACTGTCCTCGCGCTTCGACGAGGGCGACGGCGGCATCTATCACTGGAGCCGGCATGCGCTCGGGGACTGGGCCGGATTCATGACCGGCTGGACGTACTGGACCTGCAACCTGCCCTACTACCCGTCAATCCTGCTGTTCGCTGCCGGCGCCGCCGCTTACCTGATCAGCAGCGATGCCGTGGCGCTCGCGGCGAATCCCACCTACATCGTCGCGTTTTCTGTTGCCGCGATGTGGCTCGCCACGCTCGTCAACGTGGTCGGCCTGCATATCGGCAAATGGCTGCACAATCTCGGCGCGATCGGCAACTGGGTTCCGATCCTGATCTTCTTCGTGCTCGCGCCGATCGCCTGGTCGCGCTACGGTTCGGCCACGACCTGGACGCTGTCTGCATTCGTGCCGCACGCGAACCTGCGCGAGATGGTGTTCTGGACCAGCCTCGTGTTCGCGCTGACCGGTTCCGAAGCGTCCGCATTCCTGCGCAGCGAAGTAAAGGACTTCAAGCACATGTTCCCGCGCGCGCTGATCCTCGGCGGTGTGTTCGTCGTCGGCGGTTACATCTTCGGCGCGCTGGCGATCATGGTCATACTGCCGGCCGAACAACTCTCCAGTCTTGGCGGCATCATGGAAACGGTTGTCGCTGGAACACAGCGCATCGGCTGGAACGGCCTCGTGCCGATCGTGGCGGCGCTGTTGGTGATGGCGAATGTCGGTGCGGTTGGTGCGTGGCTGACGGCGTCGGCGCGCCTGCCGTTCCTGGCCGGAATCGACCGCTATCTGCCGGAACGCTTCGGTCGCATCCACCCGCGCTGGGGCACGCCGCACGTTGCATTCATCTGGCAGGCGGTGTTCGCGACCGGCTTTATCCTGCTCGCACAATCCGGCTCGACTGTGGCGGGCGCGTATCAGATCCTGGTCAGCATGAGCATCATTTCGTACTTCATGCCGTATCTGTTCACGTTTGCCTCGGTGCTGCGCATGCAGCGCATTCCGGCAGGACCCGATGTCATTCGCCCGCCGGGCGGACGGATCACGGCGACGATTCTCGCGTCGGTCGGATTCTCGGTCACGCTCGTATCGATGCTGCTGGCCTGCGTTCCCGATGCGGCAGAACCGAACAAGCCGCTGGCGGTGCTGAAAGTCGTCGGCAGCATGGTGCTACTCGTGGCAATCGGGCAGATTGTCTATATGCACGGGCAACGCCAACGTCGCGAACAGGCTCAAGCGCAATGAGCGACGCAATACGCAAGCGTCACTATTCGGCATGGTCACTGTTTCGCGAAGGCCTGCGCGGGCAGCGCGGCTGGACACCCGCGTGGCGGGATCGCGATCCGCTGCCGGAGTACGACGTCGTCGTTATCGGCGGCGGCGGACACGGCCTCGCGACTGCTTATTACCTGGCGAAACAACACGGCGTCAAACGCGTCGCGTTGCTCGAGAAAGGCTGGATCGGCGGCGGCAATACCGGCCGCAACACGACGATCATCCGATCGAACTATTTTTATCCGCAGAGCGCGGCACTCTACGATCTCTCGGTGAGCTTGTACGAGGGCCTCACGCGCGAACTGAACTACAACATCATGTTTTCGCAGCGCGGCCTGGTCGAGATCGCGCATACCGAGACCGATCTCGAAATGATGTCCCGGGCAGCGAACGCGATGCGCATCAATGGCATTCCGATCGAATTGCTGAGTCGCGAGCAGACACTCGCGCTCGCGCCATTGCTCGATCCGTCGCCGAATACACGGTGGCCGGTGCGCGGCGCGTTGCAGCAACGGCGGGCCGGTACGGCGCGGCACGACGCGGTGGCGTGGGGCTACGCGCGTGGGGCCGATGCACTCGGCGTGCACATCATCCAGAACTGCGAAGTCACGGGTTTCGAAATGGCGGCTGGTCGTGTCACCGCGGTCAATACTTCGCGCGGCACGATTCGCGCCGAGCGTTTCGGCATGGCGGTCGCGGGCAATTCCTCGGCGCTCGCGAAGCTTGCCGGCTTCGAACTATCGATCCAGAGCTACACGCTGCAGGCGATGGTCAGCGAACCGGTCAAGCCGTGCCTCGACACGATTGTGCTGTCGTCGTCCAATGGCGTTTACGTCAGTCAATCGGACAAGGGCGAACTCGTGTTCGGCGGAAATCTCGACCGCTGCCCTTCATACATGCAGCGTGGCAGCTTTCGCGTGAGCCAGTCAGTCATCGCGCCGCTCGTGGAGATGTTCCCCGCATTCGCGACTCTCAAGCTGATGCGCCAGTGGGGTGGCATCGTCGACGCGACGCCCGACAACTCGCCGATCATCGGTCCCTCGCCAGTGCCCGGTTTGTTTCTGAATTGCGGATGGGGAACGGGCGGGTTCAAGGCGATCCCCGCGGGCGGAACGCTGTTCGCACATGTGCTGGCGACCGGACAGCACCATCCGCTATCGGGACCTTTCGACTTGTCGCGTTTCGAAAGTGGAGAACTGATCGACGAAGCGCATGCGGGCGTGGTGCATTAGAGATGCGTAATACCTCAACAATTGGCGTCATTCCCGCGAAAGCGGGGCTCTCAACAGCGGAGCTGGTCATCCATTTTGCTCTTGAAGCAATAAGGCAGATCAAGATGGATTCCCGCTTTCGCGGGAATGACGACATGAAGAACCGTAGCTCGCCGGTAGCCTGATGCAGAAATTTCCCTGCCCCTTCTGCGGCCCACGCGCCGATCGCGAATTTCGCTACGGCG
>Ga0157376_10001432_pt1 | contig 15677 bp, 7 predicted proteins | sample M45metaG_FD_121801 | JGI IMG/M metagenome (GOLD analysis project Ga0157376, IMG submission 121801) | Miscanthus rhizosphere microbial communities from Kellogg Biological Station, Michigan, USA - M4-5 metaG | ecosystem: Host-associated > Plants > Roots > Rhizosphere > Soil | place: USA: Michigan... | reverse complement strand
CGATTCCCAGATCCTGAAGTACACCGCGGACGGCAAGTTCGTGATGCAGGTCGGGAAGAAAGGCGCGCGCCTGCGCGCCGGGGCCGCCCGTCCGATCAACGATCCCGACAGCCTGGACATGGAGAGCTTCGGACAGCCGACGAAGATCGTGGTCGACGCGAAAACCAACGAGGCGTATGTCTCCGACGGCTACGTCAACCACCGCGTCGTCGTGCTGGACGCCGATTCGGGCACGTTCAAACGCGTGTGGGGCGCGTACGGCAACAAGCCGGACGATACGCCGGTCAAGGGCCCGCTGAACCCGCACCGCGGAAGGGAGAACGCGGGGCAGCCCGCCGACAGGGGTGCGGCCCACGATCCGAACGCGCCCCCGCAGCAGCAGTTCCGCAACCCCGTGCACTGCGTCGTCATCGCCAAGGACGATCTGGTGTATGTCTGCGACCGGCAGGGCGATCGCCTCCAGGTGTTCACGAAGGACGGAAAGTTCGTGAAAGAGAAGCTGATCCTGCCGAACACCATGAACGCCGGCTCGGTCTGGGACGTGGCCCTGTCGAGCGATCCTCAGCAGACATTTCTCTACGTCGCTGACGGCGAAAACTCGCTCATCCACATCCTCCGGCGCGATACGCTCGAGATCCTCACGGCGTTTGGCGAGGGCGGCCGCCAGCCAGGCCAGTGGCACGGCGTCCACAACATCGCAACCGATTCGCGCGGCAACATCTATACGACCGAAACCTACGAAGGCAAGCGCATCCAGAAATTCGTCTTCAAGGGCGTGAAACCGGTGACGAAGGCGTATCAGGGCACGCCGTGGCCGGCGTCCGCGAGGTAGACCGCCGCACCGGAGGTGTGACAGCATCGCCCCGACTTATGCCCGCCGTCATCGGCCGACGGATACGCGTGGTGTTGCTGGCGCTTTCTGCCTGCGCCCTGCCGGCGCCTGCCACCGCCGGCCCGCAGGCTCCCCCGGGCATCCAATACGCGCTGGCCGCATGGTCCACCGAGCAGGCCGGCGACGTGCTCGCCCTCGCTCAGGACCTCGACGGCTATCTCTGGCTCGGTACGCAGGCGGGTCTCGTCCGATTCGACGGCACCCGCTTCCAGCCATGGGCACAGAACAGCAGCAGTGCGCTGCCCGCCCTCCCGGTGCCCGCGCTCGCGAATTCCTCTCAGGGCGGCGTGTGGGTTGCCTTCAACAGCGGCGGAGGCGTGGCCCGGATCGATCGCGGCAGCATCACGCACTATTCCCCCGCCGACGGCGCACCCGCCGGCGTCAACGCGCTTCTCGAAGATCGTCGCGGCACGCTGTGGGCGGCGACCGGCGGCGGCCTGTTCCGCTACGCCGGCAACCACTGGTCGCGTGTGACCGACGCCGACGGCTACGACGGCGAGCAGGCGTTCAGCGTCTACGAGGACCGCGCCGGGCGCGTGTGGATCGGCGCCGCGCGCGGCCTCTATCGCGACGACGGCACACGGCTGCGCCTCGTCGACAGGACGGCGACCTACGTCGACAGCCTGGTCGAAGACGATGCGGGCAACGTGTGGGTCACCAACCGCGCGGGGATCGTGAGGAAACTGGATACGTCCAGTCCCCTGCGCCTCGACCCGCGAATCCGTCTCCCGCTGCCGGGCTGGCGCATCATTCCGGACGGCCGCGGCGGGTTGCTGGTGGCGTCGTTCAGCGGCGGCCTGTTCCGTCTCGCGAATCCGACCGGCGCGCGTCCGCTGCTCGAGCCCGTCGAATACGAGCAGCGCATGCGCGGATCACCCCGGGCGCTCTATCGCGATCGCGACAACAACATCTGGGTCGGGATGCGCGGCGGCCTGCTGCGCCTGTCCGAGAATACGTTTCAGTCCGCGGGCCCGCTCGACGGTTTGAACAAAGACGGCGTGCGAACCGCGGCGGTCGCCCCCGACGGCAGCATCTGGATCGCCGCCACACAAGCCCTCAACCGTCTCGCCGGCGGCAGCCGGCAGGCGTTCGCCATTTCCCAGACGCGCGCGCTCCACGCCGATCGCTCGGGAACCATGTGGGTGGCGACCGACGAGCTCGTCGGCCGCCACGTGATGGGCCGTCTCATCACGGAGCCGATACCGGACGTCCAGTCGAGCGGCGTGAACGGGCTCACGACCACGCCGGATGCGCTCTGGCTCTGCACCGCGTCTCGCGGGGTGCTGTCGTGGAACGGCAACACGCTGACCTCCTACCGGCAGCCCGGAGAAGCCGGCCCGCAGTGCAGCAGCATCCTCGCCGATCGGCACGACCGGGTGTGGGCGGGCTTCAGCAGCGGCGGCATCGCCCTGCACGAGCACGGCCGTGTCCGCGCGCTGACCCAGCGGGACGGCCTCGCGCCCGGCCTGGTGTGGCAGATCGTTCAGGGCAACGACGACGACGTGTGGTTCGCCACCTCGGGCGGCGTGAGCCGCTACCAGCACGATCGCTTCACGTCCGTCACCACGGCGCATGCACCCATCACGGGGGTCGTCCCGATGCTGGTCGAGGACGCCCAGGGCTACGTGTGGGTGGGGGTGCACTCGGGAGCCGCACTGATGCGCTTCCACTCTGGCGAGATGGACAAGATCGACAAAGAGCCCAACCATCGTCTCGCCTACACGCTCTACGACGAAAGCGATGGACTGCAGCCCGGCACGCAGATGTGGCAGAACGGCGCCGCCGCCGTACGCGACCTCGACGGGCGGGTCTGGGTCGTCAGCGGCCCCGGCATGACGATCATCGACCCGCGCCAGCTGCGCGAAGCGCATCGTGCGTCGCCGCCGAGCGTGGAAACCGTGACCGTCAACGGCAAGCGGGTCAACCCGGCGGCCGTCCGGCGGTTCGCGAACGGCAGTGCGGTGCAGATCGAGTACGCCGCCCTCAGCCTCTCGGCGACGTCGAAGCTGCGCTTCCGTCACCTGCTCGACGGCGCCGACGCGGACTGGGTGTACGACGCGGAGGGCCGGCGCGCCAGCTACGCCAGCCTGCGGACCGGCGATTATCGGTTCCGTGTCAGCACCACGGAAGGCGGCGAGTGGACCGAGCCGTCGCTGTGGGCGTTCACCGTCGATCCGCCGTTCTATCTCAGCCGGTGGTTTCTCATCGCCGCCGGCACGGTACTGGTCGGAGGCATCGCCGGGGCCGCGAGGCTGCGCGTCCGGGCAGTCAGGACGCGCTATGCGCTGGTGATCGCCGAGCGCACGCGCCTCAGCCGCGAGATCCACGACACGCTGCTCCAGAGCCTGGCCGCGCTCGGCCCCGAGCTCGAGGCGCTGGCGACGCGCGTCCCGCCGCGCGAAGGCGGCATGACGTCCGAGCTGCGCCGTCTTCGCCGGCAGGTCGATCGGTCCGTGCGCGACGCCCGCGAGTCCATCCTCGAGCTGCGGCGCCACGCCATGGGCACGCCGCGGCTCGCCGAGTCGCTGGCGCAGCTCGCCGACGACACCGGCACGCGGCTTGGTGTCCGCCCGACCGTGGCCGTCGCCGGACGGCGCCCGGGCAACGCGTCGCCGGACGTGGACCTGCAGCTGTTCCGCATCGCGCAGGAAGCCGTCACCAACGCCGTCCGTCACGGACGCCCGACGCGGATCGACATCAGCGTCTCGTACGACGAACGCCAGGTCGCGCTCACCATCGCCGACGACGGCTGCGGCTTCGACGCGCAGGCGCAGACAGGCAAACCCCATGACAACGAGCACCTGGGGCTGGTGACGATGCGCGAGCGCGCCGAGCAGGTGGGCGGCGAGCTGCGCGTCGAGAGCGCGCCGGGCGCGGGGACGACGGTGCGGGCCGTCGCAGGGCTGACGAACGAATGGCTGTAGCGACGCGGCTCATTCGCGTCCTGTGCGTCGACGACCATCGCCTGATGCGCGAGGGCGTCTCGAAGATCGTGGGCGTACAGCCGGACATGGAGGTGGTCGCCGAAGCCAGCAACGGCGAACAGGCCGTCGCGCAGTTCCTGGCGAGCCGCCCCGACGTCACGCTGATGGACCTGCAGCTTCCCGTCATGAGCGGCCCCGAAGCGACACGCCGCATCCGGGAGGCCGACGGCTCCGCGCGGATCATCGTGTTGACGATGTATCACGGCGACGAGGACATCCATCGCGCGTTCGAAGCGGGGGCGATGGGCTACATCCTGAAGGACACGATCTCCGACGATCTGATCCACGTGATCCGCGAAGTGCACGCCGGACACCGCATCGTGACGCCCGACATCCAGCACGCGCTCGACGAGCGGGCGCGCCGGCCGACCTTGAGCCAGCGCGAGCGGCAGGTCCTCGAGCTGATGGCCGAAGGCATGCGCAACAAGGAGATCGCCGCGGCGCTCGGCATCAGCGCCGATACGACGGGCATGCACCTGAAGAACCTCTTCACCAAGCTGGAGGTGCACGACCGCACCGCCGCCGTGGCCAAGGCGATCCGCCGCGGTATCATCCGCATCGAGTGACCCCGATCCCGGCTACGATTCATCGATGAGCGACGTCGCCGGTCACGAACTCCACGGCACGCGGCAGCTCGGCCACTGGCCGTCCGCCGAGCTCGTGGATCTGTGGGGCCGCGTCTGCTCGGGGGTGGTCAAATCGGGGTTCGTCATCGAGTACCGCGATCTCGAGCCTCCCAAGACAGGGATCTTCGACGGGCTGCGCATCGTCATCGATCCCGACGTCGGTTTCGAAATGCAGTGCTTCCTGCTCCTCCACCTGTTCGGCCATTCCGTGCAGTGGGTGGCGCCGTCGCTGGAGCACAAGCTCGGCGACCTGCAGCACACCGAGGACCGCGAACGCTTCATGCAGGTGCTGCACGCGTATGAGCTCGAGGCTGCCGGTTTCGGCATGCAGTTGATGCACCAGGTGGGCGTCACTACCCTGGACCAGTGGTACAGCGATTTCGTCGCGACCGATTGGCGGTACGTCGAAGGCTACTACCAGACCAACCAGCTGCCCGAGTGGACGTCGTGCATCGTCAGCGGCAGCCCGCTGGTCACGCCTGCGCCGATTCCTGAACTGCGTCATCACGCCGTCCAGGTGCGGTTTGCGTTCTGACGACGACTCAGCCGCGTGGCGGATCGGCAGGCACGCCCCGCGTTCTCGTCACGAACCGCTTGGCAAGGGCCGCCATCGTCGTGACGAGCTCAGCGGGATCGATCGGCTTGGCCAGATGCATCTGAAACCCGGCCCGTAACGCCTTCATCCGATCCTCGGATCGCGCATACGCGGACAGCGCCGCGGCGGGTAGCTCCCGCACGCGCGCATCTTTATGCCGCCTGACGCTGTCGATGAACTGGAACCCGTCGATGTACGGCATACCCAGGTCGGCGACGATGACGTCGGGAACCTCGGCATCGAGGCTGCTCAGTGCGTCGGCCGCCGACGATGCGGTGGCGACCCGGGCGCCGGCAGCCTCCAGGACTTCGGACACCAGTGCCAGCGCATCCGGCTCGTCGTCCACGGCGAGCACGAACAACCCGCTCAGATCCGCGCCGGCAATCTGCGCGGTCGAGCCCGAGCGCGGGTGCACGCGCGGGCGACCCTCGGTGACCGGATGCACGATCATCAGCGGGATTTTCAGCCGGAACGTCGCCCCCTGATTGACCCCGGGGCTCGACGCGTCGATCGTGCCGCCGTGCATCTCCGTCAGCTGGCGGGCGATTGACAGGCCCAGGCCAAGCCCGCCGCGCTCCCGGGCCATGCCGGCATCCGCCTGGCGGAACCGCTCGAAGACGTGGGGAAGAAATTCGGGGGCGATTCCGATACCCGTGTCGCTGACCGTGACTTCCAGGTGCGAGTTCACGTGCTCCAGCCGGACCTGCACCCTGCCGCCGCGGCTGGTGAACTTCACGGCATTCGAGAGGAGGTTCCACAGCACCTGCTGAAGACGTTCCGGATCCCCCGAGACCGGCGCCGCAGCCGGATCGAGCACCGTCTCGAGACGCACGCCCTTGGCCTCGGCCGCCGGAGTGACCGCGTCGACCGCATTCCGGACAATCTCCGGAAAATCGACGGGTTGCACATTGAGTCGAATCTTGCCGGAGACGATCCGGGCGATGTCGAGCACGTCTTCGACGATTTGCGTCAGCGACGTCGCGTTTCGCTCGATCGTCTCGATGGCTTTCCCCTTCTTCTCGGGAGTGACGATCCCGGAACGCAACATGCGGGCGTATCCGAGGATGGCATTCAGCGGCGTGCGCAGTTCGTGCGACAGGCTGGCGAGGAACTCGTCCTTGATGCGGCTCGCCTCCTGCACGCTCTTGTACATCCGGGCATTCTCGAGCGCGACCGAGGCCCACGACGCGATGCCGAGCGCAAGCCGCTCGTGATGATCCGTGAAACGCCCCACGAGGGAATGACCGAAAAACAATCCCCCGATGACGTCGCCCGATCGGCCTTTGACCGGCACCGCGAGATAGCTGCGCACCGGCAGGTGTCCGGGAGGCATCCCGTGATAGGGCGCGTTGTGTCCGTAGCGCGCGTCTTTAGTGATGTCAGGGCTCCGGAGCACCCCGCTCCCCTTGAACGTGGGCTCGAACACCTCGGTGTTGCGCGGCATCGGAAACTTCGAGAACGACTCGCGCGGCACGCCGGAAATCGTGTAGAGCGTGTACGACTCGCCGTGTTCGTTCACCTGGTTGTAGAAGAACGCGCCGAACTCGGCCGTCGTCAACTCCGTGGCGGCATCGGTCACGGCCTGCACCACGTTGGCCTGGTCCAGGTCTGAGGCGACAATGGCGCCGACGGTGTTCAGCGTTTCCGTGACGCTCGCCGTTTCCTTCAGTATACGGATTCGTTCGGCTTCGGCGTGCTTGACGGCCGTGATGTCCCGTACGATTTTCGACGCGCCGACAACCGTCCCTGACTCATCGCGGACCGGTGAAATGGTCAGCGCGACGTCGATCGGCCGTCCATCTTTCCTGACGCGGACGGTCTCGAAGTGCTCGACGCGCTCGCCCGCCCGGAGCCGGGCCAGAATGTCGTCTTCCTCCGACTGACGTTCGGGCGGAATCAGCATGCGCACGGGCCGCCCGATCAGCTCGTCGGACGAATAGCCGAACAGGCGCTCGACCGAGGCATTGCACGATTGAATGATGCCGTTCAGATCCTTCGAAATGATGGCGTCGTCCGCGGAATCGACAATCGCCGCGAGGTACGCCCTGGCGGAGACGGCCTGCTTCTCGGCGGAGACGTCGCGAAAGTAGCAGACAACACCGAAACGTCCGTCCGGCATGGCGATGCGATCCAGCCGCCACTCGTAGAATTCGGTGACGCCGCGATCCCGCCGCCGCTCGGCGCGCCCGGCTGTGACGTAGGGTTCACCGGTGGCGAGGGTATGGCGGTAGACGGCGACGAGTTCGTCCGCGTACCGCGGTTCCCAGAGGAGATGCGCGATTTCACCGATAGTGCGCCCGATCACGCCGCCGGGAGGATCGCCGAACACCGACAGCGCGACCGGGTTCATGTCTCGAACGCGCAAGTCCGCGTCCACGACACACACGCCCAGCGGCGCCTGGTTGAGGAGCGTCTGATACTGCTCGCTGCGATAGCGCAGGATCTGTTCGGTCTCGCGCCGCACCTGCGCCAGCCGGAGCTGAGACGCGACGCAGGCGAGCAATTCCCTGGCGCTGAACGGCTTGGCGAGGTACTCGTCGGCGCCGGCCCGGAGGCCTTCGATACGCGCTTCCTGGCCGGCACGCGCGGACAGCAGAAGCACCGGGACTGAACGGGTCCGCTCGTCGGCCCGAATCGCCGCCAACAGGCCGAATCCATCCAGTGCCGGCATCATCACGTCGGCGAGCACCAGGTCGGGAACCTCGTGGCGAATCCGGTCGAGGGCGGCGCCGCCGTCGCCCACGAGCTCGACTCGATAGTGTTGCCCGAGGATGCGGCCGAGATAGTCGCGCATGTCCGCGTTGTCGTCGGCGACCAGCACCCGCGGGGCTGTCGCCGGCGGGTCGACACGAGCGCCTGTGATCTCGGAAATGGGCGTCGCCTGGCTCGAGGCGTCCGGTGTGGGCAGCCAGCGAAGCGCTTCTTCAACGAACGGGAGGGCGCCGACGTGGGTCGAGGACGGACGCGGAGCCGTGCCAATCCGATCGGCCGGCAGGTGAGAAGTTCCCGTGCGGATGGTGACGGTGAACGTCGTGCCATGGCCTTCATGGCTCTCGACCGTCACCCCGCCACCGTGGAGCCGGGCCAACTCCTGGACGAGCGCCAACCCGATGCCCGTTCCTTCATGTGTGCGTGCCTGGCTGTTCTTGACGCGGTGGAACCGGTCGAACACGCGGGGCCGCTCGGCCTCGGGAATGCCAACCCCGGTATCGGACACGCTCAGTTCGACGTGATCGCCCTGCCCGCGCAGTTGCACCGAAATCCGGCCCTCGAACGTGAACTTGAAGGCGTTCGACAGCAGGTTGAGGAGAATCTTCTCCCACATCTCGCGGTCGACGAACACGGGTTCCGGAAGAGGAGCGCAGTGGACGACGAGCTCGAGCCCCGCCTTTTCAACAGCTGAACGGAACACGCTGGCGATCTCCGAGGTCAGCTGCGCGAGATCGACGGGTTCGTACTGGGCGTCGATGCGTCCCGCCTCGATGCGGGAAAAATCGAGCAGCGTGTTCACGAGGCGCAGCAGCCGCAGCGCGTTGCGATGGGCGACCTCCTGCCGTTCCCGATGCACGGGCGGCAAGGGCGTGCCCGTATCGCCCAGACCATCTTCGAGCGGTCCGACGAGCAGGGTGAGCGGTGTGCGGAATTCGTGACTGACGTTGCTGAAGAACGCCGTCTTCGCGCGATCGAGCGCCGCCAGCGCTTCGGCGCGCGTCCGCTCTTCTTCGTACGCTCGCGCGTTGCTCAGCGCCGTCGCCAGTTGGTCGGCCACGAGGTCGAGAAACGCGCGGTAGGAATCGTCGAACGGGCGCCGCGGATTGAGGCCGACCACCAGCCGGCCGGCCTGCGCCTCCGGGTTCAGCGAGGGCAGCGGGAGCTCCCTGACCAGTTCAGAAGCCGAACGCGCCAGTTTGTCCTGCGCGCCAGGCGTGGCGCTCTGGAGTTCGTCACCCAGATACGCGAGGGCGAAGAGGATGTCGTGCGGCCAGGCGGCGAGCGTTTCCGTGGCGAGCACGCAGGCGTCGCGAGTCGACCGTGCCGTGGAATTGCGCTCGGCCAGGTCCTTCAACAAACCGAGCCGCCGCTCCCCCACCACGCGCTCGGTCGTTTCGGTCACGATGCAATACACGCCGCCGACCTCGCCCGACTCCACGCGCACCGGGTCGTACGACACGTCGAAGTACGTCTCTTCGACGAACCCGTGGCGCGCGAGTTCGAAGAGCAGGTCCTTGCCCCAGAACGCTTCCCCCGTCCTGACAACTCCGGCCAGCAGCTCGTGCAGGACGCTGTCCCAAATCTCGCTCCACGCCTCCCGGCCCGGAACACCCAGCACACGCGGATGTTTCGCGCCGAACACGGGACAGTACGCGTCGTTATACAGGACACTGAATTCCGGGCCCCAGAACAAGACGATCTGCGCTTTCGAGGGGAGCAGCATGCTCACGGTGCTGCGCAAACTCTGCGGCCACGTCGCGGGCAGGCCGAGTGGTGTCATCGACCAATCCAGATCGCGCATGCGCGCGCCCATCTCTCCTCCACCCTGGAGGAACGTCAGATGCGATGGGCCCATAGAAGAGCTAGCGCTGTCCATTGTCCGGTTCTGCCGCATCTATATTGGCTTAGTGGCGGCTCGGCAGTGTGCGGGGGCTTGGACTAAGGCAGCGCGTAGACGACAACGCGCGCGGCACCGGACCGGATGTTCCAGGTGCCCGCGTTCATACCGGTGGCAGCGGCGATACGCTGCACACCGCCGGCCTGATACGAAATCACGCCGCCGCCGATGGCCTTGCCCGTGGCGTCCCTCCACAATTCCTTGCCGCTCGCGGCGTCGTAAGCAAGGAGCCGACCATCGAGGTCGCCGGTGAACACCAGGCCGCCGGCCGTTGCCGTAATGGCGGCGACCATGGGCTTGGGCGTCTGGATCTTCCACGCCACGGCTCCGCTTTCGGGGTCGAACGCCGTGACCCACCCCGCCCAGTGCTCCACGTGCCGGCCGAACAGCCATCCGTCGGCCGGCTCGGCGCCCGTCCACGACGCGCCGGGCGTGCCCTTGATGCCGGCGGCCGGCTGCATCTTGACGAGAGTGCACCAGTCGATGGCGTTGACGTAGAGGAGACCGAGCCCGGGATGGTACGCGGGGCCGTTCCACTCCACGCCGCCCTGCACGCCGGGACAAAACCGGGTTTCGCGCCCGATCGCCAACGGCACGTCGGCGTTCTCGCGCGTCGTCACCTGCGCCTTGCTGCGCACCACCATCTTCCGCGGTTCGCCGCTGCCGTTCAGGGCGACGCCGCCGCGGTCGATGTTGTAGACGTAGCCGTCCTTCGATCCCTGGGCGACGAACGCCCGACCTCCCCTGGTCGTGATCAGGGCCGGCGGCGCGGCGAGATCCCAGTCATGAAAATCACCCTTGAGCGGCTGCACGTACGCGAGCAGACGGCCCGTCTTCGCATCGAGCGCGAGCAGCGAGTTCGTATACAGGTTGTCGCCGGGGCGCAGGGCCCGCGCGAAATCTGGCGCGGCGTTGCCCGCGGGCACGTAGAGGATCCCGTTCGCTTCGTCGAGGGCGTAGCTGGTCCAGGTAGCGCCGCCGCTCGGCGGATTGGCCGGCGACGCTTTCAGCCACGTGGCGCGCGCCGGGCCCGAGTCGGGCACGGTGTCGAACCGCCACATCACGCGGCCGCTCGCCGCGTCGAGCGCGTAGATGCGCCCTGTCACCCCGAAGTTGTCGCCGCCCGCGTTCCCGGCGAACACGAGGCCGTTCCACGCGATCGGCGCCAGCGGCGCCGACTCGCCGCTCTTCGGATCGCCGATGGCGATGTCCCACAGCTGCTGTCCGTCAGCCGCGTTGATCGCCACCACGTGCGCGTCACCTGTGCCGCGAAACACCCGGCCGTCGCTGTACGCGACACCGCGGTTCACCATCAGGAACGTGTCGGGCTCGGCGCGGGTGTGCTTCCACACCTGCCGGCAGGTCGCGCCATCGACCGCGTAGGTGTTGTTGAACAACGTGAAGTAGAGCACGCCGTCGACGGCGACGATGCCGCTCTGAAAGTTGACGGCTTCGGGCGCGTCGAACGCACACACCTGCCGGAGCCGCCCGACATTCGCCGTCGTTATCTGCGCGAGAGGGGAGTACCGATCGCCGGCCAGCGGCCCGCCGTACATCGGCCAATCGCCGGAAGGCGCCGCCGGCGTCGCCCCTTGCCTTCCGGATGCGCCGGCCAGAACGGCCAGGCCGAGCGCCATGATTGTGAATAGCTTCATCTCGCGGAGAGTGTATCGCGTTACTTGCCGGTCATGCGCTGGACCGACTTCTCGTTCTCGAGGCAGATCTCGTCGACCAGTTCCGTATCAACCACAATGGCCTGCTTGAGCGTCACGGTCCAGGGCTTCGTGTATGCCTTCGGATCGTCGACGGTGACCTCGACCTCGAGGTGGCCGTAGTCGGGCCGCCGGATTCGTTCGCGCACTTTCGCGGCGCTCGTCAACGGGCTGCCGACGATGTCCAGCCACAGATCGTCCCGGAATCCGATGGAATCGACGACGAGCGTGTCGCCTGCCCACTTGCCGGACGAATATCCCTGCCACGAGGGTTGCGGATCGATCGGCAGCGGCCGGCCGTCGGTGAACACCTGGCGATAGCCGGCGTTCAACTCGTCGAGCATCACGAGCAGGCCGGGAGCCTGCACGAATTTCTGGATGTGCGGCAGGCCATACAGCCGCACGAACGTATCCGGCAGGCAGCGGGCGTGCGGATCGTCCTTGGAGTTCTGCTCCGTCTCGTACTTCACCTGTTGCGCGGCCCAGGGCTGATACGGGAGGCCTTGCGGCAAGCCGGCGCCCATGTTGATGCCGTAGCGCGAAATCGGCAGTTCCGCGCCGCACAGAAGGAATTCGCTGCCCAGTGACTGCTGGTTGCAGGGCAACCCGTCAGCCGTCAGCCACAGTCCGGAGAAATCCGGCGTGCCCTCCCGGGTCCGAGGCGTGGGTCCCGCCAGATTGGGTTTTCCTTCGCGTGTCCTGGGAACGCCGGCGGTCGGGTATTTCAACCACTGCGCCACAAGCGGCGGGGCGCCATGGAAGCCGATCATCAAGATCGATACGACCGCCGCGTATGGAATCAGATGTCTTCGCATGGCCGCACGCTAGCACGGCGCGTTTCGGCTCCGCAAACGCGCTCCGCGTGATTCACGGGCGGCCCGAGCCGCGTCCCGATCAGAAGTCGAACTGACCGCCGAACTTGAAGAGCCGCGCGTCGATGATGTTGAGCGGCGCCAGCCAGGACGGCGCCGGGGCGCCGGCGGTGCCCCACGTGCCGTTCTGGCCGAGGTAGTAGTTGGCGTTCAGCGCGTTCGCGAGATCGAAGTTGATGGACACGCGATACCGGTTCGCCATGCCCATGCGGAGGATCTTCGAGAAACGCAGATCCAGCTGGTTGACGTGCTGGGTGTAGGTCGAACCGGGCTCGAGCAGGTTGATCAGTCGAACTCCGGCGGCCGAGAAGGTCGGCAGCCCCGCCTGGAACGGCAGCACCAGCTCGTTGGCGGTGATCTGCGGGCCGGGAGCGCTCTGGAACGTGGCGCCGAACTGCACGTCGATTTTCGGAACGAGATAGGTGCCGAGCAGCTTGAACTGGGTGAGGAAGTTCGTGTCCACGTGGCACTGGCTGGGCGGCACGGCGATGATGCCGAATTGCAGCGAGACTTCCGGCACCTTCGCGTACAGCTCGCAGTTGTCGGTGCTGGTCCGCCCGGTGCTCAGTCCCCCCTGAAGCGTGAAGCCCGCGCGAGGCCGCGCGCTGACAGTGACATCCATGCCGTTCCAGTGCTCGTACCGGTTGCCGTAGGCGCTCGCGAACGTCGTGTAGTTGTCGACGAGGCTGGCCTTGGCCGGATTGACTTCGGGAATGCCGCTGATGACCGAGCCGGACAGCGGAAGCCTGGGATCGTTCGGCACCGTGATGCTGTAGTTCGTGAAATCGGCCGGGCTGACCGCCAGGTTGTCGACGACCGTGAAGTTGCCGTACCAGCGGCGGAAGTAGCCGACGTCCACGGACAGGCGCGGGACGATCTCGTGCTGCACGCTGGCGGAGAACTCCTGGCTCCAGCCACGATGTCCCCAGCCCGTGTAGGTGGCGGGATCGACCTTGGCGCTCGGCGTGAGCTGCCCGAACAGGGCGTTGTCGGACGCGCCGCAGTCGCCGTTCGCGGCCGGGTTCAGCAGGTCGCATTGCGGCGTGTAGTAGTTCGGCGAACCGAACGCGAGTTTCGGGGTCCAGCTGCGGTGCGCGATGTAGGAAAGGTTCGAAATCGGGTTGCCGCCGGTGGGATCGCCACCCGCGACGTATTTGCCCCAGGCCAGCTTGAACGCCGTCTTCCCGTTGCCGAACACGTCGTAGGCCAGACCGACGCGCGGCGTGATGTCCTTCAGGCTGCTGTAGTCCACCGCCGGAATCGTGACGTTGCGCGTCGGCGTCCAGACGGTCGGCCCGAGTTGCTGCTGAGGGAAGTTGTTCTTGAAGTAGTCGAATCGGAGCCCGGCGTTGATCGTGGCGCGCTTGTACGTCCACTTGTCCTGGGCGTAGATCCCCATCTCCGCCGAGAGGTGCGTCGTCTGGCAGAACGGCAGCGCGTGCATCTCGAGGGAAACCGGTGTCAGCGATCGCCCGTTCGCATCCGCCACGCCGCCCGAAAACTGGTAGAAGAGCCCGTGGCTGTTGTCGTACTGACAGGCGGTCGACGTGCCGAAGTCGTTCTGCCAGCCGAACTTCATGGCGTGCGCACCGGTGACGTACACAGCCGAGGCCTGCGCCTGCATGATGTGCGGCGCATCCTGGGTGCCGAAGAAGGCGAACGGAATGCAGCAGTAGCCTTTGCCGCGATAGAGGAACCCTGTGTTCAGGTCCCTGACCGGGATCGCGTCCTTGTACGAGTCGGTCGGATAGGTGTCGACGAACGCCTCCGCATGGTTGGCCCAGCGTGCGTCGAGCAGGAACTTGCTCGTGACGGGCGCCGACCAGGTGACGGTCGTGAAGCTTTCGTGCTGGAAGACCCAGTCCGCGTATTCTTCCGGCGCCGCATTGGCAATCGCCGAGTTCCAGTGCCGGTTCTGCGGATCGGCTGAAAACGCGAACTTGTTCCTCGGGGTCGCCTGCCACGTCAACCGGAGGCTGCCGCTCGGTTTGACCGACAGATCGTTCAACCCGCGGAGATTGAGATTGGGAACGTAGTTCCATTTCGTGAGGTCGCCGCCGTTCGCGTTCTCGTAGGCGCCCGCGTAGTAGAACGCGTTCTCCTGCCAGCGCATCGATCCGAAGAACCACAACTTCTGCTTGATGATCGGCCCGCCCAACGACGGGTTGATGTCGTAGGTCTCCTTCAGCTCGTTCGGCGTGCTCAGGCCGGCAGCCTGCAGTTCCGGGGTGTAGTTGCTGCTCTGAAACGAGCCGTTCGCACCGGTCGCGAAGAACGAGCCTCTGAAGTCGTTGCCGCCCTCCTTCGGGATCAGGTTCATCGTGAAGCCCGAGCCGAACGCGTCGGCAGTGCCGGAGGAGTACTCGAACGCGACCTCGGACGCGGCGCCGAAATCGGGCACGTAGTTGCTCGCCCAGCCTGACGCCAGCAGGTTGCGGGCGGTCAACCCGTTGACTATCAGCCGCTGATCGGTCGCCCGGCTGCCGTGCACCGAGAAGATCGTGATCTCCATGTTCCTGGTGCCGCCGACGTCCTGGATGTTGCTGCCGCTGAAGCTCGTCAGCGTGACGCCGGGCACGAGCACGGCGAGGTTGTACTGACTGCGCCCGCTGGGGAGCGCGGCGGCCGTCTGCGTGGTGACGACGGTGCTGCGCTGCGTGTTCTGGAGATCGACCGTGGGCGCCTCGCCCGTGACGGTCAGCGTTTCGCTGACCGATCCCACCATCAGGTCGGCGTTGACCGTCGCGGTGCTGGACCCGGTCAGCTCGATGTTGTCCCGCTTGGTGGTACTGAACCCGGTCACCGTGAACACGACCGAGTACGTGCCCGGGCGCAGATCGATGATTTTGTATTGCCCCGTGGTGTCGGTAACGGCCGACCGGACTTTCTCGATCAGGACCGGGCTTGAGGCTTCGACCGTCACCCCCGGGAGGACCGCACCGGAGGCATCCTTGACGGTCCCTGCGATCGACGCCTGCGCATAGGCAGCCGCCGGCGTGAGGAGACACCACCCGAGAACCGCGAGCCGATGAAATCCGCGCATGTCCCCCCCTTAATCACCTGGAAGCGACGCCACGCTGCTCGTCCGGAAACCGGCTGACTGGGCTTTTTTCTCTCTTCTACTCCGCCTGTATCGTGATGGTAAACAATCGAAGGCGCGCACCTTACCATATGTAAGACGCCACCCGCAATGCTCTCGAGACGAATTTTGCACGCCGCCGCCGACCGCTTACGAATTCCTGCGATGAGCGTGGCCTGCCTGGTCCTGGTGCGTTGCGGCGGGACGCAGACGGCCACGAGCGGCATACGGAACGCGCGAGGCGACTGGTTCGTCGACGTGACGGCGCAGACCGGTCTCTCGTTCACCCACGTCAACGGCATGACCGG
>Ga0157376_10001431_pt1 | contig 15695 bp, 16 predicted proteins | sample M45metaG_FD_121801 | JGI IMG/M metagenome (GOLD analysis project Ga0157376, IMG submission 121801) | Miscanthus rhizosphere microbial communities from Kellogg Biological Station, Michigan, USA - M4-5 metaG | ecosystem: Host-associated > Plants > Roots > Rhizosphere > Soil | place: USA: Michigan... | reverse complement strand
TGCCAGTGACTTCAATGAATCTCCGGTGCCGAGCACCTTCTTTCCATCAAGGATCAAGCCCATCTTGGTTAGGTCGTCGTCGATGAGGCCGACGACATCGCACGAGAGATTCCGGTTCTGTCGTGCTTCCCACAACAACTGAAGGCCCGCCGAACCCGCGCCGAATATGAGTGTGCGCGTTCCTTCACCGTCGGTCCAACGCGACCGTCTGGCTGCAACCACTAGGCGGATCGACAGCCGAGTCCCGAGGAGCAGGAAGCATGAAATGATCCATTCAAGCGCATACACGGAGCGTGGGACGACGCCTGCATGGCCCCCTAAGACGATGAGAATGAGTCCCCCGAGGATCGAACCGGCCGTATTCGCCAGCGCTACGCGTTGCGCGTCGTAGATAGAAGTGTGATGCCAATACCCTCGGTTTACGCCCACGACCATGAATGTGATCGTCTTCGTTAAGACCCAAACGCAGAGAGATACGACTAGTGCGCGATCAAACCTGCGGGGAGGCGCGCCGTCGAACCGCAATCCAAATGCAAGTAGTGCGGCGAGGGCAAAGGTTACCAGATCACGGAATGAAATCAGAGATCGCCAAAATGTGCGATCTCCGGCAATGAGTGAAGCAGGCATTGATATGGGGGACATATCTTTCTCCTGGCTTTGATATGCGGTCTTCAGGTGCCGCGTGTTTTGCGCAATTGAATGCGGTTATTTGGAATGCTCAAGGGAGATCTCGCTGAAATTCTTGAACTCACCTTCGAGGCTCACAAGCGTTCGACGCAAGATGTCAAATGAAGGATGTGCCTTCCTTATCCAATGTGCTCACTCTCGGACTCAATCGTCGCAATCCTTGGAGCCAACACCTGCAACCAGAAATTGCTGTAGGCGCTGAATGCCTCTGCACCGTTCTGCGGCGATGGGCATCTCCCATCTGTTAGTTTCGAGATCTGGGGAAGCAGCAGTACCATCGACAGCAGACAGGCCGACAGCATTGCCGGATCAGCTTTCAAGACGAGCCCTTTTTGCACATTTCGTGCCATGTACTCACTCATCTCCGAAAAGAGAGGAACGATCAGATCGCGACAGGCTGCCTCCGCTTCATCATTCAACTCAAGTAGTGCGACTGCAAGCAGTCGTGCCACCTCTGGTCTTCGACCAACAGTTTCTGTCAGCGGTCCCAGAATCCTGGGAAGCATGATATCTAAGGCTTCGTCGGCTTGAATTTCATGGAGTAGATCAAAAGTCGGTCGCAATCCGACCGCGTAGGAACGGAGCGCGGACCAGAAGATCTCCTTTTTCCCGTTAAAGTGGCGAAAAAGAGTGTGTTCGCTCACCTCTGCCAGTTGGGCAATTTCTCGGGTCGTCGTGCCATGAAATCCCTGCGACGCAAAAAGGTGCGCCGCGGCAGTGATAATCCTTTCGGTCCGATCGGATTTTTGAAGGGGCATAGATCGCTCCCCGATTTAGATCTCGATAGCTTTAGGTTCTAGATTTCACTTCTCATTTAAGACAAAGGCATTGCGGGCACACTGTCGCCTGAGTTCGAACTTGTGCTCGCTGGTGGGAGGCAGCGGTGAATTCTAGATTTGGACGGGAATGGGCTTCAGTGCTTCCGCATCGACTTCTACTGCGGCGTATTGGTTGATGAGATTGATGGATAACACGAACCGAGACTGGTTGCTTCGTCTGACGAGAATGCCCTCTACACCCTGCATTACGCCCGTCTCAATTCGCACCTTCTCGCCAACAACGAGTTCGGTATAGGGTTCGAGATTCCTACCCTTGAAGCCTGAACGAAGAAATTCGACCTGGGCATCTTCCAATGGAACAGAGTGCCTTCCGTTGCCAATGATGTGGAGAACGCCGGGTGTCTGAAGCACCTTGCTTCGCTCGCACCGATTGATGCGAACAAACAAGTAGGACGGAAATAGAGGCAATACACACTTCTTCCGCTGGCGATTCTTCCATATACGCAGCGTCTCGTAGGTCGGAAGAAAAGATTCAACATCCCGCATTTCCAGATGCCTGACAGCTGACTTCTCGTTTTGTGGGACAGTGAAAACAGCGAACCACCTGCGCTCAGAAGCGGCATGGACCAGTGCCAAAGTTGATGTAGCGTCGTCGTAATCAAGAAGTGCGCTATGCGATGCTGGCACCTAACCTCCTAGGAGAGAAAAACGAGACGGGTGATCCCGCCGAACGTTCCGGCCTGTTAGCTCAACTTTAATCGAATGAGCTCCGATCCGGTGACGAATGCTTCCATCCCTCTTCGTTCCCAATCTCCGCTAGCCGCCATTTAGGCAAGGCTTCGCCTACCTCGCTTAGCAAGCATTTTGGGAAACGCTAACCGAAAGCAGCGAGAAACTCCCACACAAGCCTAATGAACAACTTCTAGGCCAAGGCAGCAAGGCAGTCAGTACATCAAGAAAATTGTTCTTTTACTTTCTTGGGGAACGCACAAAACCAGGGGATTTGGAGGTCTTGCGAGATTGAGAGTAAGTACGCACGCTCAATTCACAAGCCCGATTATATACGCCTCATTTTGACGGTCAACCCTCTTTCGCTCGTCGGGCTCCCGAGTGCATTCTTTCAGAGGGTTTTTGCAGGTTAGCCTCGTGGATTAGCAGGTGGCATGGGAGCACACGAGTTGCTCGCGGTTCGGGAGCGAAGGGGAAACTCCCTACGCGTATTCTGACGAGCAATATACTGGCGGATTCGTTCTTCGACAACCCCTACATGCTCACCGCCTCACCCGAAAGTACCGCACAGAATTGAGACGTCTTCCGATATGGATATTATCCATGGACCGTACGGATCCTGAGCAAGCGTTTGCGCGTCTTGTGCCCAATCTAAACGAACCCGCCGGGAATCAGGTCCTCTGGCGCGTCCTGTCTTTAGTTCTGAACCACGAAAGTCTCATTTCGGATCCCATGTGTCTTTCTACCCCATGTTTGTTGAGCAGGGGTGACGTGCAAGCACTAGACGTTGTTCTCAGTGGACGGCCCCTTGGGTGTAAGATACGTTTAATCAATAGCATACGGCTGCAGTCGCGTGCAATGTACTTTGACAGATAGCAGATCATCTGCTCCACACAAGCTTGCGGGCTCTTTGGAGCTCGCGTTCGAGCCCGGCAATTGTCTGCATCGCAGCTTCGATTGCACTTTCATATTGCTCGATCTTGATAATGATTTTCCTTTGCCGTTCGAGGGGAGGAAGCGGTATCGGAATTCCTTTCAGGCGCTCCTGGGTGAGTTTTGATACGGTCACGCCCGCCACATAGGGCCTGAGGTCGAGTTCGTTCAGGACCGCCTGGAAATATTGATCAAGGATTAGATTCCGCCGCGGTCTCAGGATATGAGCGTGGTTATTCACCCAATACTTGCCAGAAACTCGATAGGCAGTATGCTCTCCGGCACCCCATTTCGCACCATCCTCGCCAACCAGGACCAGCGGTTCATCGAAGAGATATCGATCGACGTGATCGACAACACCAGTCGCACCATAGTAAGGATACGGTCCCGGCTTGCGATCAGCTTTTCGAATGGGGCGTCTTCGGTAGTCAAGAAACTCGACTAGATCCCCCAGCGGAACCCGCGGGTAGATTGTCGCTTGCTGCGGAATTCTCTGATATTTCCAATGGGTTAAGTTGAATTCGCCGTCGCCTCTGATCTCCGCTTTCGATACGATTTTCCCATGGGTGAACTGATTGGGATCCATCGGCAATCTCCGCCGCAGGGTATCGAGATACGCAGTAATCTCCTTCTGAATCTGGGGAAGATCGTCCATTGCAATCCTCGATCTCGGTCTTCCCAGACGAAATCCGTCATTCTCTGCGCGAAAGAAGGCGATCGTCTCGCTTTTGGCCAGACTTTTGTCGAGAAAGAGGATTGAAGTCCTGACTGCAGAATAGGGGTTGAAGCAACCTGGCGGCAGAGAGACTATTGCAATTAGCGCACCGTTAACCAGCATTCTCCGAACTTCTTTGTAGGCCCCTCGATTCTGAAACAGCATCCCTTCCGGAACCACGATGCCGGCTCGTCCTTTTGCAGTGAGATGAGTTGCTATGTATTGAAGGAAGAGCAATTCACTGCGTTTGGAAGGGAAAGAAAAGAGCGGATGCGAATCGATGCCTCCACGTGGTGTCATGAATGGAGGGTTCGAGAAGATGACATCAAAGCATCGCCCCCAATGATTTTCAGAGGCGAGCACGTCATGCTCGAAAATGCATGGATCCTTAAACCCGTGGAGAACAAGGTTAGCGGAGGAAAGACGCACCATCTCAGGCGAAATATCATATCCCCAGAACTGAGCCTGAAGGTCAGCTTGCCGGGAAGGGAAGCCTCGCCTCTGGAGCGAGGGATGCTCCGTTCGAAGCAGGTGCCTGAGTGCGGATATCAGGAATCCTGCTGTTCCACAGGCAGGATCGAGGATGAATTCATTTGGCTTGGGATCCACAGTTGAAACGATAAACTCTCGGATATGATCGGGTGTTCGGAATTGCCCTCCTGCACCCTGGGATCCGAGAACGGAGAACAGATATTCCAGGGCATCGCCGAGTTGCTCTAGATGATCATGGTTAAACTCATCAATCGTCTCTAGGAATCTCGCCAGAGTGCCCGGATCAGCGTAGGAAACCCGAGCATTGCGGAGAATTCTGCGAATGGCATCGGGAACTTCAAGGCTCTTTTCCATCCTTCGCAAACCCATCGAATAGAGCTCAAATCTTTTGACTCCATCCGCCTGCATGAGCTTCTTCCACCCGAAGCAAACTCGACCATTGGTGGAAGCGTGAGTCCGATTCGCGCCAAACCCGTGATGGTCCTGCAGTTCATCCATGAACTTGAAAATGAGAGCGAAGGTGATCTGCTCGATCTGCGCTTTTGGATCGGGAATTTTTCCGACGAGGGCGTTTCGTGCGCGATCAATCCGCAGCTTAGTTTCGGCATCAAGCAAGCATCACCTCGTCTGCGTACTACGATACTGGCTTCGCAAAGTAATCTCCATGTGCCCGCTCTTCGATGACGAAATCGAGCGCGCGAGGTTGAGCGCAGTATGATGGGCTGCATCTCTGCAGCATAGTTCTGCGCACTCGATCGAGAGTAGATAAACGGCCGGCCGCCTATTGCAGCGCCATACCAATGTGCGAACCGTCAGATCCATATCAGAGGAGAAGGTCGCGTCAGGCATAGACCAACGACCCGAGTGAAGATTCACTCGGCAATATCGTTGCGTGGGATTGATGCGGCGTGTGCATGCTAAACCTGAGTTAGCCACGCTGCTTCGTTCACGAATACGAGCGTCGCATATGCTGGAGTGTCGGGCTGAGGATCGGGACACCCGACTGGGGTCCGTGAACATTATGAGAACAGAACGGAGCCCATCAGACGATGAGCGACCTGTCACGCATTGTGCGTTAATTAATATACAGCGAGGAGTATAACGATTTTAGCAATAGGCTGAAGCTCAGTTTGGTCGGAAATGGCTGTTGCGTATCTCTTTGGTAATGACATTCCATGGAGTCGAGTCTGCAAAGACGTCAAAGCGGGGGGAGCGAGGATTGGCTGCCGACCAAGGCTTTTGATCTTGCCTATTTGGCGGTCCACTGATCCACCACGAGCCACCACAAGAGTCTCTGCCATTCTGTCACCACGATTTTGGCGCTTTCTCGGTTTTGCCACCACCTCGAGCCGAGATCGAGCTCCCGAGCTGCTGCAACAGACCACTGATAACGCGGCAGTAACCGCTGTGCAGTGTCAAGCGATCTTCGAGTGAGATAGTCCGAGGTTACAAGAAGCCCAGAAGTTGCATTTGGTGCGATCCGCTGAATGCAGCCAGCTACCTGAGTCATCTCCCGTCGAGTGGAGTCTGACGATATTCTGCATACAGAGACTTGTGAAGCCTGATCAGGCGCGGCTTTGCCAAGGTAGTCCTTTGCTGCTTCCGTCTGCCTGCGACCGTAGTGAACCCGGTCGGGTGCATTGAGCAAGAGCTGATGAGCGTATCCAGCCCGCAGCAATGTCAGTCCGCGTTCAGCTCGGTCGTCATTGAAATCCTCAGAGAGGACTATGATCAAATCCGAACGCTTGGGATTGTCGACAACAAGAAACTGACCGGATTTAGCGGCAATGAAGCAGGCAAGAGCGATCCCAGCTCCAAAGGTGAGTAAACCACCCGCCGTGCGCCGCCTTGATGAATTCATGTCGATTTCACGATACCATCTTTCGAATAGAGATCCGTCAGAACCAATTCTTTACAACCAATGGAGCCATGACCGACTTGCAAGCTTCCAATGGACGAGCTCCGGGAGGGAGCGGGTTCTCAACTTTTAACCCACCAGTTGGATTTTGTGGAATGACTTACCTTACCGTCCACCGCTCTATGAGAGCCCACCACAAGAGCTTTTGCCACTCGGTCACGAAAGTCTTGGCATATTCGCTGCGAGCCCACCAATTTACCTTAAACTGAGGATCCGGGGCCGCCGCGGCTGACCAATGGTATTGCGGCAACAGGCGACGTGCTATTTCAAGAGCGCGACGTGTGTGATAATTCGATGTGACGATGATTGCTGAGTGAGCCGCGGGTGCAAGCGAGCTTACACAATTGCTAATTTCCAATAGCTCCCGCCGGGTTGAGTCCGAAACGAACTTGCAAACATGGACATGGCCGACTTGATCGCCGGCAAAAGTGCGAAGAAAATTCTGGGCCGCTTCAGGTTCCTTTTGTCCGTAGAGAGTCCAATCGGGCACGTCCAAAATGAGGTCTTGAGCGTAGCCCTTCCGTAACAGCATCAAGCCTTGCTCTTCACGGATGTCATCCAATCCCCCAAAAAGGACCACGATCACGTCGGAGCGCTCTGGATCATCGACCACCAAGAAGCGGCCCGCTTCAACCGCCGTAAGACCGCTGATGCATCCGATGCACGCGATTATGATGAGCTTTCGTTTACTGAGGCGCATTAGAGGAGAGAGACGCGATAGGAGCCTGGGCTCGAAGGAGGGTACCCTTGGTATCATCGCACACGCAAGAGAGCCTCTAGCAACATCCGGTGACGGGCTTGAACAAGGCTACTTTCATTCGATCACCAGATGCTCAACCGTAAGAGGAAACACACGACACGACCTCTGATTTGAAATCAGAGGTTGTTGCAATTCAAGATTGGAAGGAAGAGAGTTTCTTCCTGCCTATAAAGGCTGCCCGTACCCACCAACCTATTCCCCATGCGCTACGTCCTCAATGGAGAACTCAAGAGTCGAACAGTGCACACCTTCCATCCAATTGGCGGCCGGATTTGCCTGCTCAATTCCGAGCAGATGAAAGATCGTGTTGCGATCCCAGCGCCGAGTCAGAGTCCGAATGATCAAGTCGAAGTCGGAGCTGAAGGTCGCATCCGCCATATATTTCCGATCCAGATCGAGCTTGGCCGGCAAAACGGTGGCGTGGAAATATTCACGGATGATCTCTTGGGGAAGCATTGCAAGGACCGCCTCTTCATTTGCGAATACAAGAGTGGCAGCTCCCGTGATACCTGGCCGACAGGGGAGGACTCCTAACTGGTGTTCCACAATCTTTGGGCGCGGGCCAACCAGACTCATATCACCTAGCAAGACATTCAACAGCTGCGGCAGTTCGTCAAGCTTCCAACGGCGCAGAAAAGGACCAATCGATGTGAATCCTTTGTTAAGGTTCGCTTCGGCTTTGTGAACGGTTTCATGTTCCATTGTCCGAAACTTGAGAATCGTGAATGTAACTCCGTGCAGTCCAGAGCGTGCTTGCTTGAAAAGCGAGGGACCCCTGGAGGTCAAGCGCACAGCAATACCCACACAGATACAGACAGGCAGCACAAACGGAGCAGCCAAGAGTACGCAGATGATGTCGAATGTCCGCTTGCAATGGGATTGCGACCAAGCACTGACCAAGGACCCAGTCTCCTGACCTTCCAATGATCCGCTCTGTTCAAAGGTTTGCACCTTCAAAATGCTTGGAGGTTGTGAAGCGAATCTGGAAGACAAGAACCCATTACTGCTCAAGAACAACCTCCAAACTTGTTGAGCGTGGAGGGAAAAGTCCATGCAACTCAACACCAAACCGGCAGATCGCGACCTGCGCACCTTCAGCGACCCAAATCCATAATTGTTAGCAGTTTTGGAAGAAGCTGACTTGCATGTGCTTGGGAATTGTCTAACGGTATCATTCGATGAGAGTTTGATATGTAAAAAACCGGTCCAGCCGCATCTCTTTGGTAACGTGATCTCGTTCATTAACCAAATGAATGTTATTCGCTCAGAAGTTCTGAACCTGCACAGAGGCCATCGACGCCGAAGCGCAGATCCATCACCCTCGTTTCAAGCCATGCCTTGTACCCACAGGTGTTGGATTACTGACGAAGGCTCTCCAGAATCGAACACAGCAGAGCCAGGATCGGCGCCGCTTTCTAAACGGATCAGGGCTCGACGCGGAAGCTCGATCTGCAGCGCTCCACAACGAGACGCGCCACTGCTTCTGAATCTCGACACTCCCCTTTCCGGTTCAATATCGTGACCGGATCACCCTCGCAGGGTTCGCGTAGACCGCCACGCTCAGATGCCCGTCGGCACGTGAACACTTGGTTCGCGTTCACACCATGAGCTCGCGCCACTTGGGCAAATGCGACTCCCGGCTGAAATGCTTGGTGTACGATCTTCAGCTTCTCGGAAATCGATCGCCAGCGACGAACACGGCGACCGGAACCCACTTCGAACAGATCGGAAATAACCCGGTCATTAGCGCTCAACGCCTCTCGCTGCCAGAAGGGGAAGCCCGTACGCTCATACGCAATGCTCTGGTGGAATTTTGCCAGCGCATTGAAATCTGCATTGCACTGGCGCGGGAGTTGTGTGCTTCCGGTCATTTGAAATGTCATTTACTTATGAATTTTCCCTTTCACTGAAGGGTTCCTTGCTGGGGTTATCAACTAAACAAAGCACTTGCCACAAATGGCCGAGATCTAACCCCTTTGGAAAGGGTCAAACCATGTCAGCCATCGAGTTGCTTCTGCTTAGTAGCCGCCTAGCTAGCCTGCCTCTTGTTTTAGCAAACCGGCCACGTATTCTGAGTTTCGTAATGTTTTTGTGGAGCGATGGGGAAACGTCTGCCGGTTGGGCAGCCCTTATTCGCGAACACCGACTATCACCTGCTTCATCCTGGGAAACAGTTCATTCTTGACAGAATCCCAGTAGAAGGCGAATACGGTGATGTAAAAGATGGCTAGCAGGACGACAGTCTGGCAGAGAAACCCTGTCATGCTCCGGGGGGGCAAATAGGTATTTGCGAGCAGGGAAGCGACTGCAAACGGTCCTGCACAGAGACCGACCGGTGCCAGAATGGCCGTAAAGAATTCAGAGCGTCGTACCTCGAGAATTCTCGGGATATAGAGGGGCCAGAGAACAAGATTGATGATGATGCTTGGTACGAGTGTGCCAAGCGCAACTCCCATCAGACCCATCTTTCTGACGAGTACAATGCTCAAAAGCAGATTCAACGAGGCTTCCAACAGTGCCCAGATTGCGACGAGCTTGTGCTTTTCGATTCCAATCGCAATCGATGAAGCGGTGCTATTGATGACGGCGAGCATCAGGGCGAGCGTGAGAACAGTCGTAACCCTGCCGGAAGGTCTCGAGTACTGGGGGCCGATCCAAAGAGAAATGAAACTCTGAGCCCGAATGATCAACGTAAGAAGGACCGGCAGACTCAAAACGAGAACTGCGCGAGTTCCATTCAGGTAGAGCGCCCTCAACCTGGCTTGAGCTCCGGAGGACTCGTAGACGCTAGCCACTGGCACAAAAGTATTGGTTACGGCGCTGAAAAGTTGTTGGGAGTAGCGACAAAGAGAATTCCCTATAGAGTAGAGAGTTACTCCTGCCGCCGAGACGAATATGCCAACAATCAGGTTGTCAGCCTGGTAGACAAGCTGGAGCGAGACCAGGAGAATGAACGAATAGCTGCCGTAAGACCATAAGGGCCGGAGGACTCGTCTAGACGGAATTTTCAGGCGAATCCGCAGCGCGGGATAGATGTGACGTGTGATCGTAACCATGACGACATTGCTAGTCAGAGCAGCGACAAGCTCGCAGAGCGCGATTCCTACGATGCCTTTTCCCCAATGGACCACCAGGACGATGCCCGCGCTCCGGATGGCGAGCTGCAGAAGACTTATATAACTCTGCAAATCATAACGATTGAGCGCTGATAGAACGGCTCCAATCGCACTCATAGGCATTGTTAAAGAAATTGTGAGGCCGATGATGAACAGGGCTTGGCGTGAACTGGTCCAAAGTTCTTCAGGGAGTCGGAAAAGCCTGGGAAAACAGGTGGAGAGTATAGTGGCGATCAGGAGAATGAGCCCTCCGATCATTAATCGAACCCATAGGACCGCAGAAACTATGCGCGAGGCCTCATCGTGATCTCCTGCTGCATGAGCTCGAGAGACGAATCGCAATATCGAACTTCGGAGGCCAAGATCAAGAAGATAGAGATAGCCTGTCGTAGAAAGGGCAAGAACCCAGATCCCGTATTCAATGTTCCCCAAACGATGGATCAGAAACGGAGCCAAGAAGTAAGAGACCAGCAGTGTGCTTGCGGTCGCAAACCAGTTCAAAACAGCACTTCTGGCAATATGAATGAATCGCAAGTGCAACTCCGTTTCAAGTCGGATCCGACTCGGTTGTCACCCCGTACCGGCTGAAATCAGGAGCTCCAATTGCAGACAATTGGAGCGTTTTGGGTTGTCATTCGGCATCTGGCACACTGTTGATGTAACCTGCAGATTCGGAATCGATTTTTCCTGGATTCCCAAGAACAACGGCGCTTGGGGGAACATCAAAATTGACGAAAGAGCCGCGAGCTATGAGGGCATCATTTCCCACCACAGCTCTTCCGACGATAATTGCGTGCGTCCCGACGCAGACTCGGTTTTCAATAACGGGAGCACCCACGCGTCGTTCACGATTCTCCGCTCCGATCGTCACTCTCCGCCCAACATTGACATTGGATCCGATGGGTGCATATGAGCTGATGACAATTCCTCCGAAGCGCCCAAGCTAAAATCCCGGGCCAATGGCGGCGAGGCCCGACCGTACTGCGCGCCACAGTCGAAAAGGGGCCGCGGCTCCCTTTTCGACTGTGGCCGCTCGATTTCATGCACTCGCCGTTCGCAAGCTCTATATTCTAGGATTTGCCGGCCGGAATCGGTTGACAAGCGGAGTGGCACATTTCCGGGTATCAAGATCGCTAATATCCGTGGCTTAGCGTGTGAGATCGTGGACACATCCCCCATCCTCCGAGGAACTGCTAGACTGACGCTACGAGTTCGAGGTTGAGACGTGTTGAGGGCGCATGGACAGCCAAGATTTCGGTCGTCGGTAGAGGATCGAAGTCCGCTGCCGAAGCTCTATTTTCTCTATCACGAACTGTCCGAAACACCGAGCCGATCACCATACTCCCTTACAACGAAGCAGTTTCATGCTCACGCCTCCGTGTTTGCTGAGATGCGGACCGATGGCAATCGGTGCTTTTGGCCGGAAGTGACGTTCGATGACGGGCATTCATCTAACCTCAAGCTGGCGTTGCCGATTCTAAGAGAATACGGCCTCGAGGCGATGTTCTTCATCACGGTTGGCTGGATTGACAGGAGGGCTGGTTGTCTGGGGTGGGATGATCTCAAAATACTGCGCGACGGCGGTCATCAAATTGGTTCGCACGGGTGGTCGCATGCCTTCCTTACAGATTGCCGCGACGATCAATTGAGGCGGGAAATCCTAGACTCTCGTCTGATGCTTGAGGATAAACTAGGCGTAGAAATTAGAACCATGGCGTGCCCCGGCGGAAGATTCAATAGCCGAGTTATCTCTGCTTGCAAAGATGCAGGTTATCTCCGTGTCTATACGTCCGTACCGGAGCCCGAACGGCTGTCTTCGTCTTTTCTGGTAGGCCGCGTGAACGCCCATCCTATGATGAGAGCCGAGGACGTGCGGGAACTGATTGCGCCGGACGGCAAGGCGCTTCGCAACCTGAAACGTCGTTATCGAGTCAAGGCAGCCTTAAAAAGCGTCTTAACCGATCGCGTCTACGATGCGCTTTGGTGGAAATTGGCCGGCAACCGTGAAGTAGAGGCAACTGACCTCGTAGCTGATGAAGATTCTCCACGTAATTAGCAGCAGCGGGATGTATGGTGCTGAGTCGGTCATCGTGAGCCTTTGTAAATGGTTCAGTGCCGAGCGCCACCGCTGCGCTGTTGGCGTCTTCCTTAATCGATCCAATTCGATTCCGGAACTCCATCGGATTTGCGAACAGCAAGGTATCGAGTCGCATCTAATCCCGGCCAATGGCAGACTGGATACCACTGCCATCAGAGGAATCAGAGAACTCGCATGTTCGACATCCTTCGATGTGGTTCATTCTCACGGCTATAAGGCTGATGTCTTGGTGTATCTGGCTTTACGCCGTACGATTCTTCCCTATGTCGCCACCTGCCATAATTGGCTTGATGACGATCTGAAAGTACGAGTCTACGGATATTTCGACAGGTACATTCTCTCCAGGTATTCCCGCATAGCCGCCGTTTCTGCGGACGTCGAGAGGAGGTTGCAATGCGCTGGGATTAAACGAGAGCGGATTGAGTTGATCGGAAACGGTATCAACGTCCAACCATTTGAGCTCGGAGAACCCCGCAATCCGGACAAATGCGACCGTCAGCCGGATCTGGCTGTAGGATTCGTTGGACGCCTCTCTTACGAGAAGGGGCCAGACGTCTTCATTCGCGCTGCACGGAACGTCCTGCAGCAGCATAACCGTGTTCAGTTCCAACTGGCTGGAGTTGGGCCAGAGCGCTCGTCACTCGAAAAATTGGTTCGCGACCTTGGCGTTGAAGGCAAAATACGCTTTCTTGGGCACGTGAGGGATATGCCGGCCCAATATCGGGAATTCGACATCATGGTTTCATCGTCACGACGAGAGGGATCGCCGGTTGCAGTTCTTGAAGGCATGGCATGCGGTCTGCCGGTGATCGCGACGTCTGTCGGAGATGTTCCGAAGATGATTGATCATGGCCACACCGGGATCCTCGTTCCCCCGGAAGATCCGTGGCACCTTTCCCAGGCCATTCTAGAACTTCTTCGCAATCCTCTTGGTAGACAGCAGCTTGGGCAATCCGCGAAGATGTGCGTCAAAGAACGCTTCTCTGCGGAGAGGATGGGATCAGACTACCTTGAGTTCTATCGGAGGGCAGTTCGAGGTGATGCGTAATCGTTGTAGCGCAATAATGAGAAAGGGACTCAATCAATGATTGTTCTTGTCGCTCTACCGGTCTTCCTGTTGCTGGTACTCTCGAGCTATATCGTCGTCATGCCCATCCTTGGAAGTCTACGATTGAGAGCCGCCAAGCCTCAGTGCTCTTCGCAGAGATCTTCACTGCCTCGCATTCTCGTTTTGATTCCCGCTCATAATGAAGGGGAGCATTTGCGTCCCACTCTTCGTAGCATTCAGCATCTCGATTACCCCTCACACCTATTTGACATCGTTGTTATCGCGGACAACTGCACAGACAATACAGCGAATGTCGCAATCGGAGAAGGCTGCGAAGTCTGGGAGAGGTCGAACGATTCGGCGCGAGGGAAAGGATATGCTCTCGGATGGGCACTTTCCCATCCGCAAATTGCATCTTATGACGCATGCGTCATTCTCGACGCTGATACCCAACCCAGCTCGAATCTGCTTGAAGTCTTCGCCCGAGAGATGCAGCTCGAATCTGTTCCGGTGCAAGCCCGGGTCAATTTTGAATTTCCTTCGACCGGCCCGTATTGGCTTAGCCTGATGAGTACCGCCACTCAGCGCGCGGAAGAACATTATGTGTGTGCAACGCGATCGCACCTGAAGCTTTACCAATGGCTGCAAGGAACCGGATTTTGCGTCCCTGTCGGCATCTTACAAATCGTGCCGTGGTCCACATACTCCGTTTGTGAGGATCTTGAGTATGGTTTTCAACTGGCTGCTCACGGCGTCCCAATTCGGTTTGTGCAAGATGCAAGTGTAACCACCGTGATGACCGGTCGACTCAGAAATGCTGGCGCGCAAAGGGAGCGATGGGCTCGAGGCACGTATGGGCTCATCGCTAGGTTGATTCCGCTGCAGTTCTTGCGCGCGTTCACGAAGAGGGACTGGAAGAGTCTTGAATCCTGTTTCTATTTAATGACCCGAAGTCGCCTGTCACTCATTTTCCTGACCGCAATCTCCTCTGTTGCACTCCTCATTGGCCGGCACACCGTAACGCATGGCATTTGGATATCATTCGGGATCGCCTTAACCCTTGAATGCGCATACGCACTTGCCCTCCTGGCAACTCTTCGTGCTCAATATAGTTGGACGCAATTGATCTTCGGGTTCTCTCGCTATTCGATCTGGATCATAAGGCAGCACCTCGGAGCCTTGCTGTCTGTCCGCAGCAAGCACTGGGTTCGGACCGAAAGGGGATAGGGTTGGAACTGGAAATGCTGGCTAGATGGGTTTTTTGGTTATGCCTGATGCTGCTCACCCATACGTACGCTGGCTACGTGGCTTGGCTGTGGATCGCTTCTCGGTTTTGGAAGGTCCCACTTGAAGTCCATCCTCACGTTCCCTCAGTCACGGTGATGATTGCAGTTCGGGATGAGGAGAATGCGCTTCCACACAGGCTTGCCAGCCTCCGCCGGCTGGACTACGAATCCAGTCTCCTTCAAATCATCATTGCTTCAGACGGATCGAGCGACGGAACGCCCAAAATTCTTGTCGGGAACAGCGATTTGATTGTCCCGCTGATTTTGCAAAATCAGCAGGGCAAAGCAGCTGCTTTAAACGAAGCGGCTCGGCTGGCCACCGGCGACATTCTCGTGTTTTTTGATGTTCGACAAGAGATCGACAGCGACGCGATCCTCCAACTTGTGCAACCGTTCTCTGACCTAACAGTGGGTGCAGTCAGCGGTTCGTTGGTCATCGAGGAAAAGGACGAAGAGCGAACTGGGGCACTCGGCGCATACTGGCAGTGGGAAAAGCGCATTCGCGCTCTCGAGTCAGACTCTGGTTCGATGATCGGGACAACGGGGGCGATTTATGCAATGCGGCGGGAACTCTATACGCCGATGCCACTTGGAACGATACTCGATGACGTCTTTCTGCCCATGCATGTAGCGCTGCGGGGTAAGCGCGTGATCTTTGAGCCGCGAGCCATCGTCCGGGATGCATTCTCAACCAGGAAAGGAACAGAATTTTCTCGTCGAGTCAGAACGCTCACGGGAAACTTTCAACTGGTGCGAATTGCCCCTTGGCTGGTCAGTCCAAGAAATCCCCTCCTCTTCCGTTTTGTCAGCCACAAACTGTTGCGGCTCGTTTCGCCATTCCTTATGCTTTTGTTCTTTGTCTCTTCTGCGTACTCTGGTGCCCCGTTTTACAAAGCGGTTCTGGGTTTGCAGGTCCTGTTCTATCTCTGCTTCGGTTTATCCGTGATCGTTCCGAGGGCAAAAAAGCTGCGTCTGATTGCTCTGATACATACAATTATCGTCCTGAACCTGGCCGCGTTGGTGGCCTTTCTCCGTTTCGTGACTGGCCGATTGTCCCTATGGCGATAGCGCTTCCGGAGAAGCAATCGAGAAAGAGCTCGAGTTCATGAGAAGAATGTGCATAGATTGAAGCAG
>Ga0157376_10001428_pt1 | contig 15706 bp, 12 predicted proteins | sample M45metaG_FD_121801 | JGI IMG/M metagenome (GOLD analysis project Ga0157376, IMG submission 121801) | Miscanthus rhizosphere microbial communities from Kellogg Biological Station, Michigan, USA - M4-5 metaG | ecosystem: Host-associated > Plants > Roots > Rhizosphere > Soil | place: USA: Michigan... | reverse complement strand
GTGCGCTGCTGGAATATGCGGCCGCGCACGGAACGTGGATCGTCGAGGACGACTACGACAGCGAGTTCCGCTATGCGGGTGCACCGATCGCCAGCCTGCAAGGCATGGACGCGCACGATCGGGTCTTGTATGCGGGGACTTTCAGCAAGACGCTGTTCCCCGGCCTGCGACTGGGTTACCTGGTGGTCCCGCAGGCGCTCGCGGCGCAGTTCGCCACCGGCCTCTCGGAGCTGTACCGCGGCGGCCAGACCTTCACCCAGGCAGTGCTGGCGGAATTCATCTCGGAGGGCTACTTCGTTTCCTACATCCGGCGCATGCGGATGGTGTACGCCGCCCGGCTGCGCCTGCTCGGGCAAGCCATCGAGGATCACTTCGGCGACTCGGTCCGCATCCGGGGCACGGACGCCGGCCTGCATTTGGCGCTGGAACTGCCCGCGGGATGCGACGACGTCGCGATCAGTCGCCAGGCGATGCAAGGCGGCTGCGTGGCGCGCGCCTTGTCGCGCTACTACATGGCCGCCGCGCAGGCGCAGCCCGGCCTGGTGCTGGGTTACGCCTGCGTGCCCGATGCGCAAGTGCGCCCGGCGTTCGACCGCCTCGCGGCGATCATCAAGGCCCACCTGTGAGGCGGGCCGCTCGCGTCAGAATTTGTGCACGATGCCCAGGTTGAACGCCTTGTCGCCGGTGCCGCCGTCGATCGCGTTGCCGACCGTGTAGCCGGCGCCGTTCTCGTTGTGGATGCGGCCGTACGCCGTGTAGATGTGCGTGCGCTTGGACAGCGGATAGGTGTAGCCGATGGCCGCCTGGTTCGCGTCCTGGTTCAACGCGCTCTTGTCGTTCTTGCGGATGTACGAAACCATCAGGGTGCCGGCTCCGACAGGAGCCGAGAGGCCGATCAGGGCGTCGTCGTTCCTGACGCTGCCGGTGCCGCGGTTGGTGTCGAACACCAGGTGCAGCTTGACGGGCCCGAAGTCGTACGCGCCGCCGAATAAGGTCGTGCGTTCGCTATCGGACCCGCTCGCGTCGTTGGTGCTGTGGTGCGCCAGCGTGAGCAGGATGGGGCCTTGCTCGTAGCTGATCGACGCGCCGAGCTGCCGATTGGCCGACGAATTGCCCGCCACTTCGCCGAAGGCGTAGGCGATCGAGCCGGAAAAACCGCTCATGTCGGGCGAGTTGTAGATCACCGAGTTGGGCATGCGCGCGTTGCCGCTGGTCGGGTAGTAAGCGAACAGGTTCGTCGACGCGCCGGCCAGGCCCGTGCCGAAGGGATCGACGCTGTCGAGCGCGAGGAACAGTGGCGTGTACTGGCGTCCGAGCGACACTGATCCCCATCCGCCCTTCAGGCCCACCAACGCCTTGCGGCCGAACGGCAGCCCGCCTTGGTTGTTGGCGCCCGTGTCCATCGAGATGCCCGACTCCAGCACGAAGTAGGCAGCCAGCCCGCCGCCCAGATCCTCGGTGCCCTTGAAGCCGAGCCGCGAGCCCGCTTCGACACCGCTCGACAATTTGCGCACCGAGCCGGCCGGCCCACCGCTCTCGAGCACCAGCCCCAGGTCGGCCAGGCCATACACCGTCACTGAACTTTGCGCGCAAGCGGCGCCCAGCGCGCTCGCCAGCGCGAGCGCGATCGCTGTCTTTCTCATGAAGTCTCCTCTGGAAATGTTGGGTCAAGCCATGCGTCCGGCGGATGCACATCGGCGTTGACGCAGCGGATGCTAGGGGCGGTGCAACCCGTGCCGTAGAGCCACTTGCGGCTAATTGATGGAGCCACACCCGTAAGCACGCTAACCACGTGTTGCAGAAAAATACGTGTTAGCCCTTACGGGCTTTGCCGGGGGGCCGAATAGGATTTGGCGTCCGGGGAACGATTCCCCACGCACACCCACGAGGCCTGGATGAAACAATCGAAGAAAGACTATTACGGCGGCGCGCTGATGGCCCTCATCGGTGGCGCCGCTGTGTACGCGAGCATCCCTTACCGGCTCGGTTCGCTGGATCACATGGGCCCGGGATTCTTCCCCTGCGCCCTGGGCGCGCTGCTGGTCGTCACGGGCGCGCTCATCGCGCTGTCGGGGCGCGCGCAGAAGAAGCCGGGCGCGCTCGTCGTCGCGGGCCACGCGCCCGAAGGCGCACCGGACTTGCGAGGCTGCGTGGCCATCGTGGTCGCGATCCTGGCTTTCCTGCTCCTCGGCCACTACTTCGGCCTGCTGCCGGCGACCTTTGCCATTACTTTCATTTCGGCCGTCGGCGACCGCGACAACACGCTGGTGCAGTCGGTGGTGCTGTCCCTGGCCATGACCATCGTGGCCGCCGTCGTGTTCTGGTGGGCGCTCAAATTGCAGCTTCCACTCTGGAAGTGGGAGTTTTAAGTCATGGAACAAGCACTGACTGACCTCTGGTACGGCTTCGGGGTCGCGTTCCAGGGTACCAACCTGATGTGGTCGTTCTTCGGCGTGCTGGTCGGCAACCTGATCGGCGTGCTGCCCGGCATGGGCGCGCTCTCCGCGATCTCGATGCTGCTGCCGCTCACCTACGTGATGCACCCGGTGCCCGCCATCCTGATGCTGGCCGGCTTCTTCTACGGCTCGCAGTACGGCGGCGCGATCGGCGCCATCCTGCTGAACCTGCCTTCGCACCCGCCGCATGCGGTGACATGCCTGGACGGCTACCCGATGACCAAGAAGGGCAAGGGCGGCACGGCGCTGGGCATCACCATGCTGTGTTCGTTCTTCGCCGCCTCTGTCGGCATTTTGGTGATGATCTTCGCCTCGCCGCTGCTGACGGCGGTGGCGTTCAAGTTCGGCCCGGCGGAAATCTTCGCGATCATGCTGCTCGGCCTGCTGGCGGGCTCCACCATGTCGCGCGGCTCGCCCCTGAAGGGCGTCGCGATGACGCTGTTCGGGCTGCTGTGCGGCGTCGTCGGCACCGACGTGAATAGCGGCAGCCTGCGCTTCTCGTTCGGCATCACCGAATTGTCGGACGGCCTCGAGCTGGTCGCCATCGCCATGGGCCTGTTCGGCGTCGCCGACTTCCTGCTGAACGTGAACCGCATGAAGATCGTCGTCACCGACACGAAGATGAGCATCGCCGACATGCGTCCCAGCAAGGCTGAATTGAAGGAGGCCTTCTGGCCGATGGTGCGCGGCACCATGGTCGGCACGGTCTTCGGCGCCATGCCCGGCACCGGCCCGACCATCACGACCTTCGTCGCCTACGCGCTCGAACGCAAGATCTCCAAGACGCCCGAGAAGTTCGGCACCGGCATGATCGCCGGCGTCGCCAGCCCCGAGGCCTCCGCGCACTCCAAGACGCAGGTCGACTTCATCCCGACCATGAGCCTGGGTATCCCCGGCGACGCCGTGATGGCGCTGATCCTGGGCGCGCTGCTGATCCAGGGCATCCAGCCCGGCCCGCAGCTGATCACCGAGCACAAGGACATCTTCTGGGGCCTGATCGCGAGCTTCTGGATCGGTAACGTGATCCTCATGATCCTGAACGTGCCGATGATCGGCGTGTGGGTCAAGATGCTGGCCGTGCCCTATCGCTACTTGTTCCCGTCGGCCATGTTCTTCATCGCCGTGGGCGTGTTCAGCACGAAGAACAACTTGTTCGAGATCTGGGAAGTGCTGGCCTTCGGCCTCATCGGCATGGTGTTCATGGTCCTCGATTTCTCAGTGGCACCGATCATGCTCGGCTTCGTGCTCGGGCCGATGGTGGAGGAGAACTTCCGCCGCGCCCTGCTGCTCTCGCGCGGCGACATGATGATCTTCCTGCAGCGCCCGATCAGCGCCACCTTCGTCGGCATCAGCGCGTTGCTGCTGCTGGGCGTGATCTGGTCGGCCTGGCGCGGCCGCAAGCGCGGCAACCCCGACGAATCGATCGCCGAGGAACTGATGCAGTCGGCGCACGTGCCGCAGCAGCAGATCAACCAGGTCACGGGCTGAATCCGGGCCTGAAGGGCAGCCTTCGAACGGGCAACGGTCGCAAGGCCGTTGCCCGTTTCGCCTTTTTGACTTTCGCGCACGCCCCGATACACTCCCGCGACAAGCAGGACGGACGCGACCGGGTCGCGGGTGGCAGTGGTTGTATTTCCCGCAGCGGAAAGGAAACCAGCATGAAAGCTCTTCGCTCGTTCCTGGCGCTTCTGGCGCTTTCCCTCTGGCAATTCGCATGGGCGGTCGACGTGGCGCCGGGGCAGGGCGTCACGTTCGTGCAAGTGGGCTACGCCGACGACCCCACCAGCACCTACACCCCGATCGGCGTCATCCAGGTCGACCTGAATCGGTTGCGCAACGTGACCGGGATCGCCACCGGCTACTTGAACCTCGCCACATCCAAGGGCTGGGTGGTGCGCAACCTGCCGGTCTTTCCCGAAAGCAGCTATCCGTATTCCGCCATCAATTCCGAGTTCGACCTGGGCGTGCAGCTGGGAACGGCGGTGACGCAGTTGCCGGTCGCCTTGCAGTACACGGAAAGCTCGGTCACGGCGTTCGGCGCGACACCGGCGGCCACGTACCCGGTGGCACCGCTTTCGCTCACCATCGGCGGCGCGGGCACCAGCGGCGGCGGACCCGTCACCCCGCCCACCTTCTCCGACATCCTGTTCGCCAACCCGTCGGACACCGATTCGATCATCCAATACGACCACCCCGACATCGAAACCGCGCAGAACCAGTGCCTGCCGATGTCCATCGCCAACAGCCTGCAGTACCTGAAGGACACGCAGGGCCTGCAGGTGCCGCACGAGCACAAGCCGGGCCAGAACGGAGACGACTCGCTGGTCGGCCAGCTCGACGTCGCGGGCGCGCGGCCGGTGGTCGATCGCCAGCACGGCAGCGGCACGCCGAGCATGTTGACGACCAAACTGACCTACCTGGCCAAGAACAACATGGCCGGCAGCATCAGCACCACGCATTGGGGCGGCTACTACGCCGATTCCGCGACCAACACGTCCGTCACCGTGAACGGCGTGACGGCCAGTTCCACCGCGCAAGGCAGCACCATCAACATGGACGGCGTGATCCAGGCCCTGAAGGAGGGCCAGGACTGCGAGATGATCTACAGCTGGGCCACCGGCGCGCACGCCGTGGACATCGTGGGTGCGGGCAAGTACAAGGGCCAGCCCTGGATCCTGCACGCGTCCGACCAGGTCCAGGCCAATGCCGCGAACCCCAACGCCGACAGCCAGGGCGCGGGTCCGGCGGGTCTCAGGTTCGAGTACCTCGGCCCGCCCGACGCCCACAGCCAGTACAGCTTTCGCAATCGCACCATGCAGGAGGTGGTGTGCGAGAAGTACGTCCCGCCGCCGGTTACCGAAACCGTGACCCACACCACCGATCCCGCGGGACACAGTTGCTGCGTTCAGCCGCCGCCCGGCTCGGTGAGCATCGCCGTGTACGGCAATTCGATGACGATGAGCGGAACGGCCGCGTGGCTGCCGCTCAAAGGGACGATTTCGGCCAACGGTTCATTCTCGCTGGCCAGCACGGCGACCGTGGCGGGGTTCAGCAACGTCACCAGCAGTTTCGTAGGCACGTTGCAGGGCGGCGGCTACAACGGGACCATCACGGTGGGAACGGGCGGCCAGTTGCCCACCGGGCAGTCGATCGCCTGGGACGTGGTGACCAGCCCGACGACGTTCGCCTCGATGCCGGCGATCAGGGTCAACGGCTTCCGCCACAGCTACGCGGCCGCGGAGCAGGCGCAACTGTTGCGGCCCGCGATCAGCATGAAGGCCGGATCCAAGGCCGGCCAGTCGGCCGACTGGTGGCTCCTCGCGGCGGCGGGCAGCGCCTTCTATCACTTCGACCTCGGCGCGATGAGCTGGAAGCCCGGCCTCGCGCCGACGTTCAGCGGACCGCTGGCCGACGTGCCGTTCTTCGCGCTGCCCTACCTTCAATTGCCCAGCGGCACGTACGACATGTACTTCGGTTTCGACACCACGCCCGACGGCGCGTTCACGCCGCAGACAGCCGTTTACGACTCGGTGCGCGTGACGGTTCCGTGATGCCGGTAAAATGCGCTGCGCTGCGGGTGTAGTTCAATGGCAGAACGGCAGCTTCCCAAGCTTTAGACGAGGGTTCGATTCCCTTCACCCGCTCCAGCATCGACGGCCGGCCGTCAATGGAAGTCCCGGCTCCGGTTGCCTTGCTTGCCCAGCCGCCCGAGCAGCGGCGTCAGGTCCTTCAGGCGGTCCGCCACCAGGTGCCGCACATCCCCGCCGCTTTCCACGTCGCGCTGCCAGATGCCTTCCACCGCGAGCAGGCGCGAATGGAGCAACGCATCGCGCTGCGCCTCGCGCACAGACTTCCACACGATCACGTTGACCGGCCCCGTCTCGTCTTCCAGCGTGACGAAGATCGTGCCGTTGGCCGTCTGCGGCTGCTGGCGCACGGTGACGATGCCGCAGGCGCGCACCTTCCGTCCGTTGGGCAGGTCGTGCAGCTGCGCAGCGCTTTGCAGCTTCATGCGTGCCAGGCGCGGGCGCAAGAGCGCGAGCGGATGGCGCCGCAGCGTGAGGCCGAGCGACGCGTAGTCGAACACGATCTCCTCGCCTTCGGGCGCGAGCGGCAGCGACAGCGCCTCTTCGTTGATCGGCGCGTCCTGCAGCAACTCCGGCTTCCCGCGCTGCGCTGCCGCGTCCCACACCTGCTGACGGCGGTGGCCGGAAAGCGAGAGCAAGGCGTCGCCCGCGGCCAGCGCGTTCAAGTCCTTCACGTCGAGTTGCGCGCGCAAGGCAAGATCTTCGGTGCTGGTGAAGGCCGCCTCACGCCGGGCCTCCACCACGCGCTGGCCGCCGTTCTCGCTCAAGGTGCCGACCATGCGCAGGCCCAGGCGAACGGCGGGCCGCACATCGGCGGAAGAATTGGAATCTGACCCCATTTCAAGGGTGCAGTCCCAGTCGCTGTGCGAGACGTCGGGCGGGCGGAACTCGATGCCGTGGCGCTTGCCGTCCTGCACCAGTTGCGACGGCGAATAAAAACCCATCGGCTGCGAGTTGAGCATCGCCGCGACGAAGCACTCGGGCTCGTGGCATTTCAACCAGCTGCTCGCATACGCCAGCAGCGCGAAGCTGTAAGCGTGGCTCTCGGGGAAACCGTATTCGCCGAAGCCCAGGATCTGCTTGAAGATGCGCTGCGCGAACTCCTCGGAATAGCCGTTGCCACGCATGCCGCCGATCAGCTTCTCCTGGAAGCGCTCCACCCCGCCCTTGCGCTTCCACGCGGCCATCGCGCGGCGCAGCGAATCGGCTTCGGTCGCGGTGAAACCGGCGGCGATCATCGAGATCTCCATCACCTGCTCCTGGAAGATCGGCACACCCAGCGTGCGCTCCAGCGCCTTCTTCAGGCGCGGCTCCTCGTCCTTGCCTTCATTGCCCGCGCGCTCGTACTCGATCGCTTCGCCGCGCGCCGCACGTTCGCGTGCTCTCAGGTACGGATGCACCATGCCGCCGACGATCGGCCCCGGCCGCACGATCGCCACCTCCACCACCAGGTCGTAGAAGCGGCGCGGTTTCAGGCGCGGCAACATGGACATCTGCGCTCGGCTCTCGATCTGGAACACGCCGACGGTGTCGGCCTTGCAGATCATGTCGAACGTGGCCTTGTCCTCGCGCGGGATGTCGTGCAAGCCCCACTCGCCGCCGCGCAACCGGTTGCGAAAATCCAGGCAGCGGCGCAGCGCGGTGAGCATGCCCAGCGCCAGCACGTCGACCTTCATCAGGCCCATGTCCTCCAGGTCGTCCTTGTCCCACTGGATCACGGAGCGGTCCTTCATGGAGGCGTTCTCCACCGGCACGAGCCGCGTGAGCTGCGTCTGCGTGAGCACGAAACCGCCGACGTGCTGGCTCAGGTGGCGTGGGAACCCCATGAGCTCCTCGGTGAGGTCCAGCCAGAGGCGTGCCTGGTGCGCCGACAGTTCCGCGCCGGCTTCCTGCGCGAATTGGTGCAGGCGTTGCCCGGCCAGGTGGTCGTCGAACCATTGATGGTCCTTGGCGAACGCGTCGACCAGCGCATCGGCCAGGCCCAGCGCCTTGCCGATGTCGCGGATCGCGCTGCGCGTGCGATAGCCGATCACCACGGCCGCAATGGCCGCGCGATGACGGCCGTATTTGCCGTAGATGTACTGGATCACCTCCTCGCGCCGCTCGTGCTCGAAGTCGACGTCGATGTCGGGCGGCTCGTTGCGGCGATCGACGCTGATGAAGCGCTCCAGCAGCGGATGCGAATCCTCGGGATTGGCCGCCGTGATGCCCAGGCAATAGCACACCACCGAATTGGCGGCCGAGCCGCGCCCCTGGCAGAGGATCTTTTGTTCGCGCGCAAAGCGCACGATGTCGTGCACCGTGAGGAAGAACATCTCGTAGTTGCATTCCTGGATGAGCGCGAGCTCCTTCTCGAGCCACGCGACAACCTGTGCCGGCACGCCTTGCGGATAGCGCACCCTCGCCCCTTCGTACGTCAGTTGCCGCAGCGCCTGCGGCGGCGTGAGGCCGGGCGGCACCGTTTCCTGCGGGTAGTTGTACTTGATCTCTTCGAGCGTGAAATCGCAGCGCTCCATCACTTCCAGCGTCGCGTCCAGCAGCTCGCGGGGATAGGCTTCGGCCAGGCGCTTGCGCTGGCGCAGGTGGCGCTCGGCATTGCCTTGCAATTCGAAGCCGCACTCGGCCACCGGCTTGCCGAGCCGCACCGCCGTGATCACGTCCTGCAAGGGCTTGCGCGAACGCACATGCATGTGCACGTCGCCCGTCGCCACCAGCGGCACACCCGTGCGCTCGCCCGCTTCGCGCAACTGCGCGAGCCAGAGGTCGTCGTCGATGCGGTGCGGCAATTCCACCGCGAGCCACAGGTGACCGTCGAACAATGCGCGGCATTGTTCGATGCGAGCGCACAGGGCCTCCATGTCGGATACCGAGTTCGCTTCGCGCCGCGGCGCCAGCAGGATCTCGCAGCCTTGCAGCCATTCGAGCCGGCTCGCTTCCCAGCTCACCTGGTATTGGCCCTTGGGCGCCTTGGCTGTCCGTGCGGCGGTGATGAACTCGCACAAGCCGCCCCAGCCTTGCAGGTCGCGCGCGATGGCGACGAGGCGCAAACCTTCCAGCGCGAACTCGCTGCCGAACAGCAGCTTGAAATCGCGCAGCCGCCGCTGGCCGGGATATTCCTTTTGCAGCCGTTCGATCAGCTCGAGGTGCTGCTTCCATCCGGCGTACGCACGCACCACGCCGGCGACCGAGCATTCGTCGGTGATCGCCAGTGCTTCGTAGCCCAGGTTGTACGCGCGCTGCACCAACTCCTGCGGGTGCGAGGCGCCGCGCTGGAAGCTGAAGTTGCTGAGGCAATGCAGTTCCGCGTAACCGGGCAAACCATCGGGCCCGTCACCGAGCACCGGCGGCAGGCCGTCGTCTTCGCGCAGCCCCAGGACCGGCGGCTTTTCGTGCAGTTCAGGCATAGAGGCCTTGGAGGTACCAGCGGAAACTGCGCGCCTGTTCCAGGCCTTGCGTCAGTTGCAATGGCCGCTCGCGGTAAATCCACACCAGGCCCGCCTCTTCGCTGCGTGCGATGAAGTAGTCGCGCAGTGCGGGCCGGCCGTCTTCCCACCAGCCCGTCTCCACGCGATACAGGCGTGTGAGCCGGCGCAAAGGGCCGCCGTAATGAGGCACGTCGTTGCGCACTTCGAGCGGGAGCGCATGGGGCAACAACCAAGGAGGATAGAGCGCGTCCCCGGCATTTGTCATTGCGGGCCTGACCCGCAATCCAGGGGATGCGCCACCGCCGCCTGGATTGAGGGTCGAGCCCGCAATGACAACACTACGCGCCGGCCTCCACGCCTGCATCCGCTCCGGCCGGTGATCGGCCACCGCCCGCGGCACCGTCACGTTGCCCTCGCCCAGCCGCACGCTGAGCCGCTCCACCAGCTGATGCAGCCGCTCGCCCTTGACGTTGTCCTCGGGCAGCAAACTCGTGTTCGCGCCGCCCCAAGGCACCGTCTCGAGCGAGCGCAGCCGCAAATGATTGGCCGGCGCCGCCAAGCTCGAGCGCGACAGGTGCTCGCCGACCAGCCGGCGCAGGTGCGCGATGTCCTGCGTGGGTTGCGCCGTGCGCACCACCAGTTGCTCGTGGCTCGGCAGGCGCACGCCGTTCAGGCGGCGCAGGTCGAGCGTCCATTCGAGCTCCAGCGCGAGCACGCCGCGGTGGCGCGCCTGCAGCCACACCTGCAATTGCGACAGCAGGCGCTGCGCACTCCACATCAGCTCCGGCGCGCCGGTGGCGAGCGCCGCCAGCTCGTATTTCAGGTCGAACACTTCCGGCAGTTGCAGCCACGCATAACGCTCGGGCCGCTCGCCATAAGCGGCGTCCAAAGCGTCGAGCAAACCGGCACCGAAGCGCCGCGAAACGCCCCCACGCGGCAGCGCCCGCAATTCGCCCCAGGTGCGGCAACCGGTTCGCTCCAGCGTGGCCACATGTTCGCGTGCGGCGGTGAGCGCTTCAAGCGGCAGGTCCTGCGGAAGACGTTCGGGCGCCGCCTCGCCGCGCAACTGCAGGCGCAGCAGCGCCAGCGCGATCAGCGACGTCTCGCCCTGGGCCCACTGCGGGGCGGCCAGCGGTTCGCACTGCTGCAGCAGGCGGCGCAAGAGGTGCTTGCGCCCGCCCCACAGCCGCTCGCTGGCGGACACTTCGAGCAATAGCGCTTCATCGACTTGCGCAACGCGGGGGGTGAACTGCAAAGCGCGCCAACCCCAGGCGGTGCGCTCGTCTTCATGGGAGGGCAACAGTGCGATCCAGTACATGCGATCTCCTGCGCGGTGGAAGTGGCGATGCCGCGGCCACGGTGGACGTGGGCGCGGCGACGGGGGTTGCGGATGTGCGGGCCTTGCGCGCCTGCAGCAGCGCCGCGAGGCGCGCCGGATAGGCGGGCAACTCCAGCGGCGTTTCCAGCGGCGGCCCGCGGCGCTTCAGGATATGCACGCGCATCGCCTCGACGCCTTCGACACGCAGCCGCAGCCGCGCCGGCGATGCGTCGAGCGCGGCGTTCAACTCGCGCATGACGAACAGCAGCTTGTCGTGCTGCTGGGCGGCCATGTGCAGGCGGCGCAGTTCGGCGCTCTTGGCACGTGGCAACCACGCGAGCACGGCCACCACGTCGGCGCAACGCAGCGACTGTTCGGTGGCCCACAGGCGCGCTGCGGGTTTTTCGGCCTTGATGCACAACAGGCGCTCGCCGGGCAGGCCTTGCGCCGCCAGGCTGGGACCGAAAGGCTCGAACGGCGCGTTCACCAGCACCGCCGGCCCCGCCTGCTTGCCGATGGCCTGCGCCAATGCGGGCAGCAGCAGTTGCCACACATGTTGCTCGGCGCGCTCCTGCAGCACTTCGATGAGCCCCACCGGCCAGCCGTTGCCCGGGAGCTGGGCGTCGAGCAAGGAGTGGCCGCTAGAAAGTGTGGCGTTTTTTTCTTGACCCAGCTCCGCTGCGCGCCACGTCTGCGCTCCTGCCGGAACCACAAAAAACCGCCGTTGAGCCAAGACTGCCATGCAGGCAGAATACTGTATTTACGTACAGTTAGCCAAGGACTTTGCCGTAGGTCCCGCAGCTTTGTTTTCCAGCCGGGAAAAGTGCACGCGCGCGAATTATTTGGGGGTACAATAAATGCCATTGACGGTGATCGAAACGCCCGTGTTCATGCGGTATGCGGCCGATGCGTGGGACGAGGACGAAAAAGACGCTTTCATCGATTGGATCGCCCACAACCCGACCGCCGGTGGCGTCATCGTCGCAACAGGCGGCTTGCGAAAGGTTCGATGGTCGCGCGCAGGCATGGGAAAGCAAGGAGGCGCCCGCATCATTTATTTCATCCGCAATGATCAAGGCGCACTCGTCCTCTTGCTGGTTTATGCAAAGGCGAAATTCGACAACTTGTCATCCGACTACCTGCGGCGATTGAAGGAGCTGCTCAATGGACCCGGAAATCAAAAAGTTTGAAGAGGACCTGTTGGAATCCATCCGACAGGCCAAGCGCGGCGAGATCGGGCGCATCCACACGCCCGAGCAAATCCTCGCTCGCCGTGGACGTCCGCGCGGCAGCGTCGCGTCCACGACCAAACAAGCGGTCAAATTGCGATTGGATCCAGACGTGCTCGCGGCCTTGCGAGCAAGTGGCGCCGGATGGCAAACGCGGGTGAATGCAATCCTGCGAGAAGCGGTGCTCCATGAGTCATGAGTAACGTGGCGTCTGGGCCCACAGCCACGCACGCATGACCCGCCGACCCAACGCCCCGCTCCGCGCCGCCGACTTCCGCCATTCCTCCGCCGACATGGCGCATGCGCTCATCGGTGCCGTGCTGCTCGTCGATGGCGTGGGCGGCCGCATCGTCGAGACCGAGGCGTATGACCACGACGACGCGGCATCGCACAGCTTCGGCGGACCGACGCCGCGCAACGCGGTGATGTTCGGGTTGCCGGGCCATGCCTACGTGTATCGCTCGTACGGCATCCACTGGTGCCTGAACTTCGTGTGCCGCGAGAAAGGTCATGGCGCCGGGGTGCTGATCCGCGCCATCGAGCCCTTGCAAGGCCTCGACACGATGCGCGAGCGGCGCGGACTGGACGATGTGCGGCTGCTGTGCGCCGGCCCGGGACGCGTCGGCCAGGCCCTGGGCATCACGCGCGAGCAGAACGGCATGGCGCTGGACAAGCCGCCCTTCCAGGTGTTCGGCGCGCCGCACGGCACGCCGGTGATCCGCGGGCCGCGCATCGGCATCTCGAAAGCGGTCGGCGTGCCGTGGCGCTTCGGCCTGGCCGGCTCGCGATTCCTGAGCCGGCCTTTTCCTCGAGCCTAGCCCCCCGCGTCTTCGACGAAGAGCAGCGCCGGGCACTCGAGCAGCGCGCGCAAGGCCTGGATGAATTCCGCCGCCTGCTGCCCGTCCACCACGCGATGGTCGAACGACGACGAGAGGTTCATCAACTGGCGCGGCACCACGGCCGCGCCGCTCATCATCGGCCGCGTGACGATGCGGTTCACGCCGACGATCGCCACCTCGGGGTGATTGATGATCGGCGTCGAGACGATGCCGCCCAGCGCGCCCAGGCTGGTGATGGTGATCGTCGAGCCCGAGAGTTCCGCGCGCGTGGCCTTGCCGCTGCGCGCGGCCTCGGCGACGCGCGACAGCTCCTTCGCGCTGCCCCACAGGTCGAGCGCCTGCGCCTGCCGCACGACGGGAACGAGCAGCCCGGCCGCGGTCTGCGTCGCGATGCCCAGGTGCACGGCGCCGAAGCGCGTGAGCACGCCGGCCTCGTCGTCGAAGTGCGCGTTGATCTGCGGAAAGTCGCGCAAGGCCGTCACCACGGCGCGCATCAGGAACGGCAGCACCGTCAGGCGCGGGCCCTGCCCTTTCGCATTGAGCCGCGCACGCAGCGCTTCGAGCTCGGTCACGTCCACTTCCTCGACGTACGTGAAGTGCGGGATGCGGCGCTTGGCCTCCTGCATCTTCTGCGCGATCTTGCGGCGCAGGCCGATGACCGGAACCTTCTCCTCGTCGTCACGCTGCACGCCGGTGCGTACCGCCGGCGCAATGGCCGCAGCCGCGGGCTGCGCAACGGCAACCGCACCGGTCTTCTGCACGAACGCCGTCAGGTCCGACTGCATGATGCGCCCGGCCGTCCCGGTCGCAGGCACCTTGGTCAGGTCGACGCCGAGCTCCCAGGCGCGACGGCGCACCGAAGGCGACGCGACCGGCTTGTCCGAATGCGTGCCCGCCCAAGGACGATGCGGCGCCGGGGGCCGGGCCGCAGGTGCGCTTGCCGCCGCCGGTGCTGGTGCCGAAGAAGATCGCGCGGGCGTCGCCGTCGCCGCGGTGGACGCCGCAGCAGCCTGACTGCTTGCGTTGGACACAGCCGCATGCGAGGGCTTCTCCGCGGGAGCGGCGCCTTCGACCTCGATGCGGATCAGCTCCGAGCCGACCGCCATCAGCTGCCCGACTTCGCCGCCGAGCGCCACCACGGTGCCGTTGACGTGCGACGGCACTTCCACCGTCGCCTTGTCGGTCATCACGTCGGCCAGCGCCTGGTCCTCGACGACGGTGTCGCCAGGCTTGACGTGCCACGCCACGAGTTCGACCTCGGCGATGCCTTCGCCGATGTCGGGGATCTTGATTACACGCACAGACATCGGTTTATTCCTCCATGGCGCGGCGCATCGCCGCCGCCACGCGTTGCGGGCCGGGGAAATAGGCCCATTCCTGCGCGTGCGGGTACGGCGTGTCCCAGCCGGCCACGCGCTCGATCGGCGCTTCGAGGTGGTAGAAGCAATGCTCCTGCATCAGCGAGACGAGCTCCGCGCCGAAGCCGCTGGTGCGCGTCGCTTCGTGCACGACGACGCAGCGGCCGGTCTTCTTCACCGACGCGACGAGTGTCTCCAGGTCGAGCGGCCACAGGCTGCGCAGGTCGATGATCTCGGCGTCGATGCCGGTCTCTTTCGCGGCCGCTTCCGACACGTACACCATCGTGCCGTAAGTGAGCACCGTGAGGTCGGCGCCCGGCCGGAACACGGCCGCCGAATCCAGCGGCACCGTGTAATAGCCTTCCGGCACGACGCCCATCGGGTGCGCGGACCACGGCACGACCGGCCGGTCCGGATGGCCGTCGAACGGGCCGTTGTAGAGGCGCTTGGGTTCCAGGAAGATCACCGGGTCGTCGTTCTCAATCGAGGAGATCAGCAGCCCCTTCGCATCGTACGGGTTGCTCGGCATCACCGTGCGGATGCCGCAGACGTGCGTGAACAAGGCTTCCGGGCTCTGGCTGTGCGTCTGCCCGCCGTAGATGCCGCCGCCGCAAGGCATGCGGATCGTGAGCGGCGCGGTGAAGTCACCGGCCGAGCGGTAGCGCAGGCGCGCCGCTTCCGACACGATCTGGTCCGACGCCGGATAGAAGTAGTCGGCGAACTGCACTTCGACCACGGGCCGCAACCCGTACGCCGCCATCCCGATGGCCGAACCGACGATGCCGCCTTCGGAGATCGGCGCGTCGAATACGCGCGACTTGCCGTACTTCGCCTGCAGCCCTTCGGTGCAGCGGAACACGCCGCCGAAATAGCCGACGTCCTGGCCGTAGATGACCACGTTCGGGTCGCGCGCGAGCATCACGTCCATCGCCGAGCGCAGCGCCTGGATCATCGTCATGCGCACGCCGGCCGTGCCGGTCGTGGCCAGCTGTGCTTCGTCGCGGGCGTTCATGCGTGCTCCCCGAACATCTGTTCGCGCTGCCTTCGCAGGTGCTCGGGCATGTCCTTGTAGACATCCTCGAACATCGACGCGGCGTTCGCGAGGTGGCCGTCGGCGAGCGAGCCGTAGCGCTCCGCTTCCTTCAGCGCGGCCAGTACCTCGGCCTCGAGCTGTTTTTGCGTCGCTTCATGTTCCTCGTCGGACCAGGCGCCCAGCAGGATCAGGTGCTTCTTCAGGCGTACGATCGGGTCGCCGAGCGGAAAGCGCGCCCAATCGTCTGACGGCCGGTAGCGCGAGGGATCGTCCGACGTCGAATGCGCGCCGGCCCTGTACGTGATCCATTCGATCAGCGTCGGGCCGAGGTTATTGCGCGCACGCTCGGCAGCCCAGAGCGACGCGGCATACACGGCCAGGAAATCGTTGCCGTCCACGCGCAGCGACGCGATGCCGCAGCCGACGCCGCGCGCCGCGAACGTCGTCGCTTCGCCGCCGGC
>Ga0157376_10001426_pt1 | contig 15712 bp, 13 predicted proteins | sample M45metaG_FD_121801 | JGI IMG/M metagenome (GOLD analysis project Ga0157376, IMG submission 121801) | Miscanthus rhizosphere microbial communities from Kellogg Biological Station, Michigan, USA - M4-5 metaG | ecosystem: Host-associated > Plants > Roots > Rhizosphere > Soil | place: USA: Michigan... | reverse complement strand
TTGCCGGTTGTCTTTGGCAATCCCACCCCACTGTCCTTTGCGACCGGGAAGCTGTGCCTCCAGTAGCTTCCAAGATTCATCACTGAGGTCGTGGCGGCGATGAATAGGCTTTTCGACAGATGAGGGCATAGCTTTCCACCATTCTTACCACATCCGTCAATCTCGTGACGACACTATCTAGTAACCTTTTGTGACTCGGGCGAACCATCGCGGCGGTTACGCGACACCTTGCCACCAAGGGGCAATTCGATCAGTAACGCCGCTTTTAAGTCGCTCACCACGGCAAAACTCTTTTAGTTTTCGATCTGCGAATTCGATATTTTCGCAGCTGGATGAACAATTAGACCAGTGCGCCCAAAAAAGTTCGATTGCAGCCCTATTTCGGGAAGTTTGATTCGCCAAGCGCGAGCCGTTATCGCCCGCGCTACGCCAAGCAAAGGCCATGGGTGATAAGGCGGGGCGCAATTGGGTCAACCCCACAATCACGTCCTCGAAACTCTCAGTATCCAATATGTTAGAATAACAATCCTTTACCGAACATTCCGAAACGCATGCGTCACATGCCCAGTGAGCGTGCCTGCGAATCCAGAAACTTTCATCTATTTGAGACACCTCTTTCAATAGTGATAACAGCTCTCTGTCGCCGCTGAATGCTAAAAGGGTGACACCAAGTGACCGTTCGCTGGCTTTCCTGCTTCCCAGAAATTCGACAGCCAAGTTGTGGAGGGCTTTCGAATTGCCTTCTACATGAGCACCAAGCACATGTCTTAAGATTTCTTCATCATTTGCCGCCAAAAGGAGTTGCTGCTTGCGTTCTTTGTCTACCGCATTTGAGTCGTTAAAGTCCTCTTCCCATAAAGCCTCCACTCGGTTCAATACCCCACCGTTGTAGGAAATAACTCGAACCCCCGATTGCTCATGATGAAGCATTTCGCTTTGAAGCACGTATTCGGGCTTGATCCGAAGCAGAGCAATCGTGACGACATTGGTGAGATAAGCCATTTCAAATCCCGTCTGAAAGCCCGCATCAGAGTTCTTAGCGAGGTAAGCTTCTGCCCAGAGTCCGAATTCATGTGGAGCAATCTGACTCCATCTAAATAAAGGACCAGCTGCATTAAAACCTGTGAACTCTCGAAGATCAGAAGCACGTCGAGCTTCCATGTCTTTAGCAAAAATTGCATTTCTTTCATCCAACTCGGCCTGTGTAGGCAAAGGGACGCTCAGCGTTCTATCAATTCCCCAAGAGGGGCTTGAAATTCCAGCCCAGGCTTGCTGGCCGCCAGGAAGACTTGCGGGCCTCATCAATGCGACGCGGCCCTTGCATTTGGTTTGGATCTCAATACCCACCTGTGAGTGTGAGTGTGGAATCGGGGACAGCGCGGACAGCGCCGCCGCACTGAATTCACGACCCCATTCGCACAATAAATCGTCTCGATTTGCGAAACGAATAATCCAACCCGCAGCCGTAAGTGTTGTTGATCTACGCAACTCTTCCCAGTTTAACGCAGACCTTTCGCTTGGGGTCAGATCACGGCCCCATCGCCAAGCGTTATATCCTATTTGATATTCTTGAAAAAGAGGATGCAAAAGAGCGCGCTTCAACGTGGTGAAGTCAGACGAGCGAGACACAAGTTCTAGGATTGGAAATCGGAGAGCCTTGCAATCTGGAAATCTATCTGCCAAATCGAGCGCCCAAGAGCAGAGTTCTAGCGAAGGACCGCGTGTAATGTAGGCGAGAATTTGGAGCCAATGACAGGCTCTTTGAAGGGCGGAATTCGGATCAGTTGATTCAGCTTCTATCAGGCACTTTTCAAGTTCGTGATTTGCTATCGAATCGAACCCAGCAGGAGCTAACTCTTTGAAGGCCGTCGGAAGCGGTAACGTGGAAATCGCCGGGTAACTTGATCCTGGAAAAGTGAGTTCAGCCGTGATTTTGAGCCAACTAAGGAGCATCTCTGGATTGGCATGGAAAAGCATCAACTCTGTGAGGCGAGTTGCAGCCATCTCAAAGTCCTGCTGTGACTTAAACCTTTCGGAGATTGAGATAAGTTGTTCGACGAGCGTTCCATCTGGATCACTTACAAGAAGGTAGTTATCCAGAAGATAAAATCGCCGCCATGAATCTGCTGATTCAATTGCCGCTAGCCAGAGACTTCGCACAACTTTCGAGAATTCTTCTCGTGCGTACCTTGCAAGATATGGAATCAAATCTTTCAGGCCACGCTCTTCAAAGCTTCCGGAAAAATTTTGATGTTTAGCTAAATCGAGCCTTTGGTTGGCTTCAACAATGAGTTGGTCGATTTGGGACGTTGTGAACTCTTCCAAGTCTCGTCGAACAGCTAGGCGGTCAATGACGTTGCACCCAATCAGACCTCTTCCTTGTTCAGAGGGATTCGAAAGTGCTGAGTACAAATACGCCATTCTGGCTGCGTCATCTTTAGGATCACTGTCGCCGTAGATGTCCTTTGGCACACCAAACACCTCGGGTAACTTTGCTGACCGCCAAAGTCGTACGAATTCCTGCAAATTTTCGTATTCTAAGCTCTTTTTTGATAAGCCCTCGGCGATCTCTGCGAGGTATGGAAGTGCGCTTTCCCCGTACCGCCATCGAGCGAGGACTCCCAGCACTTCCGCTGAACTTTTGATTGGCAACCAGGCAGAATGCTGTTGGTTTCCTAGTTCTCCGTAGCAAAAACTGTCCGACAAATAGCAATCAGCCAGCGCTGGCAACACATCGAATTCAGGACGAAAGGATATGATGCTGGCGGCTGCATAGGAAAGCCGCAGTTGCTGGGGTGACTGGGCTCTTTCGAACCGTGGAGGGGGAATTTGGGTGCGGTCCCAACTGCCACTTGCATCGCCCGGAAAGATAAGACGTAGCCACCGCTCCAACGTGGGACGTAATTTGCTCGCGTTGCTTTCATCTTTCCAAAGTTGCACCAGCGGAGCGATGAGTGTTTGCTCGAAGCTTCCAGACGGATAACTTCGAAAAAATGCTTCTACGCATTCCCGATACGAGTCCATGTCAGTGTTAACAAAGAAGGCCAGTGACTCGGCTGTAACGTGGGCATTATGGTGCGCTAGCCAAAGATGGAGAAGCGCCACTCTCGCCAATCTCGAAGATGTCTGATCATCTAAGAATTCAAGCAGCGCCGCAACGCAAACGGCCCGCACTTTGTCGTCGTTGGACGCTGCTGGCTCAAGGGCCTTGTGAAGCTGATCGAGCAGCGAGTCCAGATTTTGTCCCGTAAATGATCCAGCTATCTTTTTCAGCGTCAATGCCCACCCCAGAACAAGATGTTCCGTGCTTATTTTCGTGTGACTTGGGTTCGCATTGATAACAATTCGCTCATCGCGGAGATCAGCACGCACTTGCTCGAAGTTTGGTAACAACTTGCTCAATTCGACCGTCACGACTTCGGTCCCACCTGGAGTAGGCCATCCGAGTTGCTCAGCCAGATGTGCTAAGATCTGCCCCGGCGTCCCCCCTAGTTTTTTTTGTAAGCCAACCCACTGAGGATCATTATAATCGAGCTTGGATTCAAGATCAGCCCACAGCAGAAGCTGACGGTTGAGATGGGAAAGGGAAGCCACTCGGTTCCGTAGCTTCAAACAAAGCCTCAGATAACGAGGTATTCTCGCGAGGTCGGTTATCGCTTGATTTAACGATTCGATAGCTACGTCGGGAGCGAACTTCCCCATAGCTGCCGCGAATTCTAAATCGTCGAATGGACCAATTTGGATCACCTTCGAATGTGCCCAAAATTGTTGGCTCCGAACGTATCGATGCTCCATCGGTCGCGAGGTGAAAAGCACTCGCAGCTTCGGAGGCAACTGCACCCCATACTGGTGGTAGTGAGAAAGCAACCGTTCTGTTGCTTCCTCTGCACCTCGTTCCATTGCGCCGTCCAATACGATCAAAATTGGTTCGTTCCATCGGTGGAATACCTTCTGGAAAATTCTGCCAATGCGCTTATCGGCAGGGGGTAGGAGGCTTTCCAAACCAAGTCGAACAATGTCCTCAATTTTAGAGGTGTTGCACCAGGCAAGACTATCAAGCCAAATCACCACTGGATATTCACCTGGCAACTCATTGATAAAATCAGCGGCCACCCAAGTTTTCCCCATGCCTTCTTCTCCTTCGATTACCCCTACTCCTACAGAGGAATCATTCCACCATGCCGTGAGCGCACTACGAAAACGCTCACGGGGAACCCCATCAGTGAGGTTTACGTGATTGTAGGTTTGAGCCAGGACATTTCCACGTAGCCGAAGCGCGAGCTTTGAATGCGCCAAATTACTCACCATTACGCGAGTAGAAAGCCCCGTGAATTCTGCCTCAAACTGACGCAATGCCTCGACCGCATTGGTAGTTTGCGCTTCTTTCTGTGCCCATACATCTGACTCTTGGGCCAGACTCGGCAAAAACTCCCGGACCGTATTCCAGTGCTTCACGCAGAGAGCCCCTAATGGCGAAAGACTGTCATTTAGCGAGAGTAATACAATATCAACTCCGATCTCGTCGCCCTTCTTTTCCAATCGCAATTTCAATTGATTGTCTGGCCGAGTAACCGCCACGACAAAAACATCTGTGTTTGGGGCTTCGCGCAAAGTCCGGTCAATATCGCCCTCAACTCTATTTTCATCGACCTTGGCGGCTGTATACCGTTTGGCTTGGATTGCGACCCCTGCTAACGAACCGTAAACATCGCCGCCCGGTTGATCTCCCGATCGAGCAAGGAAAAATGGCTGACCCGTTTCAAGAGCGAACAAGCGTGCCAGCAGTCCTTCAAAGCCGTTTGGCCCCTCTGCTTTCAATTCCCGCCCAAATGCGAGTCGAAACTCCTCCCAATTTGTGACTTTAAGTCTTGGCATTTACACCTTATACATCGCCGAATTGAGGTCATCAAACAACCGTCTCTTTCGCTGAGAAGATACTCGGCGGCGGCGAAACAAATCGTCGTCTAACTACAAAGGTCCCTTTGCCCGTAAACAAAGAAGCCGTAAGAAAAGTGGGCGCAACTTAGTATCATAGTCCTGATTTGTGCGGTAAACCCCGCCAAAATTCGGGATTTGGCGTTCTCACCCCAGAAAAAGTCCGGATTGACTCTTCGTTCATCGAAACCTTAAAAAAGGAACTGATATATGTGTGAATTCATCTTAGAGTAGAGCTAGGACTCACAACGTCCATAACGCAGCAATGTCCACATCACGCCGAAAAACCCGCACACCAGTAGAGGGAAAGGGAATCGTAGATAGCCGCTCTCTCCCTGACAAAGAGTTCCAAGAATATTGGGATGCCATTATTGTCGAAGACGAGATCAAGGACCGCCTGCAGTCTCAAGCTCTACTCAATTTCACATTGCGCCCTCATGTGCGAGTCGCGGACGTGCCCCTACATGGGATCATCCTTCTCGTAGGCCCTCCAGGGACTGGAAAAACCTCGCTGGCAAGAGGACTGTCTACTAGGGTTGCCGAATTCATTCCAAGCGATACTCCGTACCTTTTTATCGAAGTGGACCCACACACACTTACCGGTACGGGGTTCGGATCGACGCAACGGTCTATTCAGGACTTTTTGGGATCCACTGTCGCGGAAGCTGCGTCTGTCGGCCCGGTTGTCGTATTGATGGACGAAGTCGAAACATTAGCTGCCGACAGGAGCCAAATGGACCTCGCAGCCAACCCTATTGACGCCTTGCGTGGCACCGATGCTGTCCTAGCTCAATTGGACCACATCGGACGTCACCATCATAACGTACTCTTCATTGCCACAAGTAATTTCCCGGAGACGATTGACGCTGCGTTTCTCTCCCGTGCAGACGCAGTAATTAGCGTCGGTATGCCTAGCAAGGATGCCTGCAGGCAAATCTTGAAAAACACGCTTTTGGCTATCGGCGAACAATTCAAAGCCGTCGCCAAGTTGGTCGACGACCCAAAATTCGACGAAATCGCCGCATCTTGCTTTGGATTAGATGCCCGAAGGATTAGAAAGCTCGCCGTGACAGCTTGCACCTTTGAAAAGGCTGTGGCCCTCAAACCGGACTTGCTCAAACTCTCACATATAGAAAAGGCCATCATCACTGCCAAAGAAGAACAAAAGAAAGGGGCGAAAAAATGAGCACCGTGTACCAACGCACAATCAAAGCCTCACCTGATCGACTCAGCAGTGAGGCATGGACGGTAATATGCGCCTTGGCGGCACCGGATCCCCAAAGCCTGGCACGCAAGGATCTTGAAAGTGTGGCAGGCCTCGCTGGCACGATTATCTCCGCTAGATATCCACTCAACGACGGAATCATCATCTATGCTGGTGGACCACGGATTAGATTCTACACCATCTACGACGAGAGTGCGGTGAGTGGGGAAAACGCCAAGGAAGACAAGCTCCCATCCTGTCCGACCGAGGGCGATTGGAAGCTTTCCTTCCCCTGTGGAGTAGATGACCTCGAATGGCTGAAAAAAACTCTTGAGGGAAAATCCAAACGCTTCTCGCTCCGAGCTCTCGGTGAAACCGTTGATGAGGCAGAAGAAAAAGAGTCTACCGAAAACCAGACGCAATCCTCGTGCTCGGTAAACACTGACGCCTTTTTAAACGGATGAGCACTGCAACATCTACCTCAACAACTACCTACACTCAGGTCCATACTGTTAATTTCTTGACGACCGAGATTTGGAACCAGCTAAGGATGGTCATTCGCGAAAGCGGGCTGGATGCTGCAACTTTCGTCGAAGATGAAGCCCTTTACACTAGGGGCATTCGGACATGGTTGACCAGTGGTCACCTTGAATATGTTTACGTCGAAATTTACGACAAACAAACGGACAATCTAATTAAGCGCTGGGATATTAAGGTCAAAGAAGATTCCTCCGGTAACAAAACACTCTGGGCAGATACCGAAGGCATTCGCTACGCAATCGCTAAAGCTGGCAAACTTCCTTCGGGATGCAGCTACTCCATTAAAATTCACAACAAGCCAGGGCGGCCTGATGTCGATGGCTTCGTCAAATGCTCCGACAGATCCGCATCTCATCTCACCATTGCGAGTGTCGGTACAACAGCGACTGCCAACGGAACGAACCTTCAAACCCTCTTCTACAGATGACCGTTACTGAAGCTTTCGAAAAATTTAGTAAAAAGATCAGCCGTCCGACTCAGAAAGAACAGGATGATGCGTCAAACCGCCAAAACGACATCCGATCTAAAATGGAGGAGAAGTTCAAAAAGGAGACGTCCTTCCTCACCGGATCATATAAGCGTTGGACGAAAACCAAACCGCTGAAGGACGTTGACATTTTTTATGTTCTTCACGCCGACGAGCGTGCCAACTATGAGTTCGAGCCTGACCAGCTCCTCAACGATGTCCGTGACCACCTCGTAAAGAAATACCCGGACAAAACCGTTAAAAAACAACGCCGCTCTATCTCCATCGAATTTCCCACCACCGCTGAAGAGCAGGTCATGAGCTTCGATGTCGTTCCCGTCTTCACAAAAGGAGACAACTACAAGATGCCCGATACCACAGTGAGCGGTGGGTGGACAGATACAAACCCAAAGATCCACGAGGAGAAAGCCCTAGCCAAACATCGAGCCTGCGATAACAACTGGCGCAAGCTTGTCCGCATGATCAAGACGTGGAACGTGGCACATTCCAAACCCGTGAAGCCATCATTCCTACTTGAAGTGATGGCGCTTGAGTTGCTCTTGGAGCCATTCGGTGGAGATCTGCGCCGTGAGATTCAAGGGTATTTTGCGAGTGCTGCGCTTCGGATTCACGACGTATGGCCTGACCCTGCGGAGCTCGGCTCCCCCGTTAGTGACGGCATGGATGCAGCCGGAAAAAATGCGGCACAAAAAGCACTGGAAGAAGCCGACCTAAAATGCGCCGCCGCGATACGTCTGGAGTCTCAAGGAAAAACAGGTGACGCACTGCGGATCTGGCAGGAAGTCTTCGGGAGCCAATTCCCCATTTCGTAAATCGTTACCCAGTCTTCAAAGTCACTGCGGCTTGATACCCTCCTTCGGAATTGCGCTCGTAAGTAACCACCGCCCCGAGGGAGTTCAACTGCTGTCCCAAAAACAATGCAAAGCTCAACGGCCCGAAAACTACCAGATGCAAGGTTTTAGCCTTCGCGGAAGATCGAGCCTGCCTCAGAACATTTTTCGCTGATACAGCTAGGGCCACAGCGTCAGCCGCCTTGCATAACGACCGAGGCCCAACACCCGTACTTGGTTCAGCATAAACCACCTTTGCAAACTGCGGCTGGCCTTCTCTATAAAACGCCAGCGCATCGTCACGTCCATCGCCGGTAATAGCCAAGAAAACTAAGACGTCATCGCCTTGTTCGCCTTCTTCGTGCTTTACCTGAAACTCGACTGATGACGGGGAATCATTGGAGTCCCACAGCGCAATCTCGTTCCCGCTTGGCTGCTCGGTTCGGAAAGCATATCCGCCAACCACAGGGAAGGTTGCGCCAAGGAGAACCGCACAGGAAAGAGGCACCTTTCCTCTGAAGTCAATAAAGCTGCTATGTTGAATAGACGACAGCTTCTCTTTCACCTCATTCAGTTCGGCCTGCAAAACCTTCCAGCCATCGCTGTTAGGAATCGTGCGCTCCGGACGGTCGAAGTGGGACGTCCAATCAAGTTCAAAGGTCGGCAACACGTCGAAGGCCCTCTTCGCCCAACCATGCACGAACAGGCTCACAATGGGCGCTCCCTTCTTCGGGGCCGCGAGATCAAACTTTGCGATAGCCTCCTCGATCGTAGTTCGGTTAACTCGCTTCTTCTCGCCACCTTCCTTGATCCAACCCCTTACTGCGGAAATTGCGTGAGCACGTGGACAGGGGCCACGTTTCATTCCCAAATACCCCATTCTATCGTCACACCTTTCCTCAAGGTCAGTATGTGAACCAAAGCTGAACCGAAGACGAAGGGATTTCAAAAATTCCTCGAAATCTTGGTCGGAAGCTTCAAGAGCTTCTTTCCATGCCTTTCGCGACTTACCGATCTTCGATCGTTCACCGGATTCGAAAAACTGTTGGAGCAACGACCAACTATTACCGCAGAGAACACTTCCGAGCTCATCGTCGCACGCCCAGTTGGACACGAGCCAAATCTCCGACGGCCCCACTTCTTTCAGCTTTTTCCAACTGTCAAAAAGTTTGCGAAGTAATCCTCTTTCAGTCGGCTTTGCGGTCTCAAGAAACGTCTCAAAGCCATACCCTGTCCTAAAATCGACATGATATTTGACTTGGATATATCGAGACGTTGAAGTGTTTTCCCTAGGATGCAGAGTAACGTCGTCCGCCGCCCCAGCCCCACTGTGTTCCACATACCCATGATCATAAGGAGAGCCCTCCTCAAGCAGGCGAATTAGCTCATACCAACTGTAGAGATGCTGGTAATCATCACCATCAAGTCGTGTTTTACTCTGTTCTCCCATGAGTTCAAACGTATCTTAAATCTTGAGAACCTCCAAATTCTTCTCATTATTGCATGGTTCTCGAATTAGAAGAAACGGCCTTTGCTGAAGAGAACGTCGTAGGCAGTGGCTTCATTCTTCCGAAGTCACGTCAAGAGCATGTAGTAATTACCGAAATTAGAGAGCGCGATCTCTCTCATAGATGGGATGAAACATGGTTTGCAAATTCTTCATACGCTGTAAGGAATCGATGGAAACTCTTATCTGTTGCACCGTTCGCGGTTGGATAGTCTGACAAAAGCCGTGCAGGGCCTGCCCCACGCATCGCTGGGGGGACTGTCAAAAGCGTGAAGATTTTTCGATACTCCTTCCCGCCACTGTCTGATGCCGGGTGCGCGATCCGGTTTCTCATTCGATGAGCCGCAACTAGCCAATCATGGGTGTTTGCTGGAAGATCCTTCTGCAATTTTGAAAGGAAATGTTGCTTTCCAAAAACCTTCTGAGCCCGACGGGCAAGAATCGGTGGCGCTGCCCAGCCCATTACCTTTCCGCCGTCGATGTTACCACCTAACAATTTTGCAACTTTGGGGCCAACCTGAAATTCCTTCCGGATGGCGAGAATATATACATCGTAGCAGAAGGCCTCAAAAGCCGCTGCTGCTTCAAAGAATATAAACACTGTTGTGTCCCGTTTGTCTGGATTTGGTAGTCGGTGAGGTTGTTGTCCCGGGCTTTGGTAGAGGCCTTCAATAGCCAACCGAGTTCGCAAAAGTCGCGCACGGCTTATAGTTCTTCGAATTGAGTTTAATGCGGCGGTTTTCCTGGCGGGAACATTCATCACACAACTCGTAATTGAGGCGGAACTCCTTGACGAGCCCTTCCAAGATTGGAAATGAACAAATCCCTTTCGTTGGTTAAAGAAGCAGTTAGCTTCTCATGTGAAACGAGTCGCATTTGATGAAACCGGCAACACTGGAAACGACCTCATCACTGTTGACCAGCCGGTCTTTTGTCTAGCTTCCGTTCTGATCAGTGAACAAGAGCTTGCCAGAGTGGAAGAACTGCTGAAGTCGGTAAAGGCACCAGAATGGAAATTCGCGACAATGCGTCGGCGGCCAGCGTACATGAAGCTACTATGTAAAATGCTGGAGATGGACTGGGTTGGAAAGGACAGCGTTAAGATTTTTTTGATGTTCAAACGCTACATGGCGATTACGAAGCTGGTAGATTTGATCCATGAACCGAGTGCGCGTGAACACGGCCTGAACTTGTATGCACGCGGCGGCGCAAGAGGACTCGCAAACTTATTGGCAATGGCCCTCCCGTCTTTGCTCGGTCAAGCCAAGGCAGACGAATTGATCAATTCATTCGTGAAGCTTGTCCGGAAGAGGGAGATTGAGCCCCTTTCTCATTTCCACGAGAAGACGCTGGAGGCGTATGATCACATTTCAACTCATTTTCCCGAAACTATCGAAGGGCTGCTGGTTCCCATTTTGATCGCCTGCCGCGAGCCCGAGAAGTGGTTGCTTGATTTGTCCGAAACTGAGCTCGATCCACTTATCCCCGCTTACTACACCCTTGCGGATGAATGGGGCAAGACGCTTGATCAGCGTTTCATCATACTCGCAGATGAGTCAAAAACGCTGGCGCGTGAACGTGGCCTGTTGTTGGCATTCGCTGACGAAAATCTACGCGACCACGTTGTTGGATCGGCCAGTCGTAACGTGAGATTTCCTCTTAAAATCAAAGACTTAGTAGCGACCAATTCTCTCAATGAACGGAGTGTTCAAATTGCCGATCTTTGGGCAGGTATTACTGGATATGCATTCGCGCCAAGAGCAAATCAAACCGCTCCTGACTCCTTTGCGACCGAGTTTTTGGAGCGATTGCTAGATCGTGTATGGATAGATGGAATCGTTCCATCTACGGATGTTACACCCGAGGAACTCGGAATGGAGGACTTTACTGGCGAAACACCTGTGGACTATTCGGTTCGGGTTCTGAACGGAGATCCTACCATTCGACAACTTTGAATCATTTGCCCTCAAACGCGGTGAGTAATGGTCGCTTTCAGCCCTCCGAGAAAGGAAAAGTAACTACCCCCTTGAGTACGCGTGAGGAAACTCGCTCGATGGGAGGGGAGCTTAGATTTTGAAACAAGCGTCCGAAGCGTCCGTGAATGGAGGTTTCGAAGACAGCACATCACCACAGGCAGCTAAAAAGAAAAGTGCCCCACATGGAGTTGAACACTCTTCTTTGTTCCTGAATCAATTCAGGCCGACGTGACGATCCAGCAACGTATGAAGAGCCTCCGTGCGTTTCGGGAGCTCGCCAAGGCTCCCGTCTTTAAGTGCCGCCGTGAAAGCATTGAACAAGCTCCACAAGCTGCGTTGTTGGAATTCACGATGACCAGGCTCACGCCATTGATGGAGCACCGATGGAATGAGGCGATTGCTGCAAACGCCGACATCCACTGCGCGAATGACGAGGTCGTGAGCTACATCATCCTTCACTCGCTTGTCCTTGTAGGCATCGAATCGCGTCTGCTGGTCATGCCATTTACTGATGAGCTCGGTGATGCCGGTGTGGACCAGTGCTGGCAGATCACGGTTGATAAACCGGGTGTGCTTGCGGGCCAATTTGACCTCGCCGCTGAATGAGAGATTGTCACAGACAAAGACGCTGGCACCGGCAACCACCCCCGCCGGAAAGCTCTTGTCATGCGAGTTCCTCAGTCCCAGCACCCAGCAATAATCCTCGGGATTTTCGCCGTTGCTGATTTCCATCAGACCGAAGTAGCGATTCCCGTCATGACTCAGGCTGTGGGCAAAAGTCCCGACCGTGAATCGGTTGGTAGAGAGTGCTTTCTCCACCTGCTTGATAAGCTGGACATGAGGGATGGGTGTCCACGTTGAAGTGGCCGGTGGCGTTTGCACCAGCTCCACTGCACGCCGTTTGACATGATTGGCCCCGCAATGGAGCAATAGATTGGGGCGCTTTCGTTGCGCCGGTTGTTCGAGTATTTGAACCATAGGATTTATCCTTTCTTTTCAGGGTTTTGCTTGGGTGCTTCCGGCTCAATGAACCGGTTACGAAAAAGGCGAATGATGCCTTTCTCCACGTCATAGACCGTGATTCGCACCAGGGACATGCGTCCGATGAAATCGAGCACCTTTCCACACTCCTGCTCGTTAATGGCGAGCATGGTGGAATAGGCCAGCTCGGCGACATCGTTGACATGACCTACATCGGTGATGAGTTGATTGCAGAAATGCTCTTCGAGCAATTCTGCGGCTCGATCTTTGTCGGTCACCAAGTCACCCAAGACATGAATAACCGTGGCAATAATGGGAGTGTTGCGAGACATAGGCTGCCTCCTTTCCAAAATGAATGAAGGAGCGGACACTTTGATTGCATCCGCCCCTTCGGTGTTTCCGTTGCCGAATTGTTTAGAGCGAAACGGTCTTCAGTTTTTCGAGGGTGGAGCGAACGCTCTGCACTTCTCGATCCGCTGTTTTCCGTTCCCGCTGCACTTGCTTGAGCGTGTCGGTCAAATCATTGAGTCCACGAATGGCATCCCGATAGGAGCCCTTGATGGATTCGATTTGATCGAGCGCCGCTTCCAGTGCGGGCTTTGTTTCTGCACCAGGGTTGTCGGTAGTGACCGGCGCCAGACGATTGGGCGCAGGTAATGCAGTGATTCTTGGCATAGTGGTTTTCCTTTCTGTGGTTGCGTCGGCAACTGCGATTGCTGCTGACGTGGTGGATGAATCAGCAGGGCTTGCTAATGTTGACGCAGTTGATGGTGCCGATGGATTGGTGGCCCCCACGCGCACCGGCATGACGATGAGTTGACGGCCACCCTCGCTAAATCGAAGTGCCGACTTGGCATCGGTGATTTCGATTTTGGTGAGTTTGAATCCAAGGGCGAGTTGCAGGTGTTCACGCTGCAAATAGACGGTGACATCCAGTCCCTTGATCGTGGGTTCGGTAAGCTCCCAGGCTTGCCATGGTTCGTCCAATTTGGGCCGACCCAGCAAGCTCAGTTTTCCCTGCTCCACCTTAATCCCCATCGCCTGGCACCCACCATGGGGTGGACAAGGGATGCGCGGGATGATGTTGATGAGTGCAGGCACCACATCCTCGGGAATTTCGATGGTGGTGTTAAACGACGATGGCACCACTTGCCTCCAGTTGGGGTAGTTCCCCTCCAGTTGACGAACGATGAAGCGCCAGCGCCGGGTGCTGATTTGAATCCAGCCACTGTCCTGCTTGTTCTCCGGCGGCTGCACCTTGAGCTGCCATTCACCATCGTTATTGAATTCTTTCCACGCCAGGAATTTGTGGTCGGGCAGAATCAATGATTGAGCGAGTGGGAGATGGAAGGAGTTGGACGCATACAACTTGGTTCCATCGGTGCCGACAATTTGCTGACACTCCTGGTTGGAGACATCAATATAGGCACTTTGCAGGAGGTGGCGGGTAACGTCGGTGCTGGAGCATTCCAGCGCACTCAACAAGGCCGTGCGCACTTCATTGGAGAGTGAGACGGGTTCGGTTTTAATTCGTGGCACTGGTGGAAAATCTGCCACCGGCAATGACTCAACATGCTCCTCCCCGAACTGATTGCCGATGGGGAACTGAATCAGGGCTTTGTCATCTTTGGCTGGATGGACGATGAGTGCTTCATCTTTTCCACACGCCTTGGTCAGACGTGCCAGGTTTTCATAAGACACCAGCACGGCGAACGAAGTTCCGGGTGAAGGTTGCTCCAACCTTACCGTGACGAATGTATTCGGGTCTGACGCGGTGAGGGTAATCCACTCGTCCTTGGTGCGTTCGATTTTGATGCATCCATCCTGCGGACGCGCCGGACGCTTGTTGACGACCTTGTTGAGGCCCGTGAGTGCCGGTTTGAGTTCGGCAATAGAAATTTGAATCAGGTGCATAAGCATGCTCCTTTCTATGAAAGGCAAACAGCCCATGTGTCTCCACGTGGAGACAGCATGAGCTGCTGCGGGTTAGTTTGACTACGCCGCCGATTGAATCAGTTCGGCCTTGTATTTGAGTTGAGCCACCGTGCATTCACCCGGCTCGATGTCCTCCCGTTCTCCGAGATAGACCGGCTGATAAATGGTGTGGTTGTTCCTGAACGCGTAGAGGTATTCCACCTCCACCACGGCACCTACGGGTGGAATGGGTTGATTCGGTGGAATGGCGACATTGCCCACGATGAGGTGCCAGGTATTTTGCCGCAGTTTCAACTCGACGCTGCGCTTCTGGTTGTGACTGCCTACGATGAAGGAGGCGGTGGTGGTGAACTTGCATTTGAGCTGATGGCCACCACTGGCCGGTCTTCCGGGAGTGTAGGAGGAATGGATGTTCTTAAACACCACGCCCTCCTTGTTCTCCTGTCTCACCTGTTGCAACAACGCCGCCTTGGAAGCCACGTCATACGCCGTTGTAGCGCAATGAAGGTGGTTCAACGCCGTGTTACCAATCAGCCGTTCCAGGGCCCGAATACGATCCTTAAAGGGGCAATGGCGAATATCCTCACCATCCATCAGTAACAGGTCGAAGATGACGAATTCATTTCCCACCTGTTCACCATCGAGGATGAATGCACCGGGGATTGCTTCGACATCTTCCACCAATGGCACCGGGAGTGATACCACCAGACCACGACGATTGATCCCTTCAATCCCGGCCATCGTTTTACGAACGAGCAGCCGTCGGCCATCGAATTTCTCCTGCATGGCGAACGCGCTGTTCTTAAGCAAAGCAGGAACATCAGCCGCAGGAATGGGATTGCACAACTGGGGCAGCACGCCACTCACGATGGCTTCGTGGTCGGTGTGTTGATATGGGATGCCTTGTTCGCCTTCGGTATAACCTTTGGCTTTCTTCTCTCGAATGAGTTTGTCGTAGATGAGCTTGGCCGTGGTGTAGTCCACCGGGGATGGTGTTTTAATCCCAGTCTGCATGGCCGCACCACGACGACCGTAGGCGAAGGTGACGATGAATTGATGGTCCTTCGGCTCGATGGATGCCTGATACACTTTGTCCGATGAACCCTGTTTGAAATACAAGGTGGTTGTTTCCATAGGGAAATTCTCCTTTCTGGTTGAGGTTTAAATTCGGAAGACGATCCGAATGAGCACGACGATGGTGAAAACAATCGCCGCGAGGATGAGGGCCAGGAGTGGCAGGATGATGAACTTGGTGAGGATCGCTGCAAACTGCCACAGCAACACGAGGAGGATGGGAAGCACCAGCAACGCTGGAAT
>Ga0157376_10001425_pt1 | contig 15712 bp, 11 predicted proteins | sample M45metaG_FD_121801 | JGI IMG/M metagenome (GOLD analysis project Ga0157376, IMG submission 121801) | Miscanthus rhizosphere microbial communities from Kellogg Biological Station, Michigan, USA - M4-5 metaG | ecosystem: Host-associated > Plants > Roots > Rhizosphere > Soil | place: USA: Michigan... | reverse complement strand
CGCGCCGCGTGGTGACGTTCCGTCCCGGCCAAAAATTAAAAGTCAGAGTCGAATCCTATGCTGGATCAAGGCAGTAACAGCGAACTGCCGGTAATCCCGGCAAAGCGTTACTTCACCATTGGTGAAGTCAGCGACTTGTGCGGCGTGAAGCCGCACGTCCTGCGCTATTGGGAGCAGGAGTTCACGAATCTCAAGCCGGTCAAGCGACGCGGCAACCGCCGCTATTACCAGCGCCACGACGTGCTGATGATCCGCCAGATCCGCTCGCTGCTGTACGACCAGGGCTTCACGATCACCGGAGCCCGCCAGCGCCTCGAAGGCGTCCAGGCGCGCATGGAAACCAGCATCTCGACCCAGATCGTGCGCCAGGTGCGCATGGAACTCGAGGAAGTTCTGCAAATCCTGCGGCACTGAGTACCCGGCGAGTCGCCGCGCTTTCGAGACGTCTGCTACAATTCCGGAAGCTGGACCGGTCGGGGCGTAGCGCAGCCTGGTAGCGCATCTGCCTGGGGGGCAGGGGGTCGTGGGTTCGAATCCCGCCGCCCCGACCATTGTTTCTAGCGATCGAAGCTATTTCAGCGATCGTCCTGATCGCAGCCCAGTAGGCAATCCCGCGAACGCTTCGCGCGCGATTCTTCGGGCCAGCGCCAAGATCAAGAAGCGGCCATCCATGGCCGCACTTTTCAAGGTCCTTCGTTGTGCGCACGACAAGGATCAAGAGCGAACGACGGGATCTTCAACTTCGCTCATCGACTTTGAAATGCAACATCGCTGACGCAATCGCGTCAACGCTGGAAGCGACGCTGCGTTCATGCGTGTTTTCAGCTCCCCAGGCAGGATATTTCAACTGCGGCACTGGCTCGGCGGTGCTGGTCCGCTGCAGGTCCTCATTGTCGCTTGCGTGCTGCTCGGCGTGATGCGCGCGGTTGCGTTGCTATCGCACGATCCGCTGCTGGCGTACGCGAACAGTTACGACGAGGTGCGCTACACGGCGTGCTTCGACCTGTATCCGGATCGCCCGCGTGAAATACCGCCTGCGGACAACAGTCCATGGGCGCCGTTTTCGCGTTACGTCTTCATTCCCGGCGGCGCCGGCGAGCCGATGTGCTACTGGTCTTCGGAACTCCTGCCGCAGGCGATCGTCGTGGCGGGCTGGAAAGTCGCCGAGGCAATCGGAGGAAGCGCCGAACACTCAGTGCGCGCGCTGGGGATGCTCAAGTTCGCGCTGCTGCTCGGCCTGAATCTCGCGTTCACGGCCGCATGGTGGCGCCGGCGCAGGCCGGTGTGCGCAGTTGCGAACGCGGCGTTGCTGCCGCTGTTGTTTGCAGATCCGGCGAACATGCTTTATGCGAACACGTTTTACGCCGAGTGGACCGCGCTGATTGCGCTGTACGCATCATTCGCGCTGATCCTGCTGTTTGTCGACATGCGACCGACGCGGCTGCGCTGTTTCCTGCTGGTGTGCGCCAGCCTCGCGCTCGGTACCAGCAAAGTGCAGCACCTGGTGCTGCCGCTGTTCGTTGGCGTAACGGTACTGTTGATCGGCTGGTTGCGCGCGCGTCCGTGGCGCTGGCAGGGACTCGCCGTCATGGCGGGTGGTGTGTTGGCGCTGGCCATCCAGGTTGCACAGCTTGGCCGCTCGACGCCGATTATCGAGAACATGAAGATCGCCAACGCTGCTGACGTGGCGCTGACGGCGCTCCTGCCGGCATCCAGTGATCCGGCGCAGACCGCAACGAGACTCGGGCTCGATCGGAAGTGTCTGCCCTGGATCGGCCGCCATGCGTGGGAACTGCCAAACTACGATGCCGAAGGGGCCTGTCCCGGCGTCGCGCATTTCAGTCGCGGCAGGGAGCTGCTGGTGCTGTTGCGCGAGCCGACGACCACGCTGCGGCTCGGCCTGAATGGCATCGCCGAGGTCGATTCGTGGCTGGCGAAGAATCTCGGCACCGTTGAAGGCGGCGCGACCGACGTGCTGCCTGCCGAGATTCCAAGCCTGGGTCGGGTCCTGCTCGCGTACCAGGCCTTGCGTCTTATGCTGATCTTCCTGCCGTTGATCGCGTTCGCGACTTTGCTCACTCGTCGAGGCACCAGGATGGCCTCGGCCGATTTGCTTTTCGCGGCGCTTGCAGCGGCCACGATCGTGGCAACTTATGCCGTGACGATCCTCGGCGACGGGCTTGCCGACGTAGCCAAGCAAAGCCATCTCGTCTTCAACGCCGCCCTGGCCTGGTGCGTGGTCGGTGGCGTAGTACTCCTTGCCCGAACCGCACGCCAGGCGCAGCGGGCTCTTCGCACACCAGCGACGAGAGCGCTTGCCACGAACCACGACTGAACCGCGAAGAAGACGAGGCGGTGGGGTCTCAGCGGCCGGTAACGATAGCGTAACGCTGGCGGACTATTGTTGCCTTGTCCAAATGTGCACAAGGCCGCAACGATGCACGAGGTCCGCGCGATCTTCCTGTCGGATGTCCACCTCGGCATCCGCGCATGCCAGGCAGACCGGCTGCTCGAATTCCTGCGTAGCTACTCGGCCCGCGAGTTGTTCCTGCTCGGCGACATCATCGATTTCCAGGCGCTTGGTCGCAGCATCTACTGGACGTCGGCCCACAACACGGTCGTGCAGAAAATCCTGCGTCGTGCGCGCCACGGCGAGAAGGTCGTGCTGATTCCCGGCAATCATGACCACGCGCTGCAGGAATACGTCGGCGCGACGTTCGGCGACATCTGCATTGCGCGCGAATGGATTCATGCTGCGGCCGACGGCAGGCGCTACCTGCTGATTCATGGCGACGCGCACGATCCTGTGAGCCAGGTTCACCGTCTGCTCGCCATGTTCGGCGACTATGCCTATGCGTTCCTGCTGCGCATCAACCGCCACCTGGCATGGTGGCGGCGGCAGGTTGGCGCCAGCGGTTATTGGTCGTTGTCTACTTATGTCAAGCAACGGATCAGCCGCGCGATGCATTACATAAGCGAGTACGAATCTGCAGTCGCACGGGCAGCCCGCGCACGTGGCGTCGATGGTGTGATCTGCGGCCACATCCATGTCGCTGCGATCAAGGAAGTGCAGGGAATCGCCTACGTCAACACCGGCGACTGGGTCGACAGCTGCACGGCGGTCGTAGAACACTTCGATGGTCGCATGGAGCTGGTGCGCTGGGGACTGGCGCGGCAGGACACCGCAGTGCCTGCTGCGGTAGCCGAAGCAGCGTAGCCGCGTGCGACTTGCTTGTCGCCGACCTATCGGCTCGTCATCGAAAGGCAATTCCCGGCGCAACAAGCGCTTGACCGCTGTCGCCATGGCGCAATCGTTTCTTCATCGAACAGAAAGGCTGCGTTAATCAGGCAGTCAAGCTACGCGGTCATGCTGCACCTGTACTCAGGGCGGAGCCGACGTGAGCAAATTTACACGCCGCGAATTTCTGGGCGCCTCCGCCGCGACAGTCGGGGTTGCGGCACTGCATCGATTGCCTTCTGCGCTGCTGGCCGCGCGCGCAGTCACGCCGGGTGGCGGTTCGCTCTTTTCGGTCAAGCACGTTGTCATCCTGATGCAGGAGAATCGTTCGTTCGACCATTATTTCGGCACGCTGCGCGGCGTGCGCGGGTTCGACGATCCGGTCGCATTGCAGCTCCGCGACGGCGGCAGCGTATTCAACCAGCCGCGATCGCCGGACTCGAGTTCGAGCGTAGCGCCATTCCATCTCAACGGCGGCTCGAATGCGCCGTGCATCGCCGACCTGGACCACAGCTGGGCCGGGACACATGAAGCCTGGAACCGTGCCGCTTACGATCGATGGGTCACGGCGAAAGGCGAGGCGACAATGGGCTACCTGAAGCGCAGCGACATTCCGTTCCATCATGCGTTGGCCGACAGCTTCACGATTTGCGACAGCTATTTCTGTTCGGTCATGGGGCCGACCAAGCCGAACCGTCTGTATCTATGGAGCGGAACGATCGATTCCGCGGGCACCGCCGGCGGGCCGGTCATCGACAACAGCAAATCCGGCTTTGGATGGACAACGTATCCGGAACGCCTGCAGTCGGCCGGCGTGAGCTGGAAGGTCTACCAGAACGCAAACGACAATTACGACGACAATGCGTTGGCCTGGTTCCGGCAGTATCAGGACGCGCGGCCGGGCACGCCCCTGCATGACCGTGGCATGGCCTCGGTTCCTGCCATCAGCGGCGAAACGAGCAGCGACATTGTCAGCGCGATCGAAAAAGACGTGCTCGACGGTACGCTGCCGCAGGTGTCGTGGATCGTCGCCCCTGAAGAGTGCAGCGAGCATCCGAGTTATCCGCCCGAAAATGGCGCCGATTTCATCGCGCGCGTGTTGGGGGCGTTGGCCGCCGAGCCGGATGTATGGGCGTCCACGGTTTTCTTGATCAACTACGACGAAAACGATGGCTTCTTCGATCATGTCCCGCCGCCCGTGCCGGCGCCGGGCACGCCGGATGAGTTTGTCGACAACCTGCCGATCGGCCTGGGGCCGCGCGTGCCGATGTTCGTGATCTCGCCGTGGAGTCGTGGCGGTCACGTATGCTCGGAAGTATTCGACCACACGTCGGTCATTCGCTTCCTCGAAATACTGACAGGTGTCGTCGAGCCGAACATTTCGCAGTGGCGGCGTGCATTATGCGGCGACCTCACGTCGGCCTTCGATTTCACCACGGTCGTATTGAGCGTCCCCGAATTACCCGCGGCGAGTCCTATTGCAGGACAGGCGATGCGCGAGTGTCCTTCTTCTTCGGCGCTTGTGCCGGGCGTGCATGCAGTATCCGTTCCGGACAACCGGCCCGCACGCGCGCTGCCGTATCGCCCAAACGCCGGGTGCCGCGTGGACGTCGACAACCGCACGCTCCGGATCGAGATGATCAACGCGGGCGCGCGCGCGGTGAACCATGCGATCTACACGAGCGAAGATGATGTCGCGCGCTTCTACGACGTCCCTGCGCAAGCTGGTTCGGTGGAGGACTGCTTTGCCGTTCCGGCCCACGGCAAGTATGACTTGTCCGTTTACGGCCCCGGAGCTTTCCTGCGCCGCATGGCCGGAAACATCGATGGCGTGGGCGGGCGCCTGGAAGTGAGCTGCGCATACAAATGTCGCGCGCCGGGGCCGGCGAAGTTGCTGTTCACGATGACGAACAGAAGCAGCGAAACAGTCCACTTGACGATTACAGCCAACGCTTATCGCAACGACGGACCCTGGACTCACTCGCTCGAACCGGGACAAACGGCGCACGATGCCTTCGAACTCCAGCAATCGGGCGGCTCGTACGACTTCACGGTTACGACGCGCGCTGACGCCGCATTCCTGCGCCGGTTTGCCGGACGCCTCGAAGCCGGCCTGTCACAAAAGTTACATTATCCCGTAATCCACTTTGCAAGCCGCACCGCGTAACCTGCACGCCTCGCAGGAAGCCCAGTGCATGCGTGTCGGCATCGTCACCGAAACCTATTCGCCCGAGATCAACGGCGTCGCGCTGACCGTCGCCGGGCTTGTGCATGGCCTGGCCCAGGCTGGGCACGCCGTGCACCTGATCCGGCTGCGACAGAAGTCCGACGATGCCGCCGCTGCGATCGAGGAAGGAATAGCCACCACGCTCGTGCGCGGCATGCGCCTGCCGCGCTATCCGGGACTGCAATTCGGCTTACCGGCCAGGCGCCGGCTTCGCGCGCTGTGGAAAAGCGAACGCCCCGACGCGATTTACGTCGCGACGGAGGGTCCGCTCGGCATGTCGGCGCTGCGCGCGGCCCGCGACCTCGGAATTCCGGCGAGCACCGGTTTCCACACCCGTTTCGACGACTTTGCCCGGCACTACGGTCTCGGCGCGTTGACTTCACTGGTGTTCGCCTACCTGCGCCGCTTCCACGAACTCGGCGAGGCGACGTTCGTGCCGACCGTCGAACTGGCGCAGTTCCTCACCGGCCGCGGCTTCCGCAACGTGAGGCGACTTCCACGCGCCGTCGACACGATGTTGTTCTGCCCATCACGGCGCGACGAAGGGTTGCGTACCAAGTGGGGCGTCGGGCCGAATCAGTTGGCCGTCCTTTACGTCGGTCGCATCGCGGCGGAAAAGAATCTGCCGCTCGCCGTGCGTAGTTTTCGCGCGCTCCAGCGGCTGCATCCGGAAGCCCGTTACGTCTGGGTTGGCGACGGTCCAGCGCGCGCAGCGCTCGAAGCGCAAAATCCGGACTTCGTCTTCGCCGGCGTAAAGTGTGGCGAAGACCTCGCGCGACACTATGCCAGCGCGGATCTGTTCCTGTTCCCGAGCCTCACCGAAACCTTCGGCAACGTGACTCTCGAAGCACTCGCCAGCGGCTTGCCGACCGTCGCGTTCGACTACGGCGCCGCGCGCGAGCATCTGGCTGCGGATTGTGGGCGGCGCGTTCCGCGCGGCGATGACGTCGGATTCGCCGTTGCGGCCTGTGTTCTGGCCAGCGACGCCGCCGGATTCGCGGCCGCGCGCAAGGCAGCGCGCAGGCGCGTCTCATCTCGAGCCAGGGACCGTGGTTGCTAATTTTGTGCAGGCGCTTGCCGAACTTAGTGGTGCTGCTACGGCGCAACCGGGTCCGGAATATTCTGTCGACCCGGCCGCTGCGTTGCGCCGCGACGGAGACGAGTCCGCCGGCGTCAGTACAACACCCGCGCGCGCAGAGTGCCAGGGATCGCTGCCAGCGCATCCTTGAGTTCGCCCGCGTGCTCCGCGGTCGCCGACACATCGATGACGACGTAGCCGACGCGCGCATCAGTCTGCAGGAACTGTGCGTCGATGTTGATGCTTTCGCGCGAGAACACCTCGTTGATGCGCGACAGGATGCCGGGCACGTTCTGGTGGATGTGCAGCAGGCGCTGGTTGTTGGCGTGGCCGGGCAGCGAGACTTCGGGAAAATTCACCGCCGACAGCGTGCTGCCGTTATCGCTGTAGCGCAGCAGCTTCGCCGCGACTTCGCGGCCGATGTTGTCCTGCGCTGAGCCGCCGAGGCGGCCCGCTTCGGCGATCTGCTGGAGTCTCCGATCCGTCGCCTTACGAACGTTGTCGAGACGACGTGTCCCGAGCCGTAGACGCCAACCCCAAGTCGCTCGCAGACAAGCGCGCGCCGGCAAGGCCGCGGCAGTTCGCATTTGTAATACCGATCCATCTTTGCGGTACCAGGTAATGCCCGTTACGAGTGTCGAAGACCGAGCGCAGGGGCAAATTGCTCCGCACCGTCTAGCAAAGCAACCAGCGCCCACGTGACAGCAGTTCGATGCGTGTTGCACGCCGCGGGTTTTCCCTCAACGCAGCTTGGAGACACACGATGAATAGCCATCTGAAATGCAATCTTCGCACTGCCGGAGCCTTCCGGCGGAACCCTGTTGTTTTCCTATTGCTTGTCTTGGCGACAGTGGAGATGTCTGGTCTGGCGCAGGCGGATGCCGTGAGCGACTGGAACGTTACTGCGGTCGCTGTCACTGCCGACTTGGGCTTGGGTATGCCGCGCTCGCGCGTCCTCGCCATGACGCACGCCGCAATCCACGACGCGCTGAATTCCATTCAACCGCGCTTTAGCACATATGCGCGCGAGGCGCCGTCGAGCCCATCGGCTTCACCCGAAGCAGCAGTGGCAGCAGCGGCGCACGACGTTCTGATCGCGACAGTACCAAGCCAAGTGGCCGCCCTTGATGCGTCCTATGCGATCGCGCTCGCTGCAATTGCAGACGGCACCGCCAAGACCCAGGGCATTGCAGCGGGACAAGCCGCGGCAACGACGATACTTGCTCTGCGCGCGCATGACGGTGCGGCCAATGCCAACATTCCCTACACCCTCGCACCCGGCTTGGGCATTTGGCAGCCGACGCCTCCAGCGTTTCTTCCAGCCGCTTTCCCGGGTTGGGGCAACATCACACCATTCGTGCTCCGCAACGACGAACAGTTCCGGCCCGACCTGCAGGAAGCGCTGGACTTGACCAGCGCGCAATACGCCGCTGATTACAACGAAGTCAAACAAATTGGCGACGTAAACAGCGTTACGCGCACGGCCGACCAAAGCAGCATCGCCCAATTCTGGTACGAGGGATCTCCATTCAGCTGGGATAGAATTGCGCGAATCGTTTCGGTCCAGCAGGGGCTCGACCTGTGGCAGAACGCGCGCTTGTTCGCGCTGCTCAATTTCGCGATGGCCGATGGATTTATCGCGGGCTTCAACGCTAAATATTTTTACAACTTCTGGCGTCCAGTCACGGCAATCGAGAACGGTGCGAACGACAATAATCCGGATACCGTCGGCGACCCGGCGTGGTCCTCGTTCCTGGTTACTCCGAACATCCCGGACTTCCCGTCGACCCACAGCGTTCTTGGCGCCGCGGCCGCAGCTGTGCTGCAAGACTTTTTCGACGACGACTACATCGCCTTTACGACTACCAGCGGTGCGCCGTTTCCCGGCATCACGCGTTCGTACACGAGTTTCTCGCAAGCCGCCCTGGAAAACGCAAACTCCCGAGTTTATGCCGGCATACATTTCCGCACTGCCTGTATCGAGGGTATGCGGATGGGCGAAAAGATCGGCAAGTTTACGTTTATGCACGTGCTGGAACCGCTCGACAATGACGGCCGCAATCACCAGGATCAATAAACGACCTGCCCACCGGGCACAATCAAAGTCGTGCCCGGTGGCGCCCCAGCCAACGCAGAACAGAACATTTTCCGCAAGACCTTCGATGTGTACCGGCCCGTTTTCCAGCGCATACAGGTATTCGAACAGGCGCACTTCGTCGGCCGTGCCGCATTCCTCGCGTTTGACATCGAATTGTGCGCACTACAGTCCAAGGCACAGCCCGGCGAGCAGCATCACGAAGCTGATCACAAATGATGCGCCGGCTGACATTGCGTGACGTGCTCATCGACGATTCCTGACGCCAATCTGACAACGATAGAGCATGCGGCGGAGGGACCGGCGGGTGTAATCTCTGTCTTGCCCGGGAGAGATACATGGGGCTGTTCCAAACCACGCGCTGGAGCTTGGTTTTGCAAACGCGCGACGCGAATGCGCGTCACGCACTGGAAGAATTGTGCCGCAGCTACCGTGGCCCCGTGCTGACCTATGTTCGGCGCTCGGTCTCGCGCACAGGCGATGCCGAAGACCTGACCCAGGCATTCTTCGAGCGATTGTTGGCGTATCGCATGTATGAGCAGGCCGACCCTGCCCGCGGCAGCTTTCGTGCTTTCCTGCTGACTGCGCTGCGCCGCTTCTTGATCAATGCCCACGTATTCGACCGTGCAGCCAAACGCGGTGGCGATAGCGAGACGGTTCCGTTGTTTGAGTCAAGCGAAGCGCTCAGAGCTGCGGAGTCGGACACCTTGATGATGGACGAGTCCCCGGAATCCGCTTTCGATCGCGCATTTGCCCTGGCTGTTCTGCGAAGAGCAATGACGCAACTCGAGGCGGAAGCCGCAAAGGCCGGAAAAGCCGAACACTTTGCTGCCTTCCGAAGCTTTCTGAGTGACGAGCCCGGTGCCGCCGACTATGTCGAAGTGGCGCAGCGCCTCGGTATTCGTGCCAACACGGTCGCCGTCACGGTGCACCGCCTGCGCCGGCGCCTGCGCGTCCTGGTCCGCTCTGAACTCGACGATACCGTGGATGACTCGAAAACGGCCGACGCGGAGTTTGCGCACCTGCGTTTGGCCTTGGGCAAGGTGGCTGTCAGCTGATAGGTCGTTAGCCCTTGTAATAGCTCGCTCCTCTTGCGGTACCTGGGGTGCAGGCCGACGTTTACGCAGTCAAGAGGCCAATCGTGGCAACGAATGCGCTGTTTGGCGCATTTGCGCGAACCATGTGCGGGAAGCACTTCAGCGGGGACGGGAAATATCATGGTTGGTGGCCATTCAAGCCATTCGCTCGGGCATTCAAGCCGCGATCGCTTCGCGACTTCACGCTGGTCGCAAGTAATTCGGCGAGACACGCCGGACAACGCCAGCGCAAGGGGCGCGCTGGCTGAATTGAGCGTCCGCTACCGCTACCCGGTCTACGCCTATCTTCGTCGCAGCGGGCACCCGCCGGCGAGTGTTCGCGTGCTGACCGAACATTTTCTGTCCGAGCTGACGGCGGATCTGCCGCAGGAAAACACCACATCCGCGTCCGGGCAGTTCCGGGCGTTTCTGCTGGTTCGGCTGCACGCGTTCCTGATCAAGCCGCCGCAAGCCGATGTTTCCGCCGATGCGATGGCCGGCGATGAACTCGAGAAGCGCTATTTGAACGATCGCCTTGGCGCCGTCACGCCTGAGCAGGCGTTTCATCTGTGCTATGCGCGTGAACTGTTGCAACGAGCGCGCGCGCAGTTGAAAAAGGAAGCTGCTCAAGCCGGGCGCGACGGGCTGTATGCGGCGCTGGAGCCGTATCTTGCACTGGAGCCGGAGCCGGGAAGGCTGGCGTTGATCGCTAACGCGCAAAATGCGAGCGCGTCGCTGGTGGCAATTGCGCTCAGGCGTCTGCGCCAGCGATTTCGCGAACTAGTCGACGAAGAGCTCGTCGAGACGGTCGGAGGAGTGACTGATCTGGAGCGGGAACGCGAAGCGCTGTTCGCGGCCCTAAGCGCGCAAAAACCATGAGCGCAAGTCCAACATCCGATGCGCCTTATGTTCCGGGACCGTCGGTCTTGCCGGAAGAGCTAGCGCTGGCCGCACTGGCTTTCCGCGGCTCCCAATCTGGGGGGCTAGTCACTCAGACCAAGCATCTGGCTTGGCTGCCTGCGGACAGCCTTGACCTTGACCTGTCCGATCCGGCCCAGCGTCAATTTGGCGATTACAAGCTCATGGAAAAATTGGGCGAGGGCGGCATGGGCGTGGTTTACCGCGCTCAGCAGCTCGGACTCGATCGCGAAGTGGCGATCAAGGTGCTCAGCGCCGGCCCTTGGGCGGCACCCGATTTCGTCAAGCGCTTTCGCGCCGAAGCGCAAAGCGCCGCGCGCATGCAGCATCCCAATATCGTGCCGATCTACGAGATCGGCGTGCACGACGAACTGGTGTTCTACTCGATGCGCCTGGTGCGCGGCCCGAACTTCGCGCAATGGGTGGCCAAGCATGGCCCGCGCGAACCGCGCCAGGCGGCGATGGATTTGCGCACCATAGCCGAAGCCGTGCACTACGCGCACCAACTCGGCGTGTTGCATCTTGATCTCAAACCCGACAACATCCTGATCGACGAGCGCGGCTGGCCACAGGTCGCCGACTTCGGCCTTGCTCGTCGGCTGGACCACACGCTCACCGCCGAAATCGAAGAGATTTCGGGAACGCCGAGCTATATGGCACCGGAACAGGCCACCGCGGGCAAACGCCTGCTGACGCCCGCTACCGACATTTACGGTCTCGGCGCGATCTTCTACGAAATGCTGACCGGCGCGCCGCCGTTTCGGGATGCCGATCCGTTCGAGACTCTCAAGCAGGTACGCGAGCACGCACCACGCGCACCGCGCGACTTGCGTGCGGAGATCCCGCGCGATCTCGAAGCGATCTGCCTGAAATGCCTGGCTAAGAGCGTCGATCAGCGTTACGCCAGCGCGCGCGAACTTGCAGAAGACTTGATGCGTTATCTCGATCGTCGTCCGGTGCTGGCGCGGCCGCTATCGGCTCCGACGCGTCTGTGGCGCGCGGCGAGGCGCGAACCGAAGCTCGCAACAGCACTCGCTGGCGCGCTGCTTGCCCTGGTCGGCGGCTTGATCGCGAGCAGCGTGCAGTGGCAACGCGCTGAAAACAACGCGACTACTTCGAACGAACGCCTCTGGGAGAGTCGGCGCGAAACGGCATTGCGCTTACAACTTGATGGCAAAGGCTTTGAAGCGCTGCCGGGCCTTCTCTCAAATCTCGATGAACAGGAGCACTCCGGGAGATCGACGCTTGATGGTATCGAGCGCCGCGAGATAGGCGCGATCCTGCGACAGGGTGTGACCTTGATCGACCGCATGATTCTCGCTGATGCCAGACCTCTTGCAGCGGAGCTGAGCCCGGACGGAAGCCTGCTTGCCGTCGGCATGTCCGACCAGACGGTACGGTGGTTCGACACACGTACCTTGATCGAACGCGGTCGCGTGGATATTTCCGATCTGCCCACATCCGATGGCGAAGTCAGAGAGCCCAGATTGTTGCGTTTCGTGGACAACCGGCGCTTGCGCGTGACCCTCGAATGGTTCACTTACGTGGTCAACCCGGTCGACGACGATACTTATCTGGTTGATGTTGAACACGCGCGTGTGATCGAACCGCCGGCGGAATTTGCCGATTTGGCCAGCGCCAACTACAGCGCGAACGGTCGCTACGCCCTGTTGCACAACCGGCATCGGCAAGCCCAACTGTGGCAGGTCGATCCATGGCGCCCGGTTTCCATCCTCGTTCCAGAAGCGCCAACGCACGGTATTGAAGCGAGCGCCTGGATGTTGGGTCCGGACGCGCGCCTGCTTGCATCGCTGAACCGCGACATGGCCGGATTGCAACTTTACGATCGGCTCCGACTTGCAACGCCGCGGCAAGTTGCTCTTCCACCAGACGCGATAGTGCACGCTTGGACGGAGAGTGGGGATGGCTCCACTCTCGCACTCGGCGACACCAAGGGCCGCGTGTTCTTGCTGGATCTTGCGGCAAAGCGTTTGCGTCAACTTGCGACGCCGCTCGGGTCCGAAGTGACCTGGCTCGCGTTCAGTGAGGATGACGCCTGGCTGGCGGCAGCGCGCCATGACGGTGCGGCTTTTGCGTTTGATGTCGCCAGCGGCGATCAACTCACCTCTAACCAGATGCAGCATGACTTTGTGTTGACGCAAGCGAGTCTGAGTCATCGCGAGCGTCTCTTGATTGCTTCCGGTTCAGGCGACGCAGGTAAGGGTCAATCCGTCTTGTGGCGTCTGCCGGATTCCGGGATTGCCGGGGAGGCCACGCGCCTGCTATCCAGTCCGACCTCATCCGCAGCGAACGGCGTCGACGCTGGATTCGGCTTCAACGGAGTCGGCGCGGCCATCCAAGTTGGGTTGCTGGCTACCGCAACCTGGGATGGTGAAATCCGGCTGTGGCGCTTGCCACCGACGCCGATCGTGCCAGCGCGTGCCGCTGAGCAGGTCGCCGGCAGCCTGTATTTTGATGGCGCACATCTTCCCGATGTCGAGTATTCCAAGCTGCGCATCGTCTCGACGAACGGAACTTCGGCGACGCCGTGGGTTGAGTTACCCCAGCCGGTCGGCTTCGCCGAATTGGTTGATGGCGGGCGAACGCTGCTCGCTACTTCGGGAGTTGAGCTTCGCGTCTTCGATGCGGCGACGCTCAAGCTGCGCTACCCGCCGGTGAAGCTAGCCAATACGCCGATGCATCTCGCTCCGGGAGCGGATGGCGCCAACGTCGTGCTCGGGTTCGCTGGCAACGGCAAAATGGGTTTTGAAGTGCATCTTGAGACGTACGATCTGAAGTCCGGTCAACACCGGCCGGCCGAAGCTGTGCTCAAAGGTCCGCTGTATCAACTCGAACTCTCCGCGGACGCATCGCGCTTGCTGGCGAGAGGACCACCCCATGGCGCCACCGAAGTATTCGACACCACCACCCTGCAGCGTCTGGGCAGCTATACGCACGATCCCGACCTTCCTGTCGCATGGGCAAGCTTCGTTGGAGAGACAGGGCCCGAGAGCGGGCAAGTGCTGATCGCCGCCACCAAGAAGGACAATGCATCGGTTGGTGCTGAATATGTAGTTCGCTGGGATCCGCTTTCTGGCGGCGTAGGGACGCGTCACTTGCTGTTCGGCGACCAACCCGTCGGCGTCATCGCGCCTTTGGGCAAGCCCTTCGTAGCCGGCTTCGATCACGATGTGCTCGACCCCGACTCCTCAGGCGAGCGCCGAGTCGAGCGCCTGCCACATGATGAATCGACGGCGGCGCTTGCCGTAAGCCACGACGGTCGCCTAGTTGCGCATGCGTTCCGACGCGAGGTTCGGCTCTATGACACACAGACTGCAGAGGATGTTGGCGCGCCCCTGCGCGCCGGGATGAGCACCACGGATCTTATCGTCCAGCTCACGTTCGCCGGTGACGGCCACCAACTGCTGGGCCGCACACTTCAAGGTTACTGGTTGCTGTGGCCAATCGCTGTCGATTCCCGGCCACTCGCCGAGGTGCGGGACGACGCAGCGCTTCTCAGTCACGCCGCGGGCGGACGCCACGTGCTGAAAATGCCGAGTTCGACGGAGCGGGAGCGATTGCGTCAACGCGACCCCGGTCCCTGGAGCGCACCCGAATTGCGCCCACCGTTGAGCTCTGAGCGTAACGTTGCAGGCGCTCCGATCCCGGCGCGCGATTCAAGCGCGAGTTCGCTGATGCTCGACTTGACCTCGGCCTATACCCTCGCGCCCGAATCGGTTACCAATTCAATTTCACATGCCTGGGGCATGATGCGAGGAATACCGACTGGCATTCTGCGCCTCGACGGTATCGACTACGACGTCCGCGGCGAAGTTGAACTGCGTTGGAGACCCGGCAATGACGCGCAGCACTCGAACTCCGATTCGCCGCCGACCCGGGTGAGCGGAATCCGTACGCCGCAGATTCCGATTGCGGCATTTCATGTCCTCGTGGTGGCTTTCCATGCCACCGCTCAGCCCGACTCTGCAACCTACGCCAATGTTCGGTTGCATTATCAGGACGGAAGCAACGTCGCCTTGCAGATCCGGACACAGCGCGATGTCCCAGGCTGGAGCGATGCCGACCGTCCCACACCGTTCGCTTGGGCGATCGGCGATTTCCACCGCCTGCTGGGCCATCTCGTTCAGGGTATGGTCAGCTCGCCGCGCTTGATCAACCCACACCCCGATCGTCTTGTCGCCACGCTCGATCTTGAGGCCGTCGAGGACCCTTCCGCAGAGCCGGTATTTTTTGCAGTGACGGCCGAACCTGTAATAGCCGGCGCTGATTTGGGTAGCAAGTCTAATGAGGCAGAAGCAAAGCAAAAATAGCTGCCGAATTCAAGAACGACGCCACGATTCTGCGCGCATTCGACTCCAACATGCGCGCCTTCACTGCCCTCGTCGGCGCAGCCGGCCTTCACGGAGTCCAGCACTCGATCTGACCGTCGCTAGGAGAAAGACAATGAACAGCAAGAAGACTTCCGCCATCCTGGTCCTGGCACTCTGCTTCACTACGATCGACGCCCAAGCCTGTGGAGAGGTGATGTATCGCATGGGCGGTGCATTGCGTTACCACGCCTTCATCACCCGGCACCCAGCGGAGATCCTGATTTACGCCGGACCTGCGGCGCTCCAGCACACGTCATCGGACGCTGCCAAGTTTCACGAGAATCTGGAAAAAGCAGGTCACAAAGTGACCGTCGTGAACGATCCCGATGGTTTGGCTGAGGCGCTTAGCGCGCGATCGTACGACGTGATCATCACGTACGCCGGCGACGTGGATAGCGTCACGAGCCAAATAACGAAGGCGTCGCGCGAGCCGACCCTGATCCCCGTTATCGATCGCAGCGCTCCCAACGAGCGCGAAATGCGCGAACGTTTCCCGCGCTTGGTCACCGAGGACGCGAACCTCAACCAGTTCCTGAAAGTCATTGAGCAATCGATGAAGGCAAAGGGTGCCTAACGTGCAACGCCTGGTGCAGTCCGGATGGAGGCTCCATCACACCCGTGTCGCGTCGGTCCGCCGCGCTGGGTTTGGGACCGGGCTGCTTCTGGCGTTTGGCCTTGCGAATCCGGTG
>Ga0157376_10001424_pt1 | contig 15716 bp, 20 predicted proteins | sample M45metaG_FD_121801 | JGI IMG/M metagenome (GOLD analysis project Ga0157376, IMG submission 121801) | Miscanthus rhizosphere microbial communities from Kellogg Biological Station, Michigan, USA - M4-5 metaG | ecosystem: Host-associated > Plants > Roots > Rhizosphere > Soil | place: USA: Michigan... | reverse complement strand
GTTGCGCGGCGTGCTCGATCATCCGTGCACCATTGTTTGCGGCGGCGCCATCATCGATTTCCTGGGCAACAAGACCTCGCGCGCGCCGCTGTGGATGCGCCGCTCGGGCCTGGAGTGGCTGTACCGCCTCGCGCTGGAGCCGCGCCGGCTGTTTCGCCGCTACGTGATCGGCAACCCGGTGTTTCTGGTGCGCGCCTTGCGCCTGGCCGCGCAGTCGCTGCGGCAGGAGCGCGGCCGGCCGGCGGTCTGAGATGGGACGCGACCAGCCGACTACACTGGCCGTGTGTCACCTCCCGCGATGAAAATCCTCCTCACCGGCGGCGCCGGGTTCATCGGCAGCCACACTTGCGTGGCGCTGGCCGAAGCCGGGTACACGCCCGTCATCTACGACAATTTCTGCAACAGCAGCCGCGCCGTGCTCCCGCGGCTGGAGAAGATCATCGGCGCGCCGGTGACGTGCGAAGAAGGCGACGTGCTGGACACCGCGCGGGTGCAGGAGGTGCTGCGGCGCCACGGCATCGAAGGCGTGATCCATTTTGCCGGCCTCAAAGCCGTGGGCGAAAGCGTCCAGAAGCCGCTGCTCTATTACCGCAACAACGTGGCCGGCACCATCAGCCTGATGGAAGCGATGGAAGCCGACGGCTGCAAGGCGATCGTCTTTTCCAGCAGCGCGACCGTGTACGGCGAGCCGGAAAGCGTGCCCATGCGCGAGGATTTTCCGCGCAGCCACACCAATCCCTACGGCCATACCAAGCTGGTGATCGAGGACATGTTGACGGCGCAGTGCGTGGCCCAGCCGCAATGGAAGGCCGCGATCCTGCGCTACTTCAACCCGATCGGCGCCCATCCCAGCGGCCTGATCGGCGAGGACCCGGAAGGCATTCCCAACAACTTGATGCCCTACATCGCGCAAGTGGTAGCCGGTCGGCGGCCGCATCTGCAGGTGTTCGGCAACGACTATCCGACGCCCGACGGCACCGGCATCCGCGACTACCTGCACGTGATGGACCTGGCCGAAGGGCACGTCGCGGCACTGCGGGCGCTCTTGCATGAGGGCAAGAGCCTGACGGTGAACCTCGGGACGGGACGCGGCCACAGCGTGCTGGAAGTGGTGCGCGCTTTCGAAGCGGCGAGCGGGCGCCAAGTGCCGTTCCAGTTCGCGCCGCGGCGCGCGGGCGACATCGCGCAGTCGTACGCCGATTGCGCGTTGGCGCAGCAGGTTCTGGGTTGGCGGGCGCAGCGGACGCTGGTGCAGATGTGCGAGGATGCCTGGCGCTGGCAGAGCGGCAACCCGAACGGCTACCGCTGACGCGCGAGCAAATCGGCGAAGTCTTAGTGGAGGCTGGCGCAGCGCACTGCCGGCACGGCGAGTTCGCGGCCGACCATCGCGCGGGCATACAGGTAGTTGTTGCGTGCGCGGTCGCTCAGGTGATCCAGGTCGACCCGGCCTTCGGGATCGCATGGGAATGCATAGCCCCGCCCGCTGTCGAAAAGCGACTGGAAGCGCAGCTCGAATTGGGTGATGGTGGAATCGATCATGGTTCTCTCCATAACGTTTGCCTCGGGGCGTACGTTGACTATGGGCGACGAAAGGGACCGGCGGCATCAGCCGATGCTGAATTCGAGCCCCGGCGCCGTCCGATTCGCGCATCGACTCCTGCCTACCCGTCCTAGGAATCGTCCCACGCTGCTCAGGCCGGAACGTAAGTGCCTGCGAAGCTGCGCCGTGTAGGCCTGAGTATGAGTCGCCTACGCTGCGCAGGTGCCCAGGCGCCGACGCTGCGGCGACTCAGTCAGCGCGCCCGGCGCGCCCTCCTACGCCGCGTCGTGGAAGATGATCCCGGCCGTGTGGCGTTGTCCCGAGCGCACCTCGCTCACGCCGTGCCGCAGGTTCACGCGGTAGGCGCCCCGCGTTCCCCGCACCGGCCGCTGGCTCACCGCGATCACGGCCGCGTCGCCTTGCGCGAGCGGCAGCACCATCGGGCGCGACTGCATGCGGGGCCGCTGCTCGGTCATCACGAATTCGCCGCCCTCGAAATCGCGCCCCGGCTGCGACAGCAGGATCACCACTTGCAACGGGAACACGTGCTCGCCGTACAGGTCCTGGTGCAGGCAGTTGTAGTCGCCCGGGCCGTAGCGAAGGAGGAGCGGCGTCGGGCGGATCTGCCCGGCGGCGTGGCAGCGTCGCAGGAATTCGCCGTGGGTGGCCGGGTAGCGGCTCTCGGAGCCCATCGTCTGCGACCACCGGTTGGCGATGGCCGCCAGCGGCGGATACAGGTGCTGGCGCAATTGCGCGATGAGCACCGGCAGCGGGTCGGCGAAGTACTTGTATTCGCCGCGCCCGAAGCCGTGGCGCGCCATGACGACGCGGCTGCGAAAAAGTTTGTCGTCGTCGTACAGCGACGCCAGCGTGGTGCAGACTTCGGCGCTGAGGAGGCGGGGCATCAGGGCCGCGCCGCGCGCGTCGAGCTCGGCGCCGGCTTGCCGCCAATCGATGGGCTTGGCGCCCGGTCTTGTCTTCATCGGCAAAAGAATAGGCCGGGCGAACCGCCGGCGCTGGCCGGATCCGGACCTGTCGTTCCGGCGAAGGCCCGCGCCTACCGGCATTGATTCCCGTCGCTGACAAGCTACCCTCGCGATCGGCCCTAGATTGACACCAGAGGCAAACCGCGAGCCGCCGACATGAAACCCAGCCTGACATTGGCCGTCCTTTGTCTGTGCGCTGCGTTCGCCTTCTACATCCACCGGACCACCCGCGAAAAGGAAGATTCCGGCGCCCTCTTCGTTGCGCTGGCGCTGTGCCTCGTGGCGATCGGCTGGGCGGTGGCCGTGGCCCTGCTGACCATCCAGGTCGAATAGCCGCCTCTTTTTCCTTCCTGGATTCCGTTCAGCTTGCGTTCAGCCGGACGGTTGCACCATGGCAGCACCAACACCAAGGAGCTTCCATGAAACTTGCCATCGCCACCCTCATCGCCACCGCAGCGGTCGCGGCCAACGCGCAGTCCTTCGTCGACCATGCGCGGGTGCGCAACGTCGAGCCGCAGTACGAAAGCGTCAGCGTGCCGCGCCAGGAATGCAACACGCAGCGCGTGAACGAAGTTCGGCGCGTCGGCACCGAGCCGAACTACGGCGGCGCCGTCGTCGGCGGCGTGGCCGGTGCGCTGCTGGGCCACCAGGTCGGCGGCGGTCACGGCAAGGAAGCCGCGACGGCCGTCGGTGCCGTGGTCGGTGCCTTCACCGGCGACCGCCTCGCGAACGGTGACCGCGCCGAGCAGTACGTGGAAGTCCCGCGCGACGTGACCAGCTGCCGCACGGTGGCGGACGTGCAGACGCGCATCGCCGGCTACCGCGTGAACTACGACTATCGCGGCCAGCATTATTCGACCGTGCTGCCGCGCGACCCGGGTCCCGAGCTGCAGGTGCGCGTGTCGGTCGAACCGATCGCACAGTAGAGTAGTACGATGCGCCGCATGAAGCCGTTCCTGTCATCGCTTTGCGCCTTGCTCGTCCTGTGCGCCGCCCCGGCCTGGGCCGACCTCAGCCGGGACGACGCGGCGGCGGCCGGTCAGCGTGCGAGCGGTGGCGGGCGCGTGCTCTCGGTCGAGAAGGCTGAAGCGGCGCGGCGCCCCGTGTGGCGCGTGAAAGTCGTCACGGCGCAAGGCGAGGTCAAAGTGATCCTCATCGACGCCGCGACGGGCCGCCCGCTGTAGCCGCATGCGCCTGCTGCTGATCGAGGACGACGCGGCCCTTCGCCTGGGCCTGGCGCGCCAGCTGGAAGCCGATGGCTACCGCGTCGACCAGGCCGCCGACGGCGCCGACGGCTTGTTCCAGGCGCAGGAGTATCCCGTGGACCTGGCCATCGTCGATCTCGGCCTGCCCAAGTTGAACGGCATCACCGTCGTGCAGCGCCTGCGCGCGGAGGGCCGCACCATCCCCATCCTGATCCTCACCGCGCGCGGCAGCTGGCAGGACAAGGTCGTCGGCCTCGAAGCCGGCGCCGACGATTACCTCGTGAAGCCTTTCGAATACCCCGAGCTCGCGGCGCGCGTGAAGGCGCTGCTGCGGCGATCGCTGAAGGCCGCGTCGGACGTGCTCACGCTCGGCCCGGTCGCCATCGATTTCTCGGCGCAGTCGGCGAAGCTGAACGGCGAGCCGCTGGAACTCACCGCCTTCGAATACCGGCTGCTCGAATTCCTGGTGCGCGAACGCGCCCGTGTCGTGACCAAGCAGGAACTCGCCGACTATCTCTATCCGCACGACGAGGACCGCGACAGCAACGTGCTGGAAGTGCTGATCGGCCGCCTGCGCCGCAAGCTCGACCCCGAGGGCACCTTGGCGCCGATCGAAACGCTGCGGGGGCGGGGCTACCGCTTCACCCTCGGATGACGCTCGTCCGCGACTCGATCCGCTCCCGTCTCATCTCCGGCGCCTTGCTGATGCTCGTCGCGTTCATCGCGGGCGCGGGCATCGCCGTGCAGCGGGCGCACGAAGACAGCGTCCGCGCGGCGCATTTCGCGCGCCTGCAAAGCACCGTGTACCTTCTGCTCGCGGGCGCGGAGCTCGATACCGACGGCCGGCTCGTCATGCCGTTGTCGTTTCCGGAGCCGCGCCTGTCGCTGCCCGGCTCGGGGCTTTACGCCAACATCGTCAACGTCAAGCGCAACGAACAATGGCAGTCGGGCTCGACCGTCGGCGTCTCGGTGCCGTTCGAGCGCGATGCCGCCGTCGGCGAATGGCGCTATGTGACCATTGCGGGGCAAGGCCACGAATTCCTCGCCGCGACCTACGGCGTGAAATGGGCCGGCACGAACGTCGAGACGCCGCTGGTGCTGTCGGTGCTGGAAGACAAGTCGGATTTCGAGCGCGAGATCCGCGTGTTCCGCCGCACCTTGTGGACGTGGCTCGGCGGCGCGGCCGCGCTGCTGCTGCTGTCGCAAACCTTGTTGCTCGAATGGGGCCTGGCGCCGCTGCGGCGCGTGGCGCACGAGATTCGCCGCGTCGAAGGCGGCGAGCAGGCCGAAGTAACGGGCAAATACCCAGCCGAGATCGCGGCCCTCACGGACAACCTCAACACCTTGATCAAGCAGGAACGTGTGCGGCAGACACGCTACAAGGAGGCGCTGAGCTTTCTGGCACACAGCCTGAAAACGCCGCTCGCCGTGCTGCGCACCGCGTTGGCTGACCCGCCCCGATTGCCGCAAGCCGTCGAGCAGCAAGTCGCGCGCATGGACGACATCGTGCAGCACCAGTTGGGCCGCGCGGCGGCCAGCGGCTCCGCGCGTTTCGCGCCGCATCTCGCGCTGGCGCCGGTGCTGGCACGCATCCGTGACTCGCTGCAGAAGGTCTACGCCGAGAAGTCGCTCGCGTACGTCATCGATTGCCCGCCCGACCTCACGTGGCGCATCGACGAAGGCGACGCATTCGAGATGCTCGGCAATTTGCTCGACAACGCGTCCAAGTGGGCTGCGCAACGCGTCAGCGCGAAAGTGCGGCGCGAAGGCAACCGCCTGCACGTCCAAATCGAAGACGACGGCCCCGGTTTCTCCGACACCAAGTCGATCCTGCAGTTGCATGTGCGCGCCGACGAGAAAGTGCCAGGTCACGGCGTGGGGCTGACGGTTGTCAACGACCTCGTCGCGAGTTACGAAGGTGAGCTCAACCTCCTTCGTTCCGAGTGGGGCGGGGCGTTGGTGGAGATTTGGCTTCCGGTGGCCTGATTGGGTCTCCTTGGGTGCGTGGGCCGGGCAAGTGCGGGCGCCCGTGGAAGCCGGCGGCCGGGGTGAGGCCATTCTCCGGTCACCTCGGAGCTGTCATCGCGCTCCTTCAACGATCGCGCCCACACGCCAACGCTGCGCTTCGTTCCAGAAACGTCGCCCCCGAATGGACCTGCGCCTGACCTCACCCCGACCACCGGCTCGGGTAACGAGCGGTCGAACTACCTGTGTTCCTTGCACGCACCCGACGAGCGCAGGGTCGGGGATCGGGATGGGCTTTTCGCAGGCTCCATTCGGGGGCGACGTCTTTACGAGAAAGCGCGGCATCGGCGGGAGGGCGCTGATTTCGATCAAGCGCAGCGCCGGCTCCGAGGTGAGCCGGAGAAAAGTCCGTCCCGGTCTCCGGCCCGGCCCCTTCGCAACCCGCGGTCGCTAGGCCTTACGCCCCGGCACGAGAAAATCGAAGTCACAGCCTTCGTCCGCCTGCAGCACACTGCGATGGAAGAGGGCGGCGTAACCGCGATCGGGCACCGGCGCCGCACCTTTGCCGACGCTGCTGCCGAGTACGGCACTTCGCTTGGCCAGTTCCGCATCGTCGACGAGCAACTCGATCCGGCGCGCCGGTACGTCGAGCGAGATCATGTCGCCGTTGCGCACGAGCGCGAGCGGGCCGCCGATGGCCGACTCCGGCGTGATGTGCAGCACGATGGTGCCGAAGGCCGTGCCGCTCATGCGCGCGTCGGAGATGCGCACCATGTCCTTCACGCCTTGCTGCGCGAGCTTTTTCGGGATCGGCAGATAGCCTGCTTCGGGCATGCCCGGTGCGCCGACCGGGCCGGCGTTGCGCAGCACCAGGACATCGTCGGCCTTGACGTCGAGCGCCGGGTCGTCGACGCGCTCGGCCATGTCTTGTACCGAGTCGAACACGACCGCGCGGCCCTTGTGCGTCATCAATTGCGGCGACGCGGCCGACTGCTTGATCACGGCGCCGCGCGGCGCCAGGTTGCCGTGCAACACGGCCATGCTGCCCATCGCCTTGATCGGGTTGGTGCGCGAGCGGATCACCTCCTGGCCCGGCACGTCTTCGGCCGCGTCGGCGTAATCGCGCAGCGGGCCGCCCAGCACCGTCGGCGTGTCGAGGTCGATGAGGTCACCCAGTTCGCGCAGCAGGCGCGGCACGCCGCCGGCCCAATGGAAGTGCTCCATGTAGTGCGCGCCGGAGGGCTTCAGGTCGAGCAGGACCGGGACTTCGCTGCCGAGCCGGTCGAACTCCGCCAGGTCGATCTTGATGCCCAGCCGTCCTGCCGCAGCGGTCAGGTGTACCAGGCCGTTGGTCGATCCGCCGATGGCCTGCAGCACGACCATCGCGTTGCGGAATGCGGCGGGTGTCATCAGCTGCGATGGCTTCGGCCCGCCGTTCACGGCCATCGCGGCTGCGAACTGGCCGCTCGCTTCGGCCGAACGCAGGCGGTCGGCATGCGTCGCGGGAATCGAGGCCGAGCGCGGGAGCGCCAAGCCCATCGCTTCGACGATGCAGGCCATGGTGCTGGCCGTGCCCATCACCATGCAGGTGCCCGGTGTCGGCGCGAGTCGCTCGTTGATGCGCTCGATGGTCGGCGCGTCGATGCGGCCGCCGCGGAACTCGCCCCACAGGCGCCGGCAATCGGTGCAGGCGCCGAGCTCTTCGCCGTTGTAGTGCCCGACCAGCATCGGGCCGACCGGCACGATGATCGTGGGCACGTCCGCCGAGGCGCAGGCCATCATCTGCGCGGGGATGGTTTTGTCGCAGCCGCCGATCAGCACCACGGCGTCCATCGGCTGCGCACGGATCATCTCTTCGGTGTCCATCGCCATCAGGTTGCGCAGGAACATGCTCGTCGGGTGCGCGAACGACTCGTGGATGGAGATGGTGGGGAACTCCATCGGCAGCGCGCCCGCCAGCATCACCCCGCGCTTGATCGCTTCGACGAGCTTGGGCACGTTGCCGTGGCACGCGTTGTAGTCGCTGAAGGTGTTGGCGATGCCGACGACGGGCCGGGCCAACGCATCGTCCGACAGGCCCATCGCCTTGATGAATGCCTTGCGCAGGAAGAGCGAGAAGTCGGCGTCGCCGTAGGACGTCAGACCTTTGCGCATGCCTTGGGTCATGGAGCTTCCAGTGGGTTGTTCACGGCCATTGTGAACAATCCGCCGAAGCGGGACAACTCACGCGAGTCCGGATCTAACGCGGATCGGGCGCGAGGGCCATCGCGGCCGTGTGCATCTGGATCGCCCGGCTTCGCAACTGGCGGGCCTTCTCCACTTCGCTCAATGGGGGCGTTTGCGCGTCGCCGTCGAAGCACCGCACCACCATTTCCTCCGCTTCACAAGCCGCCTGGTGGGCGGCGCGCCAGGCTTCGTAGGCCTGTTCGTATGTTCCAAAATGCTGTTCGATCGTTTCGTCCATAGACATCGACTTTGCCGCCTGGCCCCGACGAGCCGTGTCGGCAATCGCCTCATGATCGAGTCAGCGGCGCGGCGATGCCTCAGCAATGGTGCAAACTGCGGTCCAGCATGAAACCTTCCGAATCGAACCGACGGCGCGTGCTCCAGGCCGGCGCAGCGCTCGCACTGCTGCCGGGCCCGCTGCGCGGCGTTCTCGCGGCTGGCAAGCCGCCCAGTGGAACAACGTACTCGCGCGTGCGTCCCGGGGACGCCGCCTGGCCTTCGGAGCCGCAATGGCAGCAGCTCGGCCACCAGGTGAACGGCGCACTGGTCAAGGTGCAATCGCCTTTGTCCAGCTGCGCTGCCGCGCCGGCGAGCGAAGCCTGCGCGAACTTCTTCAAGGCCGCGAAAAACCCCTATTACCTCGGCGACGAGCCCGGCCTCACGCAGGCGCTGGGCTGGGTCGATGCGTGGACGTCGCGGCCGAGCGTGTACGCCGTCGCCGCCCGCACGGCAAGCGACGTCGCCGCCGCGGTGAATTTCGCGCGCGAGCACAACTTGCGCCTGGTCGTGAAAGGCGGCGGCCATAGTTACCAAGGCACGTCGAACGCGGCCGACTCGCTGCTCGTCTGGACGCGCAGGATGAACGACATCACGCTGCACGATGCGTTCGTCGCCCAAGGTTGCGCGGCGCGGGCCAAGCCGGTGCGCGCGGTGAGCATCGGCGCCGGTGCCATCTGGGCGCAGGCCTACGACGCCGTGACGACGCGCGGTGGCGCCTACGTGCAAGGCGGCGGCTGCATGACGGTCGGGGTGGCGGGGCTGGTGCAAAGCGGCGGCTTCGGCAGCTTCTCCAAGGCGTTCGGCCTCGCGGCCGCCAGCTTGCTGGAAGCGGAGGTCGTCACGGCCGACGGCGCCATCCGCATTGCCAACGCGTGCACGAACGAGGACCTGTTCTGGGGTTTGAAAGGCGGTGGCGGTGGCAGCCTGGGCGTCGTCACGCGCGTCACGCTCAAGGTGCACGAATTGCCCGAGTCGTTCGGCGCCGTGAACATGACGATCAAGGCGAAGTCGGACCGCGCCTTCGCGCGCCTGATCGCGCTGACGATGGAGTTCTACCGTGCCAACTTGATGAACCCGCACTGGGGCGAGCAGATCCGCTTCCGTCCGGACAACGCGATCCGGATCTCGATGGTGTTCCAGGGCCTGGATCGCAGCCAGGCTCAGGCGGTGTGGCAGCCCTTCATCGCCGCGGTGGATGCGGCGCCCGAGGACTTCGAGACCGAGTTCTCGCCGCTGAAGATCGTCGCGACATCGGCGCGGACGTTCTGGTCGCCGACGCTCGTCAAGCGGACGCTCGGCTTCATCGCCACCGACGACCGGCCCGGCGCGCCCGCCACGAATGTCTTCTGGCCGGGCGACCAGGGCCAGGCCGGGCAGGTGCTGCACGGCTACGGGTCGGCCTGGCTGCCGGCCGCGTTGTTGCAGGACGGGCAGCGGCAGCGCCTGTGCGATGCGCTGTTCGCCGCGAGCCGGCACTGGGGCGTGTCGCTGCACTTCAACAAGGGACTTGCGGGCGCGCCGGCCGAAGCGCTTGCGGCGGCGAGGGACACGGCGATGAACCCGCAGGCGATTGATGCGTTCGCGCTCGCGATCAGCGGCGCGGAAGGCGCGCCCGCGTACCCGGGTGTGACGGGCCACGAACCGGATGCCGTCGCGGCGCGCCAACGCCGTCAACGCATTTCCGAAGCGATGGGCGAGCTGCGCAAGGCGGCGCCGGGTGCGGGCGCGTACGTGTCCGAAAGCGACTTCTTCCTGGTGGACTGGCAACAGGCCTTCTGGGGATCGAATTACGCGCGCCTGCTTGCCGTCAAGCAACGCTACGACCCGTCAGGCCTCTTCTTCGTTCACCACGGCGTGGGCAGCGAGGCCTGGAGCGCGGACGGCTTCACGCGAGCGGCGTGAGGCCGAGCGCGCGGCATCGGCTGCGTCAGAACTGCGCCGGCAACTCGGACTCGGGCGCGGACCTCTTCTCCTGCTCGAAGCGCTCCCAGATGCCGGGCTCGGCGGCCATGCCAGCATCCACGGCCAGCGCAGCTGCCGCGCCCATTACCTTGGTCGTGGCATCGGAGCCATAAGCGACCGGCGCGCGGCTCGATGCCCAGAAAAATGTTGCGGCGATGCCGAGCACCACGACCGTGATCCATCCGGCAACGTGCCGGCGCTTGATTCTCATGGGAGCCTCCCTGGGATACTGCGCCAATCGGCGGCGTCGCGAAGGATAGGGAGGCGGGTGGGCTTTTGTACTTCCAGTGCGTTACGCGCGTAACGGTACGTCGAAAAACCAAATGCCGCACGGAAAGGCTGTGAAAAAAGCCCCAGGCGCGGGGCGCCCGGGGCGAAGAGACCGGTGAGAACACATCGAGGGTCCGGTCCGGAACAGGTCCTTTGTCAGCGATGTCAGGCGTCGGTGCAGCTGACGGATGACGTCGCGGCGGTCTTGGCCGTCGCACGCTCGCGGTGACCGACGATCTCGACCGGCGGCAGCGTGACGTAGGTCTTGGCGGGCGTGAACGCCTGCACGTCGGTCTGCACCGCCTGCGTGCTGGCCCGTTCGGCCGTGATCCATGTCACGCAGGCCAGGGTGGCGACGGCGACGGCGATCGCGAAGCGCGCACCGGCGGAGATCAGCGGTTGCGGGGCATTCGGCTTGTCAGTGGCGTTGTTCATTTGAGTCCTCCAGGGAAGCGGTTGCGTTTCGATGGATGGACTGTAGGAGCGCCGGCCGCGACCTTCCAGCGGAATGCGACGGACTGCGCCGTGGCGCGACGAACTGCGGGAATCCGGGAAGAAACGGCGCGGGCCAAATTCATGAACAATGGCAGTCCCCGGGGTTTCCCGGCGAACCGAGTTCGCTGCACCGAGGCAACGAAGACAATTGCGGCCGAAGCTCAAAAGGTAAAGGAGGATTGGGTGCACCCGGAAATTCGAGAGATTCAAGCGGGCGACGATCTCGTTGTGCTCACCGCTTTGATTCACGCAGCGTATGCGCCGCAGGCAAGCCGTGGGCTTCGTTATTGGGGAACACATCAGACCGTGGAAGACACGCGGAAACGATTCGCGATGGGCCATGGTTTTGTCGCCCAAGTCGGGGGCCAATTCGTCGGCACCATTACCGTCCGCTCGCCGCAACCCGAATCGCCGGTGCCGCTTTATCGCAGCCCCGATACGTGGACGATCGGCCAGTTCGCGGTTCATCCCGGCATGAAGGGCAAGGGCCTCGGCCGGCGCTTGCATGACCATGCGATGCGCTTTGCACATTCGCACGGCGCGCGTTCGATGGCGCTCGACACGGCGGCACCGGCGGAAGGCCTGATCGACATGTATCGGCGTTGGGGCTATGAGCTCGCCGGAGAAGCGGACTGGCGCCCGCACACGAACTACGTCAGCGTGGTGATGCGCAGACAGATCGCGTCGGCGGTTTCACCATGATCGTCGAACCTGGTGCCATGGGCACAAACGGCACACAACCCCCTGACCTTCCATGACAACACCTCAAGACTCGAGTTCACGAAACACCGAATTGATCGGCGCCTGGAAGCTGCTGACATTCATGGCTGAAGTGCAGGCGACGGGCGCGAAGCTGCCGGTCTTCGGGCCCGCGCCGAAGGGGCGGCTGGTTGTTCTCCAGTCCGGTCAAATGATGACCGTGGTAGCGGCAGGAGGCGCGGCAGCCCCGGCGGCCGGCGCCGAGCGCGCCACGTCCGGCACTGCCGTCGTGGCCTACTCGGGAACATACGAAATCAACGACGACCAGTTCACGACCCATGTGGACGTTTCCTCGAACGAAGCTTGGGTCGGTACATCGCAGTCGCGGACTTACAAGTTGGTGGGCTCGCGACTTCAACTGAGTACTGCTTGGGGACCGAGCCCATTCGATCCAGCCGCGGTCGTGCGCGGGGTCTCGGAGTGGGAGCGCGAAGCCTAGCCCGCAAAGCCCTATGCCCAATATCTACCACTTCGCAACGCCTGTGGCACTCCCGCCGCAGTCCGGCGTCGCGCGCATGTACCCGTCGACGGACCTGGCGGACGCGTATTCGATTTGCCTTCCGCCCGGCACGTCGAACGATCCGGAGGCCCTGGCCCGGTTCATCTTCTCGCATCAACCTTCGTGGATCGCGTGGCTCACGAACCTGCGCGACATGATCGTTGCGGGGTTGGGCCTCAAGACTGCGAAGAATCTCGCGCTGCTCGCCGGCGACACCCAAGCCGACCGGCTGGGAATCTTCAAGGTGTACAGCAGGAGCGAAACCGAGATCATCTTGGGCGAAGACGACAGCCATCTCGATTTCAGGCTCTCGGTCCTGTGCGCTCCCATCCAAACGCAAGAGAGCCATCGCCAGCTCGTACTTTCGACGGTCGTTCATTGCCACAACCGGCTCGGACGAGCGTACCTCACCGTCATCGCTCCGTTTCACCGCAAGGTGGTCAAGGCAAGCCTGGTTCGTGCGGGGCGTGTCGGTTGGCCCTTGGCCCAATGAGCACGATTTCTTCGTCGCTGCTCGCCGCCAGCGCGGCGATCGTTCTTCTGTTGGGCCTCGCGCATCTGGCCTACACCTTCGTCGGCCCGAAGCTGTTGCCGCGCGATCGCGAGCTCCAGGTGCGGATGCAGGAGGTCTCGCCCGTCATCACGCGCCAGACGACGATGTGGAAGGCCTGGATCGGCTTCAATGCAAGCCACAGTTTCGGCCTGATCCTTTTCGGCGCGGTCTATGGCTATCTGGCCCTTGCGCACGGCGACTTCGTGTTCGGGTCCTTCTTTTTGCTTGCGCTCGGATTCATGCTTCTGCTCGGGTACGTCTTTCTCGCCGCGCGATATTTCTTTCGCATCCCGTTTCGAGGCGTCTTGCTTGCGACTGTCCTTTATGCTGTCGCGGTCGCACTGCGCCAGGTTTGAGACTTCCGGGGACTACTCCCATGCAACTCGTCTGGCCATCCATCGAACATCTCCCGAGTTACGTCGCCGCACTGCGCAAAGGCTGGTCGGCGGACAACGTGCGCGGCGAGATCGCGGCGCGGGAAGAACTCGCGAAGATCGAGGCCGATCCGGATGCTTTTCTTCGCGGCCTGGTCGACCGGGAAGCCAATGGCGGTCCGATCACCTTGCCGGACGGATCGGTCGTGAAGCGCATCCCCGGCTTCCGTCGCTGGATGTGGGACGGCGAATTCTGCGGGAGCATCGCCATGCGTTGGCAGTCCGGCACGACGGCGCTGCCGCCCCATTGCCTGGGCCACATCGGCTACGCGGTGGTGCCGTGGAAGGAGCGCCGCGGCTACGCCACGCTTGCATTGCGTCTGCTGTTGCCGGAGGCGAAGCACTTGGGGCTTCCGTTCGTCGAAGTGACCACCGACCCGGGCAACGTCGCGTCGCAGCGGGTGATCGAGGCCAATGGCGGCGTGCTCTTCGAGCGGTTCACCAAACCGCCGGCGTTCGGGAGCGTGCCCGGGCTGCGCTATCGCATCGCGCTCGAATGACGCAGGTCGCCATCCGTGCCGCCGCCGTCTCCGAACAGAAGGCGCTCGAATCCGTCCAATGGCGCGCCTCGCTGAACAATCCCGGCGACCGCGAAGCGCTGCTGGCCAACCCCGATGCCATCGTGTTGCCGATCGCGCAGATCGCGGCGGGCGGCGTCTTTGTCGCCGAGATCGGTGCCTCGCTGCTCGGATTCGCGGCAATCCTTCCGAGAGACGACGGCGATTGCGAACTCGACGCGCTTTTCGTCGAGCCGGGGGCATGGCGCCAAGGCGTGGGCCGGGCGCTGGTCGGGCACTGCTGCGCTGCGGCACGCGATGCCGGCGCTCGTGCGCTTCACGTCGTCGGCAATCCGCACGCCGAAGGCTTCTATCGCTCCTGCGGCTTCGCCCTGCACGGCACGCAGAAGATGCGTTTCGGCACCGGCTTGCTGATGAAACGGGACTTGCGGTAGGTGCTCGGCCGGCGCCGGGAGCCATCTGGAAGGCCCCATTGACGCCACCGACCACCCACGTTACACCGGCGTCACGTAACGCGATCCCCTCAGCACCATGTCGTTCATCTTCCAGGACATCACCAAGCCTTCGACTCAGTTCCTGCGGGCGCAGCGCTGGTTCGCCGAACTGGTGCCCGAGGTCCAGGAACGGATCGCGGAGCAGGTGTTCACGCTTCAGGGTGCCAAGGGCGACGTGATGCTGCGCTCGGGCGAAGAGGTGAAAGGCTTGTACGCCGTGTTGTCGGGCCTCGTCAAGCTCCAGAGCCAGTCGTCGCAGGGGCGGCGGCAAGGCTACCTGGGCATCCCGGGCGGCGAGTGGTTCGGTGAGGGGTCCGTCCTGCGCAAGGGCCCGTGGCGCTACGACGTGATCGCTTTGCGCGATACCGAGCTGCTGTGCCTGCCCCGCCCGATCTTCGACGAGTTGCGAGACACCAGCCTGAAGTTCAACCATGCGTTGGCCGATCAGTTGAACATGCGCCTCAGCCAGGCCATGGCCATCATCGAGACATTTCGCCTGCGCACGCCCGAGCAGCGTGTGGCGATGTACCTCGGGCCGGTCCTGTGGCATGGGCCGCGCAAGCTGAGCCTCTCGCAGGAAGAACTCGGCATCCTCGCGGGCCTGTCGCGCCAGACCGTCAACCAGACCCTCAAGCTGCTCGAGCAGCAAGGGCTGGTCGCGCTCGAATTCGGCCGGGTGAGCATCCTGGATGAACGCGGCCTGATCGAGCTGGCGCACCAGGATTCCGGTACCGGCAACCCCGACGCCAGCGCCAACGCCGATTGAATGCGGCTTCGCATTGCGCGGTGTCCGTCAGCGCACGCCGGGCGCGGCACCTTGCCCAAGGAATTCCTGGATCACGGGCGCCGTCTCTTCCGGTTGCGACAGCAGAAACAGGTGGCCGTCGTCGACGAGGCGCAGGGTCGCGTTGGGCATGAGCGCGGCCAGGATGCGGCCGTTCATGGGCGGCACGATCGGGTCGTCGCGACCCATCATCACGAGCACGGGCTGGCGCAGGCGCGGCAGCCACCACACGCTGGTCCAGCCGGCGAGCGCAAGCAACTGGTACAAGTAGCCGCGGCCGCGCGGCGGCTTGGTGCGCCGCCCGTGCTCGCGCAGGAGATCGGGCCGATAGCGGTACGCTCCGCCATAGATCTGCCCGCCCACGCGCTGCAGGTAGAGCGGGTCCACGTAGCGGCGCGGATCGACCAGCTTGCTCAGCACACGCAGGCGGCCCGGCACGGCGATCATGCCGGGCGACGCGCCCGCCAGCACCAATCGGCGGCAGCGCGCAGGAAAGGTGCGCGCGAACTGCTGCGCCGCGGCGCCGCCCCAGGACATGCCGAGCACGTCGACCGGCCCGTCGTAGCCGAGCTCGCGCAACATGTGCTCGGTCATCCGCACGAGCGAGGGCAGACGGTACGGCAGGCGGGGTGTCGGCGAGCCGCCGATCCCGGGCACGTCGAACGCGATCACCTCGACGCCTTGCAGCGCCGCGACGAAAGGCTCGAGCAATTCGAGGTTGGCGCCGATCCCGTTGAAGATCAGCAG